>Ga0136846_1231419_pt1 | contig 16277 bp, 8 predicted proteins | sample HopSoiMetagenom2_FD_96841 | JGI IMG/M metagenome (GOLD analysis project Ga0136846, IMG submission 96841) | Grasslands soil microbial communities from Hopland, California, USA - 2 Assembly 2016 (version 4) | ecosystem: Environmental > Terrestrial > Soil > Grasslands | place: USA: Hopland... | reverse complement strand
CCGAACGCGAGCACCGCCGGCGGCGTCATGCGACCGCTCGGAATCGGACGAAGACGCGTGCGCGCCATCCGGTCGTCGATGTCGCGGTCGAGATACATGTTCACCGCGTTCGCGCCGCCAGCCATGAGATAGCCGCCGACGGCCACGAGCAGCACCAGGCCCACCGACGGCGTCCCGGCGACGAACATCGGCGCGATCGTCGTCACGAGCAACAGCGAGATGATGCGCGGCTTCGTGAGCGCGACGAGGTCTCGCGTTAGGCTCGCCTGACGCGTCTGCTCGATCGTGGTGTGCGTCACGTCGCGACCTCCGCGGCCCGCAGCGTCGGGCGCGGAGACGGGACACGCGCCGGCACGCCGACGCCAAGTGCCCCGCGGCGGCTCAGCATCGCGAGCATGACCACCGCCACCCACACGAGCGTGCCCACCGCCTGGTGCAGCGACCGGATCAGCGCCGGCAGCTGCATCTCCACCAGCGCCGCTGCCACCACGAGCTGCACCAACACCAGGCCGAACGCGGCGAGCGCTGCGCGAATGATCAACGGCGCTTCACGACGGCGAACCACACCAATCGCGACGCCCATCAGATGGAAGAACAGAAGAAACGCGAGGATCCGATGGGTCAGCTGGATGTGCTGGGTGCCGCTTGGCACGAGCGAGCCGCGGCAGAGCGGGAAGCCGACGCACGATGCGTTCGCCCCGGGCACGTGGGCGGTGAACGCGCCCATCACGAGGACCAGGAAGGTCAGTGCGAGGGCCGCCCGCGCGCCGCGCCACGTTCTCGCCGACGCCGTTCCGATGTCGGCGCTCGCCGCGCCAAGGCCCCCCGCTCGCATGACCGCGGACACCAGCACCGCAAGCAGCGTCATCGCGATCGCCAGGTGGGTCACGATCACGGGCTTGTTCCCGAGCTCGAGCTTTACGGTCACGGCGCCGAACAGTGCCGCGACGACAACGAGCGTGGCAGCGAGTGCCGCGGCGCGAAGCACGCCACCGCGGCCGCCAACGCCAGGAGTGCCCCGCCTTACGAGCGCCACCACGAGCAGCGTGACGATCGCGACCGACAGCGTGGCCGCGATGTAGCGGTGAGACACCTCGATTATCAGGTCCGGTCGGTCGAGCGGCGGAAACCAGTGGCCCTCACACTTCGGCCAGTGATCACCGCAGCCGAGCCCCGAGCCGGTGATCCGTACGATGGCCCCGAACACGACCTGCCCAACGCCGAGGATCAACGACAGAATCGAAAGACGCCGCAAGGCGTTCATCTCATGCTCCGACGGTCGCGCTGGCGCGACCGATATCCAATGGCAGCGTCGATGGGTGCTCGACAGCTCGCCACGTCAGGTATAAAACGAGGAGAAGCCCAACCGCTGGCAGGAGTGCCCACGCCACCTCGACCGGCCGGCTGCTTCGTCCAACGACCGCGCCACCCTCGTTCTGCCGTTCGGCCTTTCTCGCGCGCCCAAAGAGCAGGGAACGAAGAATGGCGAGCTCGGCGAAGAGGCAGCAGGCGGCGGCTATCCAGAACAGCGCGGCTCGAATGGTCATTCAGGCGACCCAATAGACACGTGCAGCCGTGTCCGACCGCGCGATAAACCAAAGTGGTGTGCGAAAGTCACGCCGAAAAGTGTACGCTCCCCCTGCTCGATTCAACCGCCCCAGACGCTGCAACCTTCCTGACCGCTGCACGGCTCGCGCCGAGGTGCTTCCCGGTATACCATAGGCACATGCCAGCCACTTCAACCGGAAACGAGAGTCTCCCGCGACGCCTGGGCTTGTTCGGCGCGATCACCGTCGTCGTCGGCATCACGATCGGATCGGGGATCTTCCGATCTCCGGCGGGAATCGCCAACAGACTGCCCGGGCCCGGAGCAATGCTGGCAGTCTGGGTGGTGGGCGGCCTGCTCGCCATGTGCGGAGCGCTCGCCCTGGCGGAGGTTGCCAGCACGTTCCCGAAAACGGGCGGTATCTACGTTTTTTTGCGCGAAGGATGGGGAAGGCTCCCTGCGTTTCTGTTCGGCTGGGCGGAGCTCGTCATCATTCGCGCTGCGGCTGTCGGTGCGCTGGCCATCACGTTCGCCGAGTACTTCCTTCGAGTCCTGGGCTACAATCCACTCGTGGCGCCGTATGACACGTACGCGCGCTACACGGCGGCGGGCGCGATCATCCTCACGTCAGCGTTCAACATCGTCGGGGTCAGGTGGAGCGCCCTCGTGACGGCCGCAACGACCCTGGCGAAATACGGCGGGCTCCTGTTTGTCGTTTTCTTGGCGTTCGCCGTGGGACTTCCGAAAACGGGCGGACATTTTACGCCGTTCTTCCCGGCGGGGACTTTCTCCGTCGCACCATTCGGCCTCGCCCTCGTCTCGGTCCTGTGGGCGTTCGACGGTTGGGCGGATCTCACGTTCGCCGGTGGCGAAGTGAAGGACGGCGAGCGGAACCTGCCGCGCGCCATCATTCTCGGCTCGCTCGCGGTGCTGGTGATCTATCTGCTCGCGAATCTCGCGTACCTGGCGGTCCTCCCGGTCGAACAGATCCGCACGTCGAAGCTCGTCGCGGCGGACGTGGGTGAGCGCGTGATGGGCGCTGCGGGCGTCACGTTCGTCGCGATCACCGTCATGCTGTCCACGTTCGGATCGCTCAACGCGACGATGCTCGCGAATCCGCGTGTGTTCTTCGCGATGGCGGAAGATGGACTCTTCTTCAAGCCGATGGCCGCGGTGCACCCGAAGTTCAAGACGCCGGTCAACGCGATCGCGCTCGCGGCGGTGTTGGGCGTCACGTTCGTGCTGCTCAGAAAGTTCGAGGACCTCGCGGACGCGTTCGTGACGGCGATCCTGCCGTTTTACATTCTTGGCGTCGCGGCCATCTTCGTGCTGCGTCGCCGACCGGGGTATGCGCCGGCATTTCGCTCGCCGGGCTATCCGATCGTTCCGACATTGTTCATCCTGGCAACACTGTATCTGCTCGTGAATGCCGTCATTGACCCCAGCACGCGATGGCCGACGATTGCGGTGTTCGGCGTGATCGCCCTCGGGATCCCCGTGTACTACGCGACCGTGGGGAAACGGGTCGCGCCGCCCGACAGCACCCGGAGAGCCGCGAGCGAAACGGCGTGAGGCGTCGCGCCGTTGTCGTTGCGCTCTGCGCCGCGCTCTGGCCGTTGGTCGTCGGGAGCGCACAGGGTGTAACGACCGGCGTCGTCAGCGGGCGCGTCGTCGACGAGGCAGGGAATCCCGTCGTTGGCGCATCGGTCTCAGTCGTCAACACGGCGACCGGCGCTGCGTCACGCGCGATCGCCGCGCGCGATGGCCGATACCTGGTCACGGGGCTCGATGTCGGCGGACCGTACTCGGTGACCGTACGGCATCCGGGATACCAGTCGCAGATGCGCGACGGCCAGGTGCTCACGCTCAGTCAGAACCTAACGCTGGACTTCAGGCTCGAGCGTCAGGCGATCATTCTCAGCACGGTCTCCGTCACGACGGAAACCGATCCGATTCTCTCGCCCGACCGAACGGGCGCGGCGACGGTCATCTCGGATTCGGCGCTGCGGCGCCTTCCGACGCTCGATCGGACGTTCACGGACTTCGTTGTGCTGTCGCCCGAGGTGTCCGATGCGGGACCGGGGCTTTCCGGTGCGGGCGTCAACAACCGCCTGAACAACATCCAGATCGACGGCGCCAGCGAGAATGACCTGTTCGGTCTTGGCGACACGGGGCAGCCGGGTGGGCAAGCGCGCGGGAAATCGATCGGGCTCGAGGCGGTGCGCGAGTATCAGGTGCTGCTCGCGCCGTTCGACGTGCAGCAGGGCAACTTTGGCGGCGCGTTGGTCAACGCGGTCACGCGAGGCGGAACGAATGAGTTTCATGGTTCCGCGTTCTTCACCTCGCGAAGCGAGGGGCTCGCACGAAACGTCGACTACGTTCGCGACCAGGAGTACAGCCAACGGCAGGTCGGGTTCTCGATCGGCGGCCCGATCCTGCGCGACCGTGTCCACTTCTTCGTGGCGCCGGAGTTTCAGCGTCGATACGAGCCGGCTGCCGGGCCGTATCTCGGTCAGACGTCGACGCCGTATCCGGCGTCGCCCGCAGACGTCGAGCGGTTCCAGACGCTGCTCGCCGGGTACGGCATCGATGCCGGTTCGGCTGGCCCGGCGCGCAACGCGAATCCGCTGCGGAACATCTTCGCCCGGCTCGACGTCGCGCCGACCGTTAACAACCGGCTCGTGCTGCGCTACAACTACGGGCGCGCCGAGGACGACGTGCTCTCGCGCGACCCGACGCTGCTCCGCCTAACGTCGAACGCGCACGCGTTCACGTCGGTGAAGGGAAGCGCGGTCGCGCAGCTGTTCACGAGCTTCGATGGCGGGGCGGGCAACGAGCTGATCGTCGGGTACAGCCGCATCCGCGACCGGCGCAACGCGGCGGTCGTCGCGCCGCAGATCCAGGTCGACATCCCGACCGTGAGCGGCGGCACGACGCGGCTGCTCGCGGGCTCGGAGAACTCGTCCCAGGGGACCGAGGTCGATCAAGACGTCATCGAGCTCACGGACAACTACACGCTACCGCTCGGGCGACACCGGATCACGGTCGGAACGCAGAACGAGCTCTATCGCATCCGGAATCTCTTTGCCCAGAACTCGTACGGCGTCTGGGAATTCTCGAGCCTCGACTCGCTCGAGAGCGGAAACGCAGGACGATATCAGGCGGGCGTGGGGCTCGGCGGCCCGATCGAAGCGCGCTTCGATGCCGCGCAGCTCGGACTCTACGTGCAGGATCGCTGGCAGCCGTCGGAGCGATTCGTGCTCACCGCAGGGTTGCGACTCGATGTGCCCTACCTGCTGGACAAGCCCGAGGAAAACCCAGCGGTGCTCGCGGAGTACGGCCGGCGCACGGACGACGTACCGTCGGGGAACCTGCAGTTCTCGCCGCGGATCGGCTTCAACTGGAACATGTCGGGCGATCGGACGGAGCAGCTGCGCGGCGGCGTCGGCCTCTTCACCGGCAGGCCGCCGTTCGTGTGGCTCGGGAACGCGTTCCAGAATTCCGGAACAGGACTCGCGCAGCTCACGTGCGTGTCGACCGGCGCGGTGCCTCGCTTCACGACGAGCAACGCGGCGTCGCCGCCGGAGGAGTGCGCGGACGGCGCGACCGCGGCGACGACGGGTGATATCGCGCTCCTGTCCAAGGACCTTCGCTTTCCGCAGTTCGCGCGCGCATCACTCGCGTACGATCATCGCTTCGGCCACGCGTGGATCGCGTCCGTCGAGGCCATGTACACGCGTGCGGTGTCCAACTTCTTTTACACGAACCTCGCGTTGGTCGGCCCGCAGGGCTTCGATCGTAACGGGCGTGTGGTGTACGGCACGATATCGACGACGGGCGAGGCGAGGCCGCAGCTCTCGGGTCCGCGGCGCAACGTCATTGACGTGCAGAACGCGGGCAAGGACTACTCGTACAGCCTGACGACATCGCTCAACCGCCGCTTCACGAACTGGTTCGAGGCGCACGGGTCGTACACGTACTCGCAGGCGCGCGACATCCAGAGCCTAACGTCGAGCGTGGCGACGTCCAACTGGCGGTTCGGACGCGCGATCTCCGGCGATCAGTACTCGCAGCACCTCGATCGATCGCGCTTCGAGCTGCCGCATCGCGTGGTCGCGTTCGGGACCTTCTCGCTTTCCACTCGAACGGACATCTCGCTGATTTACGTTGGACAGTCGGGATCGAACTACGATTTCGTCTACGGCGGCAGTGGCGGGGCCGGCGATCTCAACGCCGACGGCGCGCAGGGCAATGACCTGATCTACATTCCGGCCGACGTCGCGAAGGACAGCGAGATCCGCTTCAGCGGCGTGTCGCCGGTCGCAGGCGCGGACAACTCACCGGCGGCGCAGGAGCAACGCATCGCCGAGCAGCGCGCGGCGCTCGAGCGCTACATCACGAGCACCGACTGCCTGACGCGCCAGCGCGGGCGCATCATGACGCGCAACAGCTGTCGTTCGCCGTGGACGAACACCATGAACGTGTCGGTGAGGCAGGCCTTGCCCGCCGTGTTCGGCCAGATGCTCACCGCCCAGCTCGACGTCTTCAACTTCCTCAATCTGTTGAACGCGAACTGGGGTCAGCAGCCGCTTCCTCCGAACGGCGGCGGATCCGTCCCGCTTCTGACCCAGGTCGGGCAGACATCCGGAGGACTGACAGGCCCGGACGGATCTCAGGGAATCTTCACCTTCGATCCGGCGACGGAGAAATACGACCGACGCCACATCGGGTCCGCGTACCAGATGCAGTTCGGCGTGCGCTACGCGTTCTGACGGCGGCCGGGTCCGTCTCATCCCGGTCACGGGTGAGATACATCACAATTGTTCCTTGACCGGCGGAACTGTGGGTGCCTAACTCTCGACGTGATTGGCCGGCGCACTGGACCGCCTTGGACCGCGCCAATTCCGGGCCCGGCATTCGCAGTTCGGCGCGACGTCTGGCTCGAGAGTCTCAACCCTCCTTTCCCTCACCCATGCGCATACATCGTTGGATATCGGTGCTCGCTGGAATCGCGATGATTCCGGCTAGCGGCCAGTTCTCACGCGTCTACGCTCAGGGAATCACGACGGGCGCCATCGGCGGTCTGGTCACCGACACCGTCGGGGCTCCGCTCGCCGGCGTTCAGATTCAGGTGAGGCACCTTTTGACCGGCTATGTCTCCGCGTCGATGACACGGGACAATGGGCGGTTCCTGGTGCCCGGGCTCGAGGCGGGCGGACCCTACACGGTGACTGCCAGGCGCATTGGCTTCGCGCCACAGACCCGCGAGAACGTGTACGTGTCGCTCACTCAGGCAACGCGGGTGGATTTCAAGCTCGCGCTGCAGGCCGCGCAGCTCTCGGGCGTCGCTGTCGTCGCGAGCGCAACGACGAGCGATTTCTCCTCCACACGGACGGGCATCTCGACGACCGTGAGCGACTCGACGATCTCGCGTATCCCGACACTGAATCGGGATTTCACGGACCTTGTGAAGCTGTCGCCGCACGTCTCGAGTCCTGTGTCGGGCCAGGGGCCGAGTGCGGCGGGCGCGTACAATCGGTTCAACAACTATACGATCGACGGCGCGAACCAGAATGACCGGTTCAACCTGGCTTCGTCCGGCGGCGTTCCCGGAGGCGCCGTCGCGGGTCGACTGATCTCGATCGACGCGGTGAAGGAGTTCCAGGTGCTCCTCACGCCCGCGGACGTGCGCTACGGCAACTTCGCCGGCATGCTCGTCAACGCCGTCACGAAGAGCGGCACGAACAAGCTGGAGGGCGGAGCGACGTGGGCCTATCGCGATCCGAACATGGCGGCGGATGAACCATTCCTCCGCAACAGCGATTTCAAAGTCAATCAGTACGGCTTCTACCTCGGCGGCCCGATCATCAAGGACAAGTTGCACTTCTTCATCGCCCCCGAGTGGCAGTCGCGATCGCAGCCGGCGATCGGTCCGTACGAGGGTGGTCCGACAACGGAAGCGGGAAACATCAGCCCCGATACGCTGCAGCGCATTGCGAACGCGATCAATTCGCGGTTCCCGATTGGCGGAACGGGGCTCGTGAGCACGGGCAATCCGTTGACGAACCTGTCGGGTCGTCTGGACTGGCAGGTCAATCCCGGGAATCGGGTGGTCTTCCGTCAGCTCTACAACACGGCGGAGCAGGACAACTTCAGCCGGAACAACCGGAACTTCAACGCCGCCGTCGGTAACCAGAACAGCGGGTTCCGCTACACGTCGAACATGTTCACCACGCAGGACGACAACATCTCGAGCGTGTTGCAGGTGTTCAGCCAGTTCGCGAAGGGGTCGTCCAACGAGTTCCTGTTCGGCTACAACCACATCAAGGACGAGCGGGTCATCCCGGTTCAGTCGCCCGAGGTGAGCGTGCAGGTGACGAACCTGCAGGGGAGCACCAACGCCGCGGCCACGTTCGGCACGGAAGAGTTCTCGCCGGGGAACCTGCTCAAGCAGGACATCATCGAGCTGTCGAACAACTACAACATGCCCATCGGCGCGCATACAGTGACGTTAGGCGGCCGGTACGAGCACACGCACATCTTCAACAACTTCGCGCAGCGTGCGTACGGCGTGTACGCGTTCCAGAACATCGACTCGCTGGAGAAAGGAGTCCCGCTCAACTACTCGTACGGGTACAGCAACGGCGGCCCAATCGCGGCCGACTTCAACATCGGGCAGTTCAGCCTCTACGCGCAGGACCGCTGGAACGTCTCGAACAAGCTGACCGTGACGTACGGCCTCCGCGCCGACGTTCCGCAGTATCTCGACAATCCGGTGCAGAACGACGCGATCGCGGCGGCGTTTACCGCGGCGGGGCTGCCCGCGGTCAACACGAGCACAAAGCCGAAGTCACGCGTGTACTGGTCTCCGCGCATCGGGTTCAACTGGGATCCGGCCGGTGACAACAAGAACCAGTTCCGCGGGACAGTCGGCGTGTTCACGAGCCCGACGCCCGGGATTCTCATCGGCAACGCGTACGCGAACACCGGACTCGGTCTCGTCACGTTGAACTGCTCGGGCGCCCTCGCGCCGGATTTCGTCACCGACATCAGCCAGCTTCCGAAGTCGTGCAAGGGTCAGCCGACGCCGCAAGCGGGGCAAGCGGGAACGGCGGGCGTCAACGTCAACGACCCGAACTTCAAGAACCCGCAGAACTTCACGGGCTCGCTCGGCTTCGATCGGCAGCTGCCGGGCGACTTCATCTTCACGTTCGAGGGGCTGTACCGGAAGGCGATCAACGGCATCCTCGTGCGCGACCTGAATCTCAAGGGGCCGCGGCTCGATGGCGGTCAGCCATATCGCGACCGGAACGGACGTGTTCTCTACGCCGATACCATCTCCGCGACCGGCGCTGTCGTGAACGCAGGCCAGCGCGTGATCACGTCGATCGGCACACCGGCGGTCAACTTCACCGAAGGCGTGATCGAAGTGACCAACGAGTCGAAGGATTACAGCTACTCGTTGGCCGCGCAGATCCGCCGCCGGTTCGGGCAGTCGCTCGATCTCATGGCGGGGTACACCTACCAGCGGTCGTACGATCTCCAGAGCCTGACGTCGGACCGCGCGATCTCGAACTGGCGTAACGGCGCGCAGTTCGCGGGGCTCGAGACGGACCTCGCGCTCACGCCGTCGGTGTTCGATCGGCCGCACCGCATTATTGCGTCCGGCTCGTACACGATGCCGTGGAAAAAGGCGCCGACGGACCTCTCGTTCTACTACACCGGCTTCTCGGGAATCCGGTACATGTACACGGCGAACGGGGATCTCAACGGCGACGGCTTCAACGGCAACGATCCGATCTACATCCCGAAGGACGCGACCGATCCTAACGAGATCCGGTTCGCGGATCAGGGCAGCGGCGCGTCGTTGATCACGGCGCAGCAGCAGGCGGACGCGTTCCAGAAGTTCATCTCGAGCAACGACTGCCTCAACAGTCAGCGCGGCAAGATCATGGAGCGCAACAGCTGCGTGGCGCCGTGGACGAACCGCGTGGACTTCTCGCTTCGCCAGGGCCTCCCGGCGATTGGCGGTCAGCGCCTAACGGCGCAGCTCGACATCTTCAATTTCGGGAACCTCGTCGGGCGCGTCATTGGGCAGGACAACTGGGGCCAGCAGCGGAGCCCGAACCTGAGCCCGACGTTCCCGCAGCAGCAGGCGCTGACAGTGCGTGGCCGGACGGATGGCGCGCTCAACCAGTCGTATCCGATCTTCAACTTCAACGCGAACCTGATCAACGGTGGTGAGTTCGTGCAGCAGCAGACGCTCGCGTCGAACTTCTTCCAGATGCAGTTCACGCTGAAGTACAGCTTCTAACTGGCGACTGGCGACTGGCGACTGTGAGAAAGCGAGAACCCTCGGGATGCCTCACTCTGCGTGAATGGCATCCCGAGGGCTTCCGCATCTAACCTGCCGCCTGCCGCCTGTCGCCTGCCGCCAGTCGCCTGCCGCCTAAAAGATCTCGAGATTAACGTACTTCCGCGGATGCTGCTTGAAGTCCAGCGTCAGCGAGTCGAGGCGAGTCGTTAGGCGGCGCAGGTCATAGTACAGGCCGGGATCGTTGAGCAGCTTCCCCATCGTGCCGTCGCCGTTGTTCGCCTTCGCCAGCACGGCGTTGAGCTGCTGCGCGGTTCCGCGCAGCGAGTCGGTGAACGCCGCGAGATTGCGCGACGTCGCCTGAAGGTTCCGGAGCGTCGAGTCGAGCTGCACCGAGTCGAGCGCGGCGGCGGTGTTGCGGAATTGGGCGAGGGTCAACGTCAGCTGCTTCGACTGCTCGTTCGCGATCGTCCCGAGCGAGCGCGCCAGCTCGTTCACCGAGCCGAGTGATTTCCGGAGGTCCGCTATCCCGCCGCCCTGGACGAGCTCGAGCTGGACCGTCTTCGCGACATCGTCGAGCCGTTGGGAGATCGTGTCCGCTCGCGCCGTGAGCTCGGGGATGCCGGCCTTCAATGGCGCAGTGGGAACGCTGTCACCGGGGTTGAAGAACACCGGGCTCGGTGACGACGGCTGTAACGCGATTTCCTGATCCCCGAAAATCCCGACCGGTATGACGGCCGCCATTGAGTTGCGCGGCGCGTGATACTTCTTCTCGATACTCATGATCACGAGGATCGTGCCCTTCGGGTCGAGCTGAACATCCGACACCACGCCGATCTGCACACCGGCGAGCCGGACCGGCTGTCCCTGCTTGACGCCCGCGCCCCACTGGAAACGCGCGTAGAGCGGGTAGCCACGCGAGAAGCCGCCACGCACGAGCCAGATCGTTCCGAGCACGGCGATGACGACGCCGATCGTAAGCAGGATGCCGACGAGAACCTCGTCGCGTCGTTTCATAACGGGATTCTTTGATCGCGGTGAGTTCCAGAGCCCAGACGAATCCTAGCACGTGTCATTCCCGGCGCGAACGGCGGACCGCCGGGATCGACGCGACCGTCTCGATATGACACACGCCGTTAGGCAGCAATGAACTTCGCAAACACCGCCGCCACGATCGCGTCCAGCACGAGAATCGACGTCGAAGCGATCACCACCGCCTTTGCCGTCGACCGGCCGACACCCTCGGCCCCGGCTGCCGTCACGTAACCCTCATACGAGCACACGATCGCAATGGCGCCGCCGAAACACACTGCCTTGATGATGCTGTAGATCACCTGGAACGACGCAAAGCTGAGCCGCAGGCCGGTCACGTAGTCGTTGGTCGTCGCGGTCGTTGCCGTAATGAGCGTGAGCCATGCCGTAACGATAGCGGTTGCATTCGCAACCACCGTGAGCACCGGTAGCATGAGGAGCGCCGCCAACAGCCGCGGTACGACGAGATACGCGATTGGGTCGTAGGCGAGCGTCTCGAGCGCATCGATCTGCTCGGTGACCCGCATGGTGCCGATCTCCGCCGTCATGCGCGCGCCCACGCGCCCCGTTAGGACGAGCGCTGTGAGCAGCGGCCCGAGCTCCAGCACGATGCTGCCGCGCACCAGCAGGCCGAGCACCGAGAGCTGCACGCCGGCGAACAGCTGGTAGAAGGCCTGAAACGCCGTCACCGCACCGAGGAAACCGGCAACGATCATGACGAGCGGAACGGAATCGACGCCGATGTTCCGCATCTGTCGGATGGTCTCGCCGCCCCACGTCTCTGGCTCGGCGAACGCGCGCCCAATGTCGCGGATGAAGAAGCCGCGTTGACCGATACCGGCGAACAGCCCTCGGCCTGTGCGCGCTACCCTTCGAAAGAACTTGATCCCCGCCTTCTGCATGACGGGGTAGGCTTCGGTGGGACGGTGTTCGTAGTGCGCGCCGAACGTCATCGGGATCGAAAGCGGGAACGGGGAACAGGGAACCGGGAACAGAGACTCCTAACGGGTGCACGGTTCCCGGTTCCCTGTTCCCGGTTCCCATCCTCCCCTTTCGCGATCACTACGTTCTGACTCGCGCCAACATCACCGACCCGATCAGTGCGAACACCGCGTTGGGCACCCACGCCGCGAATTCTGGCGGGATCAACCCTTTGCCCCCGACGGCCTTCGTCAGCTGGATCAGCATGAGAAAGATGACCGTCGTCGCAAGGCTGATGCCGATGCCGTACGCGGCGCCGCCGCGCTGCGTGCTCGTGGCAAGCGGCGCGCCGAAGAGCGCGATGATGATGCACGTCACGGGGATCGCGAGCTTGAGCGCCCGCTCCACGCGGAGCTCGTTCGCATCACCACCCGAACGCTCGAGCGCCGCAATGTATCGGCTCAGGGCTCGATAACCCAGCTCCTGCGGTGCCTTCGGCGTCGCCATGAGCTCCGTGGGCGCCTCACGCATCGCGACGTCGTGCAGCGAGTCGAATGCGAATGTCACATCGGAAAGCGTGTCCGACGGAATGACGTGGAGTGCTCCCTTCGTCAGAGCCCAGCCGCGCCGGGCCTTGTAGTCACCCTTATCCGCGGTGAGCACGTACGTCGGGTAGTCGATCCCTTTGCCCTTTCGCTCGATCTCGATGCCCTCGAGCTTCCCGCGCTCCGCGTTGAGAGAGCTGATCTTGTACACGCGACCGCGTTCCGCGGCGAACACGAAGTTGTAGCGATCGGCGCCTGGCGTGAACTTTTTCTCCTCGAGCAGGTCTGCGCGCTTGTTGTTCGTGATGGGTACGAGCTCGCCGAGCGCGATCGCCAATCCCGAGGCGAAGATCGCGCCCACGAAAATGGGCAGCGTGAGTCGATAGAAGCTGATGCCCGATGCTTTTGCGGCGGTGATCTCGGAATGCCGCGTTAGGGCGCCAATGGAGAACACGGTCGCGAACAGCACGGCCGCCGGCATCACGAGAAACATCGAGTCGGGAATGAAATACAGATAGCTGAGCGCGATCTGCGACCGCGGCAGCTGCCGGTTCAGATACTTGTCGAGATTGTCCGTGAGATCGATGATGATGATCAGCAATGGGAAGCCCAGTGCCGTCATCGTGAAGATCTTCCAGAACTCCGACAGCACGTACCGATCGAGCGGGCGGAAAAGGTGTCGTCGTCGCATTACGCAGGCTTATGGCGACGCTCGGCCGGGAAGCCAAACCGGCGAGCGACCTTCGCGAGGTTGGTCCTGAGGCCTTCCAGGAACTCCGACATGTCTCCGCCGCGCGACGTTGCGCCCTCCCTGCCCATCCGTGCGAGGAGCACGAGCCCGACGATGGTGAGAATCACGTTCGCCGCCCACATCGCCCAGAATGGCGTTAGGAACGCGCGGTCCGCGAGCGATTCACCCGCGATGAGCCCGACGTAGTAGATCGAGAAAACGCCGAGGCTCACGCCGATCACGAGGCCGACTCCGCCGCGCGGGAAGCGCAGCGCGATGGGGGCGCCGATGAGGACGAACACGACGCAGGCGGCCGAGAGCGCGAACTTCTTTTGAATCTCGACGCCGTAGCGGTTCATCGAGGTGCGGTTCTCGAGCATGCGGTTGCGAGCCGTCTCGATCGCTCCAGCGACGTCGATGTTGCCCGTGGTCGACTCCACCGTTCCGCGAGGCGGAACGAACCCGGAGGTCCTGCCCGCCGGGTTGAGCGTCGGCGGCACCGGCGCAATTGTCGGGGGCACGACGGCAGGCTTGCGCGTGGTGTTGCCATTCCCACCCTGCTGGACGGCGTGAGTCGTGAGGGCCACCTCCGCGGCGCGCGCCGTCTTCACGAGCGCTGGCAGCTTGATGTTCTCCGCCTTCTTCAGCGCGCCGCAGTACACGTGGCCGATCGTCAGTGGAAGCTGCGGCTTGTAGCCGGCCGGCACGATCGTGTAGCCTGCTTGTGAGCTCCCTTCGTTCATGCCAGATGACGGTGGCGCCGACGACGTTGGAGGTAGTGGGGTCGGGGCGGCGCCGGTGGTCAGCTGTCGAGTTGCCAGAACCAGGGCGCGCTCGAGCGTGTAGTGCGCGACCGCGAAGTCCAGCTCGTGTGTGGTGTACTCCTTCTGCATCTCGCAGATGGACATCTCACGGTCACCCTTATAGGTGTTCGTGCTGTCCGTACGAGTCAGGCCATTCACGACGTTCCGCACGCGGACGCGGTCGATATCGTAGAACAGACGCTGCAGCTGCGCGGGGTCGCTCTTCGGCACCTCCAGCATCGTACCGCTATAGAGCGTGAGCAGCAGATCATCGCCGACAAGCTCCATCTTCCCGCTGTCCGCGTTGATCGTGCGCCGGCGGACGGGGTCGGACATGTCGTAGATCGTCACGACGTGAAGCCAGCTGGTCGCCTGATCGATGTAGTCGGCCTTGAGCGACAATCGCCCCGGGGAAACCTCGTTGATGACTTGCGACTTCAGCGCGAACGTCGGCTTCTTGCGGGCAATGTCCTGCTGGAGCGTGCTGAGGCGGTGATTCGACCGTGGGAGTACCTGGTCGTTGAAGAACAGCATGAACCCGGCGAGTCCGGCCGCGGCTACGAGCACGGGGACGAGGACGCGCGCCATCCCGACGCCACTCGCCTTGAGTGCGGTGATCTCATTCTCCGCCGCCAGTCGACTGAACGCGTAGAGCGTGGAGACCAACACGGCCATCGGGAGCGTCATGGCCACCGTGAACGGCACGGACAGCATGAAAAACTCGCCAATGACCCGCCACCCGAGCCCCTTGCCTACCAGGTCGCCGAACCGCTTGGCGATGTAGTTGAGGAGCAGGAGCGAGGTCAGAGCCGTCAGAGAAAACATGAGCGGCCCAACGTGCTCTCGAATCACATACTTGTTGATTATCTTCACGTCGGCCGATCAGCTCGCTCTGGACGTCGGGGTGGCTGGGGTGAGGAATCAGAGCCCGGAGGGAACCTGGCTCAGCCCCTGTCGTAGAAGGGCGGAGGGTAGCCAGAATATTCCACCCGCTCAGAGGGGGAATTCAAGGTCCGACCTACGGCACGGTCCCGCAGGTCGGCTCCCTCCAGTTTCGCATGCCTTAGCTGCTACCCTCGTCTCGTCATTTGGTGCGCGCCCTCTCGGTTGGTGTGGCCGCCCTCCTCGCCTGTGCCCCCTCGGCTGCGCGGGGAATGGGGATGGGACGGCCGTGGGTAGCGGTCCAGGACACGGTGCGGCGGGATACGACCGGCCGCCGGCCTCCGGCAGATACGACGCGCCAGCCCCGCGATACGATTCGCGCCCCACGCGTTCCGGGGGACACGACCCGAGCCAGGGCGGATAGCGCCGGCGACCTGTCCGGAGCGCTGCCTCCAGCGTTCGACAAGCTCGATCTGCGGCTCACGTCGAGGCTCGAGGCGAAGGGCGAGCAGGTCCGGAATGACCGCTGCGGCTCGGTGCAGCTCTTTGCCTCCGGGTTCACGTGTCAGGGCACCTTCCAACCCACCTTCAACTTCCAGTTCAACCTCCAGACGAAGGGCACGGTCGCCGACCGCGTGCACGTGGACGTCGACTACGACACGCAGCGGGAGTTCGACGCCTCGAACCGAATTTCCATCCGGTACGAGGGGAAGGAGAGCGAGGTGCTTCAGCGCCTCGAGGTCGGCAACGTCTCATTCGCGCCGCCCACGTCCCGGTTCATCACGTCCGGCATCCCGAGCGGCAATTACGGCGTACAGGCGGCCGGGCACTTCGGGCCGATGCGGTTCTCCGCGATCGCCGCGCAGCAGAAGGGCAACGTCGTCCAGGACGTCGAGTTCATCGTTGGTGACCGGACCGTCCAGCAGCAGACCCGCGACATCGAAGACTACCAGATCGAGCCGAGGCGGTTCTTCTTCACGGTGGACCCGCTGCTGTTCGGTGCGGCGTATCCGAACGTCGACATCCTCAACCGAAGTCAGCTCACGGCGCTGGCGGCGGCACTGCCCGACTCGATCCGCCCGTCCAAGGTGTTCGTGTACCGCCTGTTGTTAGGCGGCCAGCCTCGCAACCCCAACGGGCCGCAATTCAAGATCATCGGCGACCCGACGTCGCAGCGTGGACAGGTCTACGAGCTGCTTCGGGAGCGCGTGGACTATTACATCGATCCGTCGCTGCTGTGGATCGCGCTGGTGGCGCCGCTCAGCCAGAACACCGAGCGGCTCGTCGTCGCGTACAACGTACGGATCAACGGGCGCGATACGACGATCGCAACCACCGGCGGTACGCCCGACCTGCAATTCGTCTCGGGACGCGATCAGTTCGCGAACCTCATCTGGGACCCCCGCATCACGCCTGACGATCCCGCGTTCCGGCGCGAGATCCGCTCCGTGTATCGCATCGGTGGCAGCGACATTCGTCGCGAGACCGTTCAGCTGCAGATCTT
>Ga0136846_1219506_pt1 | contig 16277 bp, 14 predicted proteins | sample HopSoiMetagenom2_FD_96841 | JGI IMG/M metagenome (GOLD analysis project Ga0136846, IMG submission 96841) | Grasslands soil microbial communities from Hopland, California, USA - 2 Assembly 2016 (version 4) | ecosystem: Environmental > Terrestrial > Soil > Grasslands | place: USA: Hopland... | reverse complement strand
TGTCGGCCGCGATAGCACCGACCAACGCCAATTGCCCGAGCAGCCACGGAAATGTGGTGAGCGTCGCGGCTTCTTTGAGGTGGCCGCGCCCGCTCAATACGACGGGGAGCGTATACACGCTGAAGTTTGTCGTCTTTCCCGCTTTTTTTTCCGCGGCGACCCGCCGTTGCACCATTTGCACCGCGGTTTCCGCCGAGTCGGCCCAGCGAGCGACGGCGAGCCACACGGTCACAAACAAGTGGGAGTCGGCACTGTCGGCGAGGTACGCGAGCGCGTCCTCGCGCGTCGCACGATCGATCAATCGTTCCACCAGGTCTGTGCTCTGGGCGTACGCGCCCATGGCGCCGGCCTGCAGAAAGGCCGCGGCGTATCGTCGACCGGCCGCGTCTCCCGTGAAATCCAGCGCCATGGGAATCGCGTGGACGTATGACGGGGTGAACGAGGAGTCGAGCGCGATCGCGCGATCGAACGCATCGAGGCTGGCCCGCAGAGGCACTCCGGCGACGGCACCGGCGTGAAAGCGCGCGTCGCCCAGCATGTACCACAGCTCCGGGTCGTCCGGATAGCGGCGCACGGCCTCGTCCAACGTCGCGATCAGGCGCCGTCCGTACGTCCACCACGCGGCCCCGAACTGCGCCGGGCCGGCATAGACGACCGAGGCGATCGACTCCGACTGCACGATGAGGCTCTCGCGCGGCGCGAGGCCGTGATTCAGGGCGCCCGCGCGGAGCTTGTAGGTACGGGAGAGCGAATCTTGCGCAGAATGCTGCCATCCTGCCGCGAGGCCGGCATGGCTCCAGGCCAGGGTGAACGAGCTGTCGAGCGCGATCGCGCGCTGATGATAGGTGATCGCGGAATCCCATTCGGAGCGTCGCAGGAACTGCTCGCCCTGCAGAAACGCCTTCATCGCCGGCACCGACCGCGAGCCGAGTGACGCGCTGCGCACCAGTCCGATCGCGCGCGTCCGGCCCAGCTCCCGGAGGACGCGCACGGTCAGCGAGTCCGCGATGCGATCGATCCGATCGGCCTGCTCGCGGAGCTCGATATCGCCGATCACACTAGCGCCCGGGACGTCCAATACCGTAGCCGTCAGGCGCACCGAGTCGGCGCCCGCGCGGACCAGTGTTCCGTAGACGACGGTGCGCGCGCCGGTTTCCTGACCGAGCGCCTGCGCGGACGGCGCGTCGCCGCGCCCCCTCCAGCGCCGGATCACCAGCGTGGGTGAGACGGTGCGCAGGGGGCCTGCGCCGTCGAGACTCCGCGACAGCACATCGACCAGGCCTTCGCGCCACAGCGCGAGATCCGGACCTCCCAGCACGTCGAACGGCGCGATCGCGATGCGATTGGGATCGAGCACCGTGCTTGTCCGCGGGCGCAGCACGATCCATCCCACGGCGATCACGATGAGGGCGAGGGCGGCCAGCGCAGCCAGACGATTGCGCGGCCGCCGCAGGATGTGGCGCACCGTTGTGACCGGCGATGTCACGGCGACCGATCCACTCCCCGTCGCCATGGCTTCGAGCGTGGCGAGCATCACATCGGCGGTCTGCGGCCGGTCCGCCGGATTCTTGGCGAGGCATGACATCACCAGCTCCGCGAGGGCAGGCGGGATCGCCGGCCGGAGATCGGTGACGGGAACGACCGGCTCAGTGACGTGCGCGGCGAGCATTTGATGGGGCGCGAGCCCGGCAAAAGGCGAGCGGCCCGTCAACATCTCGTACGCCATCGCGCCGAACGCGTAGATGTCCGCGCGATGGTCGATGTTGGGGTCGCCCGCGGCCTGCTCGGGCGCCATGTAGGCCGGCGTCCCCAACGCCACGCCGACGGAGGTGAGCCCGCCTTCCGTCTTGGCCTGGCTCACCGCTTTCGCGACGCCGAAATCGGCGACGACCGCGTGATGACTCGTGAGCAGGACATTGTCGGGTTTGATGTCGCGGTGGACGACGCCGCGGGCGTGCGCGTAGGCCAGCGCATCAGCGACGTCGGTCAGAATGCGCACGACGTCGCGCACCGGCAGCTCCCGCTCGCGGGAAAGACGCGTCCGCAGCGGCTCTCCTTCGACGAACGGCATCGTGTAATAGAGAACGTCGTCTGCTCCGCCGGTGGCGAGGAGCGGCACGATGTGTGGATGTTGCAATGAGGCGGAGAGCTGGATCTCGCGATTGAAACGATCCACGCGCATTTCGAGTGCCAGCTCGGGCGGAAGGACTTTCACGACGACGCGCCGGGCCAGCCGCGTTTCCTCCGCGACGAAGACGCGGCTCATCCCGCCCCCGCCGAGCTCCTTCTCAATTCGGTAGGCGCTGCCCAGCGTGGTTTGCAGACGTTCCGCTAATTCAGACATGGCCGCCAAAGATAACGTGCGCGTTGACGTGTCGCGGACCCCCGTCTACTTTGACGCCGTGCCGCTGGTCATCGTTGCAGCCCTGCTCCTGCTCACCGCGTGCGGCGGCGGTCAATTTCCGCAATCGATCTTCACTCCACATTCCGATTTCAGCCGAGACCTGAACGGTCTCTTCAAGAACATTTTCGCGTGGGCAGTCGGCGTCTTCGTCGTCGTGGAGACCCTACTGTTGATCGCCATCGTCCGTTTCCGCGCCCGTGCCGGCGGCCCCGCGCCCAAACCCATTCACGGACACACCGCGCTCGAGATCGGCTGGACGGCCGCACCGGCCATCATCCTTCTATTCATCGTCGTGCCGACGATGCGCACGATCTTCGCGACCGCCGGGAATGCGCCAGAGGGGGCGTTGCGCGTCGAGGTCATCGGCCATCAGTGGTGGTGGGAGTACCGCTACCCGACGCTGGGCATCAGCACGTTCAACGAGCTGCACATTCCTGCCAAAACGGCGATCCAGCTGGACATGACGTCCGCGGATGTGATCCACAGCTTCTGGATTCCGAGTCTCGCCGGCAAACGCGACCTGATCCAGGGCCGCACCAACCGTATTGCGTTTCGCGCCGATTCCACGGGCGAGTACTGGGGCCAATGCGCCGAATTCTGTGGCGCCTCGCACGCCAACATGCGCCTGCGCGTGATGGTCGAGTCAGACTCGGTCTTCCAGCGGTGGGTCGATCGCCAGCGCACCGCGCCGGTGGCTCCGGCCAAGGGTTCGACCGAGGAGACCGGCCAGCAGGTCTTTCGGCGCAGCGCCTGCATCGGATGTCATACCATCGCGGGGATCTCGACCGCGAAGGTCGGGCCGGAGCTGAGCCATGTAGGCGGCCGCGCCACCATCGCCGGCGCGTTGTTGCCCAATACCGCCGAGGCGCTGCACCGCTGGATCAGGAACGCGCCGGCAGTGAAGCCGGGCGCGCTGATGCCGCCGCAGAATCTCCAGGGCGCCGATCTCGACGCCGTGGTCGCCTATCTCCAGAGCTTGAAATGAAGAGCTGGCTCACGACGACCGACCACAAGCGGATTGGTCTCCTCTACTTCTGGACGGCGTTCAGCTTCTTCATGATCGGCGGGTTGGAAGCGCTGCTGATCCGCACGCAGCTCGCCCGTCCCGCCGGCATCGGCGTCAGCGCGGAGACCTTCAATCAGCTGTTCACGATGCACGGCACGACGATGGTATTCCTGGCGCTGATGCCGCTGTCCGCCGCATTTTTCAACTTCATTATTCCGCTGCAGATCGGCGCGCGTGACGTCGCGTTCCCGCGGCTCAATGCGTTCAGTTACTGGGTATTCCTGCTGGGCGGGCTCTTTATCAACGCGAGCTTCATCGCCGGTCCGCTCTTCGGCGCGGGCCGGCTCTCGGTCGCGCCCGATGCGGGATGGTTCGGCTACGCGAATCTCACGTCGCGCCAGTTCTCGCCCGGCCCGAACGTTGATTTCTGGCTGCTCGGGCTTCAGATCCTGGGCATCGCCTCGCTCGCGGCGGGCTTCAACTTCGTCGTGACGATTCTCAACATGCGGGCGCCCGGCATGCGCATGTTGCGCCTGCCGCCGTTCACCTGGATGGCGCTCATTACCCAGTTCCTTATCATCACCGCGTTCCCCGTCATCACCGTCGCGCTGGTCCTGCTCATGTTCGACCGGTTCTTCGGAACGCATTTCTTCCTGCCCGCGGGCGGCGGCGATCCGATTCTCTGGCAGCATCTGTTCTGGATGTTCGGCCATCCCGAGGTCTACATCCTGATTCTGCCCGCGATGGGGATCGTGTCGGAGGTCCTCCCGACGTTCTCTCGCAAGCCACTGTTCGGGTACACGGTCGTCGTGTATTCAGGCGTCGTCATCGCGTTCCTCGGCTGGAGTGTGTGGGCGCACCACATGTTCGCGTCGGGGCTCGGGCCGATTGCCGACTCGGTTTTCGCCGGCACCACCATGCTGATCGCCGTTCCCACCGGCGTGAAGATCTTCAACTGGATCGGCACGCTGTGGGGCGGGCAAATCCGCTTTACGACCGCGCTGCTGTTCGCGGTGGGCTTCATCGCGATGTTCATCATCGGCGGCCTGTCCGGCGTATCGCACGCGTCCGCTCCGACCGACCTGCAGCAGACCGACACGTACTACGTCGTCGCGCACATTCACTACGTGCTGTTCGGCGGAACCATCCTGGGGTTGTTTTCGGGGATGTATTACTGGTGGCCGAAAATGACCGGCCGGCTGCTCTCGGAGCGGCTCGGCAAGGTGCACTTCTGGCTGACCATGATCGGCATGAACCTCGCCTTCTTCCCCATGCACTTCTCCGGACTGCTCGGCATGCCCCGCCGGATCTACACCTATTCACCGGAGCTCGGGGTCGCCGGATTCAACCTGGTCTCGACGATCGGCGCATTCGTGATCGGCATCGCGACGCTCGTGTTCTTCTGGAGCCTGTTGCGCACCCGTTGGCAGCCGGTGACGGCGCCGCCGAATCCCTGGGAAGGCGCCACGCTCGAGTGGGCGATCCCGTCGCCGCCGCCGGTCTACAACTTCACCGTCATTCCGACTGTAGCGAACCGGCTGCCGCTGTGGGCAACGGAGCGCCACGGTGCGATGGCGCCCCTGCCGGACCGGCCGCCCGCTCCGATCCACGTCCCCGGCGGCTCCTGGTGGCCGATGATCACCGCGGCCGGCCTGCCCACCATGGCGATTGGCGCACTGGCCCACTTCCTCCCCGTCGTGCTGCTCGGGGTGGCTGTGACGATCGTCGGCATTTATCGCTGGGCGTACGAGCCCTTCGAGATGTAAATGAGATACGACACGGACACCCACGCCGCCGCCGTCGCGCACGGCCACGCCACCTTCATGGGGCTCGACAACCGCAAGATGGCCTTCTGGGCCTTTATCGGCTCGGAATGTCTCCTGTTCGGCTCGCTGATCTCCACGTACCTCGTCTACAAGGGACGCAGCCTCGTCGGGCCGTACCCGCACGAGATTCTGAACATCCCGTTCACGTCGTTCAGCACGTTCGATCTGCTGATGTCGAGCCTCGCCATGGTGCTCGCCCTCGCGGCGGTGCAGCGCGGCGACATGAAACAGGGGAAGCTCTGGCTGCTGGTGACCGCGCTTCTCGGATTGGTTTTTCTGGGCGGGCAGTTCTGGGAATTCAGCCACTTCGTGCACGAGGGGCTGGGCCTGACGACGAATCTCTTCGGGTCCACCTTTTTCGTTCTCACCGGAACCCACGGCGCGCACGTGACGGTCGGCGTCATCTGGCTGCTGACGCTGTGGATTCAGGCGCTGCGCGGCAAGCTCGGCCCGGCAAACGCCATGACCGTCGAGATCACCGGCCTGTACTGGCATTTCGTCGACGTCGTGTGGATCGTCATCTTTACCGTGGTATATCTCATTCAATGAAGAGGCGCACCGAATGAGCGAGCAGTCACACGCCACGACGGGCACGTACCTCAGGATCGCTGGGGTGCTCGTCATCATCACGTTCATCGAAGTGGGCGTATTCTACGTGCCGGTGTTCCAGGCCGCCCTCGTTCCAATCCTGCTCGTGCTCTCGGCCGTGAAGTTCACGCTCGTCGTGATGTTCTACATGCATCTCAAGTTCGATAACCGCTTCTTTGCATTTCTCTTCGGCGGTCCGCTGCTGCTGGGCCTCGCTGTCGTCGTCAGCCTGCTCTTCATCTTTTATGGAACGGTACGGCTCCGAACGGGCAGCTAAAGAATGTTGATCATTCCGCCGTGGAATCGCTGGAACATCCATCCGAGCGTCGCGGCCGGGCTCGTCGTCTTCGGCGGGCTCTATGTGTATTTGGGAGGCCTGAAGGCCCCGCGCCGGCGCGTGGCGAGTTTTGCGAGCGCGCTCGCGGTCCTGTTCGTCGCGCTCAACGGTCCACTGCATAACCTCTCCGATACCTATCTGTTCAGCGCGCACATGGCGCAACACCTGTTGCTGACACTGGTCTTCCCGCCACTGCTGCTGTATGGGACGCCGGCCTCGGTCGTGCGGCCGTTACTGCGACCGCGCTGGCTGATGGCCCTGGGTCGCTTCGCCACCAGGCCGCTTGCCGCGGGCATGCTGTTTACGGCACCGATCGTGCTGTGGCATGTCCCCGCGTTATATGAAGCGGCGCTCCGCAATCACAACCTGCACATCGTCCAACACCTCGTCTTTCTGACGACGGCCGTCATCATGTGGTGGCCGGTGCTGTCACCGGTGCCGGAGCTGCCGCGCGTGCCGCATCTGCTGCAGATGCTATATCTGTTCCTGCTGGGCATCCCGATGTCCATCACGGGTGCGTTGATCACCCTCTCGGACCGAGTGCTCTATCCGTTCTACAGCGCGGCGCCGCGGGTAGGAGGATTGACGCCGCTCGACGATCAACAAGTCGGCGGCCTGCTGATGTGGGTGCTCGGCGGGCTGATGCTGTGGATCGTGCTGACGGTAATCTGGTTTCGGTATTCGGTGTGGGACGAGAGAGGCGATGCGGAGACGGGAGTGCCGGTGGAGGCCTACGGGACCAATGATCAATGATCAATGTCCCATCTCCAATGATCATTGGTCATTGATCACTGATCATTGCTCATTCTCCGTCTTCGGTTTCGCCCAGCGGATGGCGGCGCAGCTCCTCCCCAATTTTGGGATGTTCGCGCCACAGGAAGTAGCCCATGCCGAGTGCCGCGAGCCCGTTGCCGATGGCGACGTTCCACCAGACGAGATAGCCAAGCAGCGGTTTGGCAATCAAGGCGACGAGGATATAGAACCCCACTTCGAAGAAGCAAAACCCGACAATGACGAGGAACAGCGTGGACGGCGCGTATTCTACTTCGGCGGCGAGCGCGGCGGCGATGCAGCCCACCACGACGAACGCGCTCATGTGAATCATGGTGTAGCCGAAAATTCTGGCCGGCTCGATCACGACGGCCGTGGGGTCATGCGCGCCCCAGAACACCGCGCTGCCCAGCATTGCCGGCGTAAAGAGCGGCTGGCCATTGATCGTATCCACGACAAGGAACCAGATGGCGACAACCGCGGCACCGATGCAGCCGGCGATGAAGCCCTCGCGCAGGATGCGATTGAGGTCCATGGCGGCTCAATATATCGTTAGCCCCGCCTCCGGAAAGTAGGAGAAACCGTGGTGACCCGCCGTCCGCTGTTCTATGGACTCTGTATGCTGCTCGGTGTCCTGTTGTTCGGGATCGCCGGACTCATGCATCCGCTGCTTGTGGGCGATGGCGCCGCGCAACTCGGCATGATCGCGCGCACCGTCGGATGGCGCGGGATTCACTGGTCACTGCTGTTTGGTCTGGTGTTCATGTACGCGGGCTTGATCGGCGTATCGCTACGCCACAACGACACGCCCGGGGCCTCGCCCGCGCGCGCGGCAGTGCGGATGGGCGCGTTTGCCTTTTCGGTATGGTCGCTGAACATCCTGTTTATGGTCGGAGCCGGCTGGCAGCTGGCCCGCGCCTACTCATCATCCGATCCTGGAATGACCGCCACGCATGCCGTCTTCGTCTATGACATGTTGCATCCCATGGGGCTGGCCGCCGAGCGTCTCGCGACGTTCATGCTGGGACTCGTGGCCTACATGTTTGGATGGGCGATTCGCAATGGCGGCGTCTGGCCGCGGTGGCTGGCCTGGGCCGCGTGGGTCGTGGCACTGCTCAGCGGCGCCGTCGCCCTCGTGTTCAACGAGTTCTCGTGGGTTCAATTTGTAGCGCAGGGAGTATTCGTAACGTGGCTGGCGGCGACCGCGGTGCTGATGCTCGCGGAGCGGTCTAGGGAGTCGGGGTTAGGGGCTCGGGACTAGAACCGAGTCCCGAACCCCGACTCCCAATCTTTTATTACTTCGCGCGGACCCGCACGATCCGTTGCTGCCAACCGTCCGGCGTGCTCGAAAGCACCGTCAGCGTCACAATGTCGCCCGACTTCACACCCGCCAGAACCTGACGGAGCTCGCCGCGCGAGTGCGTCGGCTGGCCGTTCACCTTGAGGATGATGTCCGGATATCCCTGAGTGTCATCCACGAGGTGCTGGTACGACGGACCATCGGGCGAGACCTGCGAAACGACCAAGCCGCCGCCCGAGCGCATCACGGTGCGCAAGCTGGGATCGCGCGCATTCTCCTGCGTGAGCGGCTGCACGGCGATGCCCAGCTGGTCTTCCATGGGACCGTTGTCGCGATTGGCGCCGCCTTCGTCGGAATCCGCGACCTCCTGCGGCTCCGCGGATGGCGCAGCGACCAGGCGGACGGGAATCGTCTTCCGCGCGCCACCTTTGCGGACCACCGTGACCTGCACCGATTCGCCCGGCTTCTTGAAACCAACGCGCTGCTGCAGCTGCGCGACCGACTCGATCGACTGGCCGTCCACGGCGATAATGACGTCGCCTTCCTGAATACCGGCCCGCTTCGCCGGTGAATCGTCGCCCGTAAAGTCGTTCACGACGACGCCGCGAATGTCGGTCAGCTTCGTATCTTCGGCATCTTCCGGTGTGATCGGCCGAATCGAGACGCCGATCACGGCGCGCTCGACGTGGCCGGTCGAGATCAGCTGAGTCATCACGGTGCGGGCGAGGTTGATCGGGATAGCAAACCCGTACCCGGCATAGAACCCGGTCTCACTGGCGATGGCCGAATTGATGCCGATCACCTCGCCACGCACGTCGACGAGCGGTCCACCCGAGTTACCGGGGTTGATCGCTGCATCGGTCTGAATGAAATCCTGAATCGCGTACCGACTCTGGTTGAGGCCGGCGAGCAAACGTCCCTTGGCGCTGACGATGCCTGCCGTCACCGTAAACGTGAATGCTTCACCCAGCGGGTTGCCGATCGCCAAGACCCAGTTGCCGATCTTGGTCGAATCGGCATCACCGAGCCGCACGGTGGGGAGCCCAGTGGTCTGGATCTTGATCACCGCGACATCCGTGCTCGGATCGGTGCCGACCGTCTTCGCGGTGAACTCGCGATTGTCGTACAACCGCACCGTTACACGATCGGCGCCCTGGACAACGTGGTTGTTGGTGAGGATGTAGCCGTCCTGGGACACGATGAAGCCGGATCCCGAGCCCTGCTCGATCTGCGGGCGACGCGGGGTCTGGAAGAAATCCTCGAACCCGGGAGGGAGGCGGCGGCTGGACGCGCGTTCCCGCCGCTCAGACCGGATGAACACCACCGCTGGCTTGACGTGCTCGGCGACCGATGCGAACGCATCGCCGAGATCGACCGCTGCCTTCGCCTGCGGCGCCGCCGGCCGGCGCGTGTCCTGCAGCACCGACCGAACGGCTGCCTCCCCACGCGATGGCAGTTTGAACGCCGAGGCGAACGCAAGCCCCAGCGCAAACGCCATCGCGACCAGCGTCCCGAATTTCAACCAGTCCCGCGTCTTCACCGACATCTCCGCCCCCTTTAAGGTTTCTTCGATTTATCGTCGTCCATGATCTCGTAATCAGCGTCTACGACGTTTTCCTTGCCACCGTCACCGGCGCCGCCGGGCTGGCTCTCGGCAGTCCCTGACGGACCGGCACCCGCGCCTGCTTCCGCGCCCGCCTCTGCGCCGGAGCCGCGCGCCGCATACAGCGACGCACCGGCAGCCGAGTAGGCCTGTTGCAGCTCGTCGAGCGCCTTGCTGATTTCATCCGCGTTGCCGCTGCGTAGCGCCGCCTGTGCGGACTGAATCGCCGCATCAAGCCGGGACTTGAGACCGGCTTCGAGCTTTTCGACCCAGTCTTTCGACTCTTTGGTCACCTGGTACACCATGTTATCGAGCCGGTTACGCTGCTCGATCACGTCGCGGCGCTTCTTGTCCTCCGCGGCATGCGCCTCGGCGTCCTTCACCATCTTGTCGATGTCCTTGTCGGCGAGACCGGACGATGCTTCGATCCGGATCTTCTGCTCCTTGCCGGTCGCCTTGTCCTTCGCCGATACGTGCAGGATGCCGTTCGCGTCGATGTCGAACGTTACCTCCACCTGCGGCACACCGCGCGGAGCGGGCGGAATGCCCGTGAGCTGGAATTTGCCGATGGTGCGGTTGTCCTGCGCCATCTGCCGCTCACCCTGCAGCACGTGGATCTCGACCGTGGTTTGATTGTCCTCGGCGGTCGAGAACACCTCGGACTTCTTGGTCGGGATCGTCGTGTTGCGCGGAATCAATACTGTCGTCACGCCACCCAGCGTCTCGATGCCGAGCGACAGCGGCGTCACGTCGAGGAGCAGGACGTCCTTGACCTCGCCGGCGAGCACGCCACCCTGAATCGCGGCGCCGATCGCCACGACTTCGTCGGGGTTCACGCCCTTGTGCGGCTCTTTGCCAAAGAAGCCCTTCACGATCTCCTGGACTTTCGGCATGCGGGTCTGGCCACCGACCAGGATGACTTCATCGATGTCGCCCGGCTTGAGGCCTGCATCGGTGAGCGCCTGTTGCATCGGGGGCATTGTGCGCTTGACCAGGTCATCCACCAGCTGCTCGAGCTTGGCACGCGTCAGCGTCAGGTTCAGATGCTTGGGGCCCGACTGGTCCGCCGTGATGAAAGGCAGATTGATTTCCGTCTGCATGACGGTCGACAGCTCCATCTTGGCTTTTTCGGCGGCTTCCTTGAGCCGCTGCAGGGCCATCGGATCCTTCGAGAGATCAATTCCTTGCTCGCGCTTGAATTCGGCCACCAGCCATTCGATCACGCGCGAGTCGAAGTCGTCACCACCCAGGTGCGTATCGCCGTTCGTGCTCTTTACCTCGAAGACGCCTTCGGCGAGCTCGAGGATCGAGATGTCGTAGGTGCCGCCACCCAGGTCGTAGACGGCGACCTTCTCTTCCTTCTTCTTATCGAGGCCGTAGGCCAGGGCCGAGGCGGTTGGCTCGTTGATGATGCGAACGACGTCGAGTCCGGCGATCTTGCCGGCGTCTTTCGTCGCCTGCCGTTGCGAGTCGTTGAAGTACGCTGGGACCGTGATGACCGCCTTTTCGACCTTGTGGCCGAGGTAGTCTTCCGCGGTTTGGCGCATTTTCTGGAGGATCATTGCGGAGATCTCGGGAGGTGTGTACTGCTTGCCGCTGATCTCCACCGCCGCGAGGCCGTTCTGGCCGCGGACGACCTTGTACGGAACGCGCTTGATCTCTTCGGAAACCTCTTCGTAGCGCCGTCCCATGAATCGTTTGATCGAGAAGATCGTGTTCTGGGGGTTAGTCACCGCCTGCCGTTTCGCCACCTGCCCAACGAGCCGTTCACCGTCCTTTGTGAAAGCGACGACCGAAGGCGTCGTGCGACCCCCTTCGGCGTTGGGGATGACCACCGGATCGCCACCCTCCATGACGGCCACCACGGAGTTGGTGGTTCCGAGGTCAATGCCAATTATCTTCTCAGCCATAATCCTCAGCTCCTGATAGGGATTTGATGCGGACCCGACGCTGGCGGTCGCAAAGGGCAAACATCATGCCCGGTTTCGCTGCCAGATAGGCAGGCGGTGGTACGCCTAACCCTCTACATTCCCCCTCATGTTTCCGTATAAGGACGACAATCCCACCGAACGCCCCGCGGTCATCACCATTGCCCTCATCATCGCGAACGCCCTCGCCTTCATTCTAGTGCAGGGCGCTGGGGCATCCGGGCCGCTCGCGCGGTCGGTCTGCCACTTGGGACTCATTCCGGGAGAGATCCTGCAGAGCGTCCGGCCGGGAAGCGGCGTCGAGCTCGCGCCCGGCGTGGTGTGCGTCGTGGATGCGGTGCCGAAGTACTGGACCGTGCTGACATCGATGTTCATGCACGGCGGGTGGTTTCACCTCATCGGCAACATGCTGTTTCTCTGGGTCTTCGGGAACAACATCGAAGACGCGATGGGGCACGGGAAGTTTTTGATCTTCTATTTGTTGTGCGGCGTAGCGGCGGCCGCGACACAGACGCTCGTCAGCTCCCATTCGGTCGTGCCGATGGTGGGCGCATCGGGAGCGATCAGCGGCGTGTTGGGCGCGTACATCCTGCTGTATCCGCGCGTGCGCGTGCACACACTGATCATCCTGCCGATCTATATCACCACGGTCGCGCTTCCCGCGTACGTGATGCTTGGTTATTGGGCGCTGCTGCAGATCCTGAGCGGTCTCGGGAGCCTCAGCGAGATCGAGAAGGGCGGCGTCGCGTTCTTCGCGCACGTCGGCGGCTTCGTGACGGGACTCATTCTCGTGCGTCTGTTCGTCTCGGACGACGTGCTGCGTCGTCGCCCGACCCCTCCGGCGGGGTATTATCGCTACCGCACCTTCGGCTGAGGTTCGTCGCCATCCTCGGCGTGGTGTTTGATCGACTTGCCTTCCACGAGAAAGACGACGTCCTCGGCGATGTTGGTGGCGAGATCGGCGACCCGCTCGAGATTCCGGCTCACGAGGAACAGCTCCATAGCGGTCCCGATGATGTGCGGGTCCTCCATCATGTGCGTCAGGAGGATCCGGAACATCGACTGATGCAAGGCGTCCACGCCGTCGTCGCGGCGGCAGATCGCGCGCCCGGCCTGGGCGTCGCCGCGGACGAACGCGTCCAACGCGTCCGCGAGCATCGTCCGCGCCTGGCGGGCCATCTCGATCAGTTCCGGCTCCGGCACGATCGGCCGGCTGGCCAGCAGACGTTCGGCTGACTGCGCGATGTTGACGCCGTGGTCGCCCACCCGTTCGAGGTCGTTCGCGATCTTCATCGCGGCCGTGAGAAACCGCAGGTCGCGCGCCATCGGCTGCTGCGTGGCGAGCAGGCGGATCACCTTTTCTTCGACTTCCAGCTCGAGGTGATCGACTTCCCGGTCGCCCGCGATGACGCTCTGGGCCTTCTCGCCGTCACGTTGCAGCACCGCTTCCACGGCGGACGCGAGCGCGGCTTGCGCTTCGCCCGACATGTTGAGCAGTGCGACCTTGAGCTCAGAGAGCTCGTCATGGAAATGCCGGTGACTCGCCGGTTGCGCGTTCATCCGAACCGTCCTGTGATGTAGGCTTCCGTGCGCTCGTCAGTCGGGCGCGTGAACACTTGCTGTGTGGTCCCGAACTCTACCAGATGTCCAACATAGAAGAATCCGGTAAAATCGGACACACGGGCCGCCTGCTGCATGTTGTGCGTGACGATCACGATCGTGTAGCTCTGCTTGAGCTCGACGAGCAGCTCCTCGATGCGTTGTGTCGCGATCGGATCGAGCGCGGAGCAGGGCTCGTCCATCAGCAGAATCTCGGGCTCGTTGGCGAGTGTGCGTGCAATGCACAGCCGCTGCTGTTGCCCGCCCGACAGCGCGGTGCCCGGCTCCCGCAGCCGATCCTCGACCTCTGACCAGAGCGCGGCCTGTCGCAACGCGCGCTCCACGCGGGCAGGCAGCTCGCGCGTGGGACAGAGCGCGTTGAGTCGCGGGCCGTAGGCGACGTTGTCGTACACCGGCTTGGGGAAGGGATTGGGTCGCTGAAACACCATGCCCACGCGGCGGCGCAGGGTGACCACGTCCGTCCCGGCCGTGAAGATCGACTCGCCGTCCAGGAGGATGTCGCCCTGGTGCCGTGCGCCCGGCGTAAGGTCGTGCATGCGATTGATCGAGCGCAGGAATGTCGTTTTGCCGCATCCGGACGGCCCGATCAGCGCCGTAATCGCGTTGCGGGGAATCGACAGGCTGATGCCGTGCAGCGCTTGCACCGGACCGTACCAGAAGTTGTACGCGCGGGACTCGAGGATTGTGCGGCTCATCCAAACCGCCCTGTGATATACGCTTCCGTTTGCTCCGCCTTGGGTTTCGTGAAGATCTCGTCGGTGCGGCCCACTTCGATCAGCGAGCCGAGGTACATGAACGCAGTGTAATCCGACACGCGCGCGGCCTGCTGCATGTTGTGCGTCACGATCACAATTGTGTACAGCCGCTTGAGTGCGTGGCACAGCTCCTCGATGCGCTGCGTGCCGGCGGGATCGAGCGAAGCGGTCGGCTCGTCGAGCAGCAGAATTTCCGGTTGTGGGGCGATCGCCCGGGCAATGCAAAGTCGCTGTTGTTGGCCGCCCGATAGGGCGAGCGCGCTCGTGTGCAGCCGGTCTTTCACTTCGTCCCACAAGGCCGCGCGCTGCAGTGCGCCGGAGACGACATCGTCGATTTTCTCGCGCGGCTTCGTGCCGTTGACCTTGAGCCCCGCCGCGACGTTGTCGTAGATCGACATCGTCGGAAAGGGCGTAGGCCGCTGGAAGACCATGCCGATCCGGCGGCGCAGCTCGACGGGATTCACGTTCCTGCCGTAGATGTTCATGTCATCGAGCAGCACTGCGCCGGTGACGGACGTGTTCGGCGCAAGCTCATGCATGCGATTCAGGCAGCGGAGCAGGGTGCTCTTGCCGCAGCCCGACGGCCCGATGATCGCAGTGACGGTATTGGCGGGAAACAACAACGAAACGTCGCGGACCGCCCGGAACGATCCGAACAGCGCCGTCAGCTTGGCGGTCTCGAGTCGCAGGCGCGTGTTAGCGGACGCTACCATAGCGTTGCCGGGTCACCCAGCGGGCGAGGAGCGAGATGATCAGCACCAGCCCCATCAGCACGAGCGCTGACGCCCACGCCAACCGGTGCCATTCCTCGAATGGGCCCGTGCCGTACACGTAGATCTGCAACGACAACGTCTGCATGGGACGATTGATGCCGAGCGAGAAATTCAGATTGCCGAGCGCCGTGAACAGCAACGGCGCGGTCTCTCCGGCGATACGCGCGACCCCGACAAGGCAGCCGGTGACGATGCCGCCCAGCGCCGTACGAGCGACGACCTTGAGCGAGGTGCGCCAGCGGGCATATCCCAGGGCGAGCGCGGCTTCGCGCAGCGAGTTTGGGACCAGGCGGACCATTTCTTCCGTGGTGCGTGCCAGCATCGGAATCATGAGAATCGCCAGCGCGATACCGCCGGCGAGGGCGGAAAAATGTCCTGTCGGCTTCACGATGAATGTCCAGCCGACGATCCCGATGACTATAGAAGGCGTTCCGTTGAGCACGTCGGCAATGAATCGCACCAGGAATCCGAAGCGTCCGCCGCCATATTCGGCGAGATACATCCCGGCGCCGACGCCGATCGGTATGCCGATCAACGCCGCCAGCGCGACGATGATGCCGGTCCCGACGATCGCGTTGGCCACGCCCCCGCCCGTCTGCCCCGCTGGCACCGGACTCTTCGTGAAAAAGTCCCAGTTGATGGACGTCGCGCCTTTAAGCAGCAGGTTGCCGAGAATGAGCACGAGCGCCAGCACGGCAACGAACGCGAACGCCACGACGACACCGGTCATCACTCGGCTCATCAGGTGACGGCGGAACTCGCGCGCAATCACAGCGCTCGGCTTCCCACGGCGGTGCCGCGCGCCACGCGCCAGATGAGCCAGCGCGCGATCGCGTTCACGACGACTGTGACCACGAAGAGGATCAACCCGACTTCGAACAACGCCGACAGGTAGAGGCCGGTCGTCGCTTCGCTGAACTCATTCGCGATCGCGGCGGCCATCGTGTACGCGGGCGCCAGCACGGACACGCCGATGTCGTGGCGATTGCCGATCAACATCGTCACGGCCATCGTTTCGCCCAGCGCACGCCCCAAGCCGAGGATGATGGCGCCAATGAGCCCGGCGCGCCCGTAGGGCAGAACCGCCGACCGAACGGCTTCCCACCGGGTCGCGCCCATCGCCAGTGCCGCCTCGCGCTGGCTTCCCGGCACGGCGAGCAGCACCTCGCGCGAGACCGCCGCGATGTACGGCACGATCATGATCGCGAGGATGATGCCACCCGCGAGCAGCGAATTGCCGTAGAACACGCCGTGAAAGAACGGCGTCCAACCCAGAACGCTCTTGAGCGGTGGGACGACGTACGCCCGCAGGAAGGGAATGAGGACGAAGATGCCCCAGACGCCGTAGACCACGCTCGGGATTGCG
>Ga0136846_1213656_pt1 | contig 16278 bp, 17 predicted proteins | sample HopSoiMetagenom2_FD_96841 | JGI IMG/M metagenome (GOLD analysis project Ga0136846, IMG submission 96841) | Grasslands soil microbial communities from Hopland, California, USA - 2 Assembly 2016 (version 4) | ecosystem: Environmental > Terrestrial > Soil > Grasslands | place: USA: Hopland... | reverse complement strand
GGGTTGCCGTTGAGCGTGGCGATCAGGCCCTTGCCGGGGATCCAGTCCATGGTGACGATGTCACCCTTCTTGATCTTGGGCAGCGAGCTGTAGATGTCGCCCACCTGCGAGACCTCGGTGATCAGCTTGGCGAACTCGGCCGGGGTGGCGGAGGCCTCGAAGTCGATCAGGAAGTAGCGCGAGGCCTGCGAGCCGGTGACGTCCTGCTGGATGACCAGCTGGACGCGCTTGACGCCCGGGGTGTTCTCGATGGCCTCGAGCGAGCTCAGCTTCGTCGGCAGGTACACCGCGGTGACGTCGATCTTGAAGTAGCCGCGCTTGCGGTAGCCGGCGCCGTTCAGGTGCAGCGGCACGCCGCCGACCGTGACGTTCTCGTCCAGCGAGACGCCGGAGACGTCGACGTTGGCCCAGGCGCCGGAGGCGGCGCCGACCAACACCAGGGCCGACAGCAGCCGGCGCAACGTTTGCATCTTCATGATCTTTTCACCCTCACTTCAGGGCGCGGCGGTGTGACGAGCCGCGCGGAACGGCGCTGCCCGGGCCTGGCGGCCGGGCGTCGCCTTCCTTGTATCGGACGAAGCCCCGCGGGATCGCAGCGCCGGCGTTGCGGCCGGTGCGCCCGACGTGACTTCCGTCCGCGTCAGAACGGCTTGGACAGCGTGACGAACGCCGTGAAGCCCTTCGGACGCGTCTGCGCGCCGAATTCCTTCATGATGCGGCCTTCCAGCAGGTAGTCGCCGGCGCCGTGGATGTAGGCGATCTCCGGGCCGAGGCCGAACACGCGGCCCTTCTGGTCCACCGTCGCATCCTGGCGGGCCTCGGCTGCCGCGGCATTGGCGGCGCCGAACGTGGCGGCGTAGTCGGCGGCCGTGGCCAGGCGGGTGTTGTCCTTCTGCAGCTGGTCGACGGCATAGCCGGACACGCCCACGCGGGTCGAGTCGCTGATCGACTTCATCACCGCCAGATCGAGGTTGATGTAGCCGCCACTCTTGTACTTCGTCTCGACGTTGCGCGTGTTGTACGAGTAGGCCAGGCGCGTGCCGACGTCCCAGCCGTCGCCGATGTAGCTGAACTGCACGGCGGGTCGGAACGTCCAGAACTTGCCGGCGCTCGGATTGGCCGCGCGGTTCTTGTCGTAGTCGCCGGTGGGCATCACGGTGGTCAGGACGAACAGCGTCTGGGTGGCTTCGGTGCTCCAGCGCAGGATCGGCGAGAACTCCAGATCGCCGGGGCCGAAGTCGGCGTTGGTGTTGGCGCTGGCCACCGCCTGCACCTGGCCCATGACCAGCGGATTCACGCCGGCGGCGATCGCCGCGTTGTTGCCGGCGGGCAGCGGCGAGGTCGCGATGGTGGATGCGGCCGTGATCGTGGCGTTGCTCTTCTTGTTGACCAGCGGCAGCAGCACGGTGCCGCCGAGCGTGGCGCCCAGGAAGGTCGTCGAGCCCATGTAGCTCAGGCGCGGCAGCAGGCCGTAGACGTTGATCTGCTCGTTGGTGTCGACCGTGGTCGTCGTGAAGGCGCCGGGGATCGCCGGCACCGCCGGATTGAGCGCGTGGATGGTGCTGAACGGCAGGGAGACGGCCGTCGTGCCGCGGACATTGCCGCTGTAGGCGTAGGAGTGAGCCTGGAACACCCACCCGCCCTCGAACGGCGCCGACATGTCGGCGCCGCCGTAGCCCGGGGCGTAGCGCAGGTCGTAGGCCTCGGTGGCGGCGGCGCTGCCGCAGGCGACCAGGGCGGCGACGGCCAGGGCGGTGTTCTTGTTCAGGAATGCCATGTGAGTTTGTCTCCGGTACTCGTGTTTTCCGATGGGATGGGCGCAGTCTAGTCGCGCTATGTCCCCGCCGGCCCGCCATTTGCGCGAACAAGTGCACGTATCAGGTGCAATACGGGCAAAAATGTTGCGTGTTGTTGACGGATGCACCAAAGCGGGGTGCGCCGGCATGGCGCCGCGATCGTGTCGCGGCGGGAAATGCGAGTCCAGGAACGACTCGAGCCGGCGGGATGCCGGCTCGAATGTGGGGGAGTTGGATGCGGGCTGTCTGTCGCGTCAGCGACGCGCCGCCCGGTTGTTGCGTTCGCGCGTCACGCGAACGTGTCAATGTGCACGGGCGCGCAGGCTGGCGATCAGGTCCGCGGCCGCCAGCTCGGAGGCCACGGCCGCGTCCAGCGGCGACTGCGACAGTCCCGAGCGGTCATAGTGCATGTTCTCGTAGAGCGTGGCACTGGCCGGACAGGCGCGCAGCACCGCACGCAGGGCGTCGTCGGGCAGGTCGTCGTCGCCGAGCAGGCTCTTCACGGTGCCCACCAGGTTGAGGTACTGCTGCGCGCCGACGATCGTCGGATTCGCGTCCACGCGCTCCAGCAGCTGGGCCATGGCGATCAGGTTCTCGATGCGGTTCTTCAGTGCGGCGGCGGCCATCACGACTCCTTCAATCATTGCTCGCGGGCTCGTCGCCCTCGAACCTGACTTGGGGCCAGGCCGCGCCGAATCAAGGGCCAGGGTCACTTGCCCCAGCTGTCCTTGAGCGTCGTGATGCGGTTGAACACCGGCTCGTCGAGCTGGTGCGCGACGCGGTCGGTGACGAAATAGCCGTGGCGCTCGAACTGCACCCGGGTTTCGGCCGCCAGCCGGCCGGCGGACGGTTCGACGTAGCCCTGCGTGACACGCCAGCTCGACGGGTTCAGCTCGGCCGCGAGCGGGGCGTCCGTCGCGCCGGGTTGCGGCACGGCGAACAGGCGGTCGTAGAGGTTCAGCGTGACGGGTACGCCGTCGTGCGCGGAAACCCACGTGATGGTGCCCTTGACCTTGACGGCGTCGGCGCCGGGGGTGCCGCTCTTCGTGTCCGGCACGACCGTGGCCAGCACGGCGGTGACCTGGCCGTCGGCATCCTTCTCGCAACCGGTGCATTCGACGATGACGCCGTACTTCAGGCGCACCTTGTTGCCCGGGAACAGGCGCTGGTAGCCCTTGACGGGTACCTCGAGGAAATCGTCGCGTTCGATCCACACCGCGGGGCCGAGGACGAAGGCGCGCTGGCCCATCTCCGGGTGGTGCGGGTGCCCGGGCGCGCCGCAGGGCTCGCGGTGGGCGTCGCTGCCGAACACGTCGGCCCAGTTGGTGAGCTTCAGGGGGATCGGGTCGAGCACGGCCATCGCGCGGGCCGCCTTGTCCTCGAGGTCGTCGCGCAGCGCGATGTCGAGCCAGGCGTAGTCGATCCAGGTGTTGTTCTTCGTGGCGCCGGTGCGTTCGGCCATCAACTGCAGCGCGCCGGCGGTGTAGCCGCGGCGGCGCATGCCGACCAGCGTGGGCATGCGCGGATCGTCCCAGCCCGTGACGTGCCCGTCTTCCAGCAGCTGGCGCAGCTTGCGCTTGCTGGTGACGACGTAGGTGAGGTTCAGGCGCGCGAACTCGTACTGCCGGGGCAGCGGGTGCGCGAGCAGCCCGAGCTCGACCAGGCGCTCCAGCAGCCAGTCGTAGAACGGGCGCTGGTCCTCGAACTCGAGCGTGCAGATGCTGTGCGTGATGCGCTCGAGGGCGTCCTCGATGGGATGCGCGAACGTGTACATCGGGTAGATGCACCACCGGTCGCCCGTGTTGTGGTGGTGCGCGCGGCGGATGCGGTACAGCGCCGGGTCGCGCAGGTTGATGTTGGGGCTGGCCATGTCGATCTTCGCCCGCAGGATCATCGCGCCGTCGGCATGCCGGCCGTCACGCATCTCGCGCAGGCGGGCGAGGTTCTCGGCCGGGGCGCGGTGGCGGAACGGGCTGTCGGTGCCGGGCGTGTTGAAGTCCCCGCGATGGGCGCGGATCTGCTCGGCGGACTGCTCGTCGACATAGGCCAGGCCGGCCTCCACCAGCGCCTCGGCGGCGCGGTACATGAAGTCGAAGTAGTCGCTGGCGTAGAACAGGTGGTCGCCCGAGGGCGTGACCCAGTCGAAGCCCAGCCAGCGCACGTTCTCCTTGATGCCGTCGACGTACTCCTGGTCCTCCTTCTCGGGATTGGTGTCGTCGAAGCGCAGGTGGCAGACGCCGCCGTAGTCGCGCGCCAGGCCGAAGTTCAGGCAGATGCTCTTGGCATGGCCCACGTGCAGGTAGCCGTTGGGCTCCGGCGGGAAGCGCAGCCGCACGCGCGCCGTGTCCGGCGTGCCCGCGGCATGGAAGGCCGCATCCCCGGCCCCGCCGCCCCACTGTCGATGTGCGTACGTGCCCGCCTCGAGGTCGCGTTCGATGACGTTGCGCAGGAAATTCGCGGGCTTGACGGCCTCGTCGGCCGGCGCGGCGGGAGTGGGATTCTTGGGCGTGTTCATGTCGCGACGATTCTAGTGGCGCGGGGCTGTCGACGGTTACAGATGGCGCCGCCGCGCACCCTCTCAAGGGGGATAGCTGAGCGGGCGACCGTTTTCCATACTCGCGCCTCGACAAGCCGGAACGTACGGCAAGCCACGCAGGAGCAGACCATGCAGCAAGCGATGACCATGACGATGAGTGCGACGGCCCGCTGGATCGACACCGGCGCCCAGGTGCTGATCGGCGCCACGGCGATCGTCGCGGCCTGCATCGCGCTGACCGGTGCCGGCCTGGGCCGCCACGGCGACGCGCCGCAGGGCCGCTTCCGCATGGCGATGGAGGCCTACGAGGCGCAGCAGTGGCCGCAGGCCTATGCGCAGCTGTCGACCGCGGCCGACGCGGGCGACCCCGCCGCCGCGCGCGTGGCCACGATGATGGCGCGCCAGGGCCCGCTGCTGTTCGGGCAGCATTTCGACGTCAGCCCCGAGCGCCTGCAGCGCTGGGACCAGGCGATGCGCGGCAAGCTGCCCGCCGCCGCGGCCGGCGTCACGTCGCGCGGAACAGATGCGCGTACAGACGGCTCGCGACCAGCCGTTCAGGTCGCTGGCGCAAGGTGAGGAACACCTTGCCCGAGTCGTCGCGGGTGGCCGTGGCGATCGCGTCGGCGCGCACCACGGTGCCGCGGTGGATCTGCCAGAACGTCTCGGGTCGAAGCCGCGGCAGGAGCTCGCGCAGCGACATCCGGATCAGCGCCTCGCGCTCGGCGGTGACGACGCGCACATACTTGTCGGCGGCCTCGAAGTAGACGACCTCGTCGACGGGGATCATGTGCAGCGTCGAGCCGATGCTCGCCTGCAGCAGGGTCAGCGCCGCGGGCGCCGCCCCTGCCCCCGCCGGCGCGCCCAGCAGCGTGCGCAGCCGGCCCAGCAGGGCGGCGTCGTCGGGCGCCGCCGCGCCGTTGGCCGCGGCGCGCAGCGCGAGCGTGTCGCGCAGGCGGGCGCAGCACGACGCCAGCCGCGCGGGCTGCACGGGCTTCTGCAGGTAGTCGACCGCGGCGCGCTCGAAGGCCTGCAGCGCGTACTGGTCGTAGGCGGTGACGAAGACGATCAGCGGCAGCGCGCCGGCGTCGCCGGGCCATTCCTCGACGATCGCCTCGGCGGCCTCGAGGCCGGTGCGCCCGGGCATGCGGATGTCCAGGAACACGACGTCCGGGCGGCCCGACAGCGCGCGTTCGACGGCGTCGTCGCCGTCGACGGCGGACTCCAGCAGTTGCAGTTCGGGCCAGGCGCGCGCGAGCTCGGCGCGCAGGGCCTGCGCGAGCAGGAGCTCGTCTTCGGCGATCAGGGCAGTGGTCATGCGATGTCGGTCTCAGGAATGCGGCGGCGCGGCGACGGGCAGGCGGATCTCGGCGAGCGTGCCGCCGCCGGCGCGCGGCGCGAGCGTGAAGCGGGCGGCGTCGCCGTGCAGCGTGTGCAGGCGTTCGCGGATCTGCACCAGGCCGAAGCCGGACGACGGCGGCGCCGGCTCGCGCGCGTTGGCCTGCGCGGCCGCGTCCAGCCCGCGGCCGCTGTCGGCCACGCGCAGCACCAGGGTGGCGCCGTCCAGGCTCGCCTGCACGTGCAGCTCGCCCGGGCCGCGCTGTGGCTCCAGCCCGTGCTTGATCGCGTTCTCCACCAGCGGCTGCAGCAGCAGCGGGGGCACCGGCAGCGTGGCCAGTTCGGGCGGGAGCGACGCGCTCGTGCGCAGGCGATCGCCCATGCGCACGCGCATCAGCGCGAGGTAGTCGTCCAGCCGCGCGAATTCCTCGGACAGCGGGTGCTCGGACTGCCGGCTCGCGGCCAGCGTGGCACGCAGGAACGCGATCAGGTGGTCGAGCATCTCCTGCGCGCGCGGCGGGTCGGCGGCGATCAGCGCGCGGAGGTTGGCCAGCGTGTTGAACAGCATGTGCGGCTCGAGCTGCGACTGCAGCAGGTCCAGCCTGGCCAGCGTGGCCTCGTGCGCGGCCGCGGCCACCTGCGCGCGCTGGCGGCGTGCCTGCCCGCGGGTCCAGAAGGCGCCGGCCACGATGGTGCAGAAGACGACGGTCGGACCGAAATCGCGCGCCAGCTGTTGCGGCTGGTGCAGGTACCTGGGCCAGCTCGAATAGCCGAGCACGGTGTCGGCAAGCGTGACGCCGATCACGTAGCCCAGCGCGCAGGCCACCGCCACCAGGGCCGGGCCGCGCCAGCCGGGGGGCCAGCTGCGCACGCCGCTGGGGCGCACTCGGCGGCCGATCTCGATGATCGCCCAGATCGACAGGCCGATGCACTGCGCGTACAGCACGACGTGCCCGAACCGGTTGCCGGACATCGAGGCGACGAGCCCGGCGATGGCGACGTTGACGAGCGCCACCTGCACTCCGCGCAACAGCAGGTCGGCCAGGCCGCGCGGCGGTTCGAGGGCGGGGTCGGTCGGAGGCGGCACGGCGGGCAGGGACGCGGAGGGAAGGCGGGGATTGTCGCCTCAGGCGGCCAGCGCGGCGGCCGGGCCGGCGCGGGTCGACCAGATCTTGCGCGCGCGGGCCAGCAGCAGGCCGGCGGTCAACCCGTAGGCGATGGCGACCCCGGCGGCGGCCAGCGGATCGTTGGCCAGCGCCGGCTGGATCGCGAGCGCCACGTTGCTGGCGTAGCGCACCAGGAAGATGGCCACCAGGATGAACAGCGGCGCGATGCTGCCTCCGATCGTGAAGCGGCCGTCGGCGTTGGCCACCACGCGGCGCGGCAGGTCCAGCCACCGGTTCGCGGCGAAGCCGATGGCGCTGCCGATGGCCCAGCAGGCGCCGGTGAGGAGTTCGCCGGCGCCGCCGAAGCCGCGCAGCGCGCCGGCCAGCGAGGCGGCGCCGGCCAGCAGCGGCACGAGCCAGAGGCGGCCGGCCGACAGCGTCTGCGTGCGCGTCTGGCGCAGCCCGATCCCCACGAGCAGGGCCAGCGCGGCCCAGACGACGAGGGGGGTGTTTCCGAGGATGGCGATCAGGGTGTTCATGGCGATGTCCCGGGTGATGGGATGCGGGTTGGGATGCGTCGCATCGTCGCGGCGCTGCGCGCGGCGGGCCAGCGGCGAGCGACGAGGCAACGGCCGGCGGCGCGAAACGACGCCGGCGCGGCGCCGGATGCGGCGCCCCGCACGGCCGCGGCGCGCCGCCGTCGCGCAGCGGGCCTGGGGACAACCCTTGGAGCGCCCGTCGGGCCCCGTCGATCCGGCGTGAAATGCGCCTCGCCACCCCGTGAAACCGAGTGTTCGCACAAGACTTCCCCCCAGGAAGCGACCCGTCCCGCAGGCTAAAATGAGCTGTTGGAAGGGGAGGCCGCGACGCGTGCCCGCCGGGGCTGTCCGGCTGGCGCTGGAGCGGACCTGGAGGTCACGCGGCACCGCCGCGGACAACATGATTAAAAGCGGCGCCGCCACACACGCGGCGAACGTCGGCGTCAGGGCTAGCCAATTGAGTTTTTCTTTCGTCATCGAGTCCTGGGCGGCGTGCGCGCCCGGCGTGGACACGCCGCAGCGCTGGGCGCAGTGGGCGTGCGCGCCCTGGCTGCCCGATGGCGAGCCGCAGGTTCCGCTGGCCGCAGTCGCACCCATGCTGCGCCGCCGCTTCGCGCCGCTGGGGCGCCTGGCCGCGCAGGCGGCCCTCGACCTGGCGGGCTCGGCCGCGGTCGAGCCCGGTGCCGACCTCGACGACCAGCCCACCGTCTATGCGTCGCGCTACGGCGAGACGGTGCGCTGCCTCGAGTTGCTCGCCCACCTGGCGCGCGGCGAGGCGCTGTCGCCCACGGCCTTCGGCCTGTCGGTGCACAACGCGATCGGCGCCATGATCGCGCTGACCCGCGGCGACCGCCGCAACTCGTCGGCCATCGCCGCCGGCCGCACGACGGTGGCGGCGGGCGTGGCCGAGGCGCTGGCCCTGCTGGAGGACGGCGCAGCCAGCGTCAACCTGATCGCCTACGACTCGCCGCTGCCCGCAGGCTACGCGCCGTTCGAGGACGAGCCGTCCGCCCACTTCGCGTTCGCGTGGCGGCTGCGCCGGCCGCGCGCCGGCGAACGCGCGCTGCATCTCGAATGGGCCCATGCCGACGGCGACGCCGGGGAGGGCGCGCATCCGCAGTTGCCATCCGGACTGCGCGCCCTCTGGTTCGGCTTGTCCGGTGCGCGGACGCTGGTCCAATCCGATGGCAGCCGCCGCTGCACCTGGAGCCGCGATGACTGAGGCGACGATGACGGCCGCGCCGGCGCCTGCCCGCAGCTCGCTCGCCAACCGCTGGTGGCGCGTGGCGGGCACCGGCTTCGCATTCGCGCTGTTCGGGCTGGGCGGCCTGCTGCTCGGCGCGGTCGTGTTCCCGCTGCTGCTGGTGGCGGTGCGGCAGCCCCGGCGCCGTTCCGCGATCGCGCGCGGCGTCATCCATCACCTGTTCCGCGTCTTCGTGGCCCTGATGCGCGGCCTGGGGCTGTGCCGCCTCGAGGTGCGCGGCCGCGAGCGCCTGCAGCGGCGCGGGCTGCTGATCCTCGCCAGCCATCCTTCGCTGATCGACGTGGTGTTCCTGATGTCGCTGGTGCGCGATGCCGACTGCATCGTCAAGGCGGCGCTGGCGCGCAATCCGTTCATGCGCGGGCCGGTGCTGGCCGCCGGCTACGTGTTCAACGATTCCGGTCCGGGCCTGATCGACGACTGCGTCGCGTCGGTACGCGCCGGCAACAACCTGATCGTCTTCCCCGAGGGCACGCGCACGCCCGCCGACCTGGCGCTGGGCCGCCTGCAGCGTGGCGCGGCCAACCTCGCGGTGCGCGGCGCGCTGCCCATCACGCCCGTGCGCATCCGCTGCGAACCGCGCATGCTCGGCAAGGGCGTCAAGTGGTGGCGCGTGCCGCCGACCGCAGGCAACTTCGTGATCGACATCGGCGAGGACATGCCGATCGCCGACCACCTGGCCGCGGAGGGCGCCCAGGCGCTCGCCGCGCGCCGGCTCAACGACGAACTGGCGCGCCGCCTCGGCGCGGAGACTCCCCATGCAGCAGCTTGAGAACGACATCAAGGAACTCATCATCGCCTCCCTGGCGCTGGAGGACATCACGCCCGCGGACATCGACGCCTCGGCGCCGCTGTTCGTCGACGGCCTCGGCCTCGATTCGATCGACGCGCTGGAACTCGGCCTCGCGCTGCAGAAGAAGTACGGCGTGAGCCTGTCGGCCGAGTCGGAGGAGGTGCGCGCCCATTTCGCGAGCGTCAGGGCGCTCGCCGCCTTCGTGACCGCCCAGGGCAAGGCGTGAAGGACAGCATCATGACCAAGGACGACATCTTCGCCAGGATCGTGCAGATCCTGAACCAGACCTTCGACATCGAGCCGGCGCGCATCATGCGCGAGTCGCGCCTCGGCGAGGACCTCGACATCGACTCGATCGACGCGGTCGATCTCATCGTGCAGCTCAAGCCGCTGGTGGGCAGGCGCCTGCAGCCCGAGGCGTTCAAGTCGGTGCGCACGGTGCAGGACGTCGTCGATGCGCTGTACGGCCTCGTGCACGAGGCGCCCGCCGCGTGAACGCCGCGATGGCGCCGGCCATGCCGACTCCCGCCGCCCCGCCCCGCCGGACGCCGCCGCTGCTGGCAGCCGTGCTGCTCGCCGTGAGCCTGGCCTATCCGGTGGTGGTGTACCTCGCGCTGGGCCATGTCAGCCCGCGCTGGATCGCGCTGCTGCTGGTGGGGCTGGCGCTCGCGCGTGCCTGGGTCACGCGCGAGTCGTTCTGGCTGGGCGCGGCCGCGCTCGCGATCGTGCTGGCCGCGGCCAGCTTCCTCGGCGGCCTCTGGGGGCCGCTCAAGCTCTATCCCGCGCTGGTCAACGCGGTGATGTTCGGCCTGTTCGCGATGAGCCTGTGGCGCGGCCCGAGCGTCGTCGAGCGCCTCGCACGCCTGCGCGAGCCCGATTTCCCCCCCGCCGCGGTCGCCTACACGCGCCGCGTGACGCAGGTGTGGTGCGGCTTCTTCGTGGTCAACGGACTCGTCGCCGTGGCGACGGCGCTGTGGGCCAGCACGGCCGCCTGGACGCTCTACAACGGCCTGCTGTCGTACGTCGCGATGGGCGCACTGATGGGCGGCGAGTGGCTGGTGCGCCAGCGCGTGCGCGCCCGCATCGCGGCGCGGGACGCGGTCCACGAGCGCCCCGGAGCCTCGAATGCGTGATGCCGGCTGGCACCCGCTGACCGAACTGCCCCGCACCACCACGTCGACTTCGAGCACGGTGGCCTGGCGCGGCGGCGAGGCCTTGTCCGCCGCGCATTTCGCGGCCCAGGCAGCCGCCTGGCGCGACCTGCTCGCCGCGCGGCCCGGCGCGCGCTGGGTGCTGTTCACCGAAGACACCTTCGACTTCGCGTGCGCGCTGTTCGGCGCCTGGCACGCGGGCAAGACGGTGGTGCTGCCCGGCGACATGCAGGACGACACCGTGGCGCGCCTGCGCGGCGTGGCCGACGGCTTCCTGGGCGACGTCGAGGGCGCGCTGGCGCGTCCCGCGCCCTCGCGCGCGAGCGTGCCCTTCTTCGAGCCCCTCGATCGCCAGGCCACGCAGCTGGTGGTCCACACCTCGGGCACCAACGGCGAGCCGCTCGCCATCTCCAAGACGCTGGCGCAGCTGGACGCCGAGGTGCACGCGCTGGAGGCGCGCTTCGGCGCGCTGTGCGACACCGGCCTCGCGCCCGTGAATCTCGCGCCCGAGCCGTTGGCGGGCCTGCAGGAGCCGGACGACGACGTCGAGACGCCGATGGTCTGGGCGACCGTCACGCACCAGCACATCTACGGCCTGCTGTTCCGCGTGCTGTGGCCGCTGGCCGCCGGCCGGCCGTTCGCGGCCGAGCGCCTCGTGTTCAACGAGGAGATCGCGCAGCGCATCCAGGGTCCCGCCGTGCTGGTGGCCAGCCCCGCGCACCTGCGCCGGCTGCCCGAGACGGTCGACTGGACGGCCGCCCGCGCCGGCTTGCGCGCCGTGTTCTCGTCCGGCGGCCCGCTGCCGCCCGAGGCCGCCGACGCGACGCTCGCGCTGCTGGGCGCGGCGCCGGTCGAGGTCTACGGCAGTTCCGAGACCGGTGGCGTCGCGTGGCGCCAGCGCGCGCGCCACGGCGACACCTGGCAGCCGCTGCCCGGCATCGAGTTCCGCGTCGAGGAGGGCGCGCTCGCCGTGCGCTCGCCGCACCTGCCCGACCTCGAGTGGTTCCGCACCGCCGATCGCGCGACGCCGGCGGGCGACGGCATGGACGGCTTCGAGCTGCACGGCCGCGCCGACCGCATCGTCAAGATCGAGGAGAAGCGCGTCTCGCTGACCGCGCTGGAGCAGCGCCTGGCCACCAGCGGCGACGTCGCCGAGGCGCGCGTGCTGATGCTGGCCGACGAGCGTCCCGTCGTCGACGCCGCGGGCCTCGTGCTGCCGCACGCCGTGCGGCCGGCGGCGGTGGTCGCGCTCAGCGAGGCCGGGCGCACGAAGCTGGCGCGCATCGGCAAGCCGGCGCTGGTGGCCGAGCTGCGCAAGGGACTGCTGGCCGCGGTCGACCGCGTCGCGCTGCCGCGCCGCTGGCGTCTCGTCGACACGCTGCCGGTGAACGCGCAGGGCAAGAGCACCGAGGCGCTGCTGGGGGCGCTGTTCGCGCCGGCCACCGACGTGCGCCCGCGGTCGCCGCAACCGAAGTGGCGCACCGCCGAGGCCGCGCACGCGCGGGCGTCGGTCGTGCTCGATCCCGCGCTCGAGGTCTTCGAAGGCCATTTTCCCGGCACGCCCATCCTGCCCGGGGTCGCGCAGGTGCACTGGGCGATCACGTTCGCACGCGAGCGCTTCGACATGCCGCCCCGCTTCGTCCGCCTGGACGGGCTGAAGTTCTCGCAGCCCGCGACGCCGGGGATGCAGCTCGAACTCGAGCTGCACTGGAACGCGGCCACGGCGACGCTGCAATTCGAATACCACTCGACGTCGGGCCGCCATTCGAGCGGGCGCGTCGTGTTCGCCGCGGCGGAGGGGGCGTGATGGCCTCGGAGATCCGCACCTGCGCGGTCATCCCGGTCTACAACCACGGCGCGGCCGTGGGCGCCGTCGCGGCCCACGTGCGCGCCAACGGCCTGCACTGCTTCCTGGTCGACGACGGCAGCTCGGCCGACTGCGCCGCGGTGCTGGACGCGCTCGCCCAGGCGCCCGACGTCACGCTGGTCCGGCTCGCGCTGAACCAGGGCAAGGGCGGGGCGATGATGGCCGGCCTGCGCGCCGCCGCCGCGGCGGGCTGGTCGCACGCGCTGCAGATCGACGCCGACGGCCAGCACGACGCCGGCGACATCCCGAAGTTCCTGGCCGCCGCCGCCGATCGGCCCGACGCCGTGATCTGCGGCGTGCCGATCTACGACGAGTCGGTGCCGATGGGGCGCCTGATCGGCCGCTATGCCACGCACGTCTGGGTGTGGATCAATTCGCTGTCGCTGGAGATCCGCGACTCGATGTGCGGCTTCCGGGTCTATCCGCTGGCGCCGGTCGTCAGGCTGTTCGACGAGGCCCGGCTGGGCCGGCGCATGGACTTCGACCCCGAGGTGCTGGTGCGCCTGCACTGGCGCGGGCTGCGCATCGTGAGCATCCCCACGCGCGTGACGTACCCGCAGGACGGGCTGTCGCACTTCCGGCTGGGCCTGGACAACTGGCTCATCTCGAAGATGCACGCCCGGCTGGCCGTCGGCATGCTCCTGCGCTCGCCGCTGCTGCTGTGGCGCAAGGTGGCGCGGTGAGCCGTCCGTTGTCCAAGCCGTCCGCGGGCCCTGCGACGGGCCGCCCAGGGGAGGCCCGCGGTCCCGTCGGGGGACGCAGCGGCGTCCCCGGCGGGGAAGGGGCCGCGACGACCGCGGCCGGCACCGGGCAGCGCCACTGGTCGGCCATCGGCGAGGAGACGTTCGCCGGCGGCATGTGGCTGATGTACGCGCTGTTCCGCATCGGCGGGCGGCTGCCGTTCCGACTCGTCCTCTACCCGGTCGTGCTCTGGTACTGGGCCGCCAACCGGGCCGCGCGCGAGGCGTCGCTCGAATACCTGCGGCGGCTGCAGGCGGCCACCGGCGCGCTGGGCCACGAGCCCGGCCGGCGCGACACGCTGCGTCATTTCCTGTCGTTCGCCGAGACCATCCTCGACAAGATGCTGGCCGTCGGCGGGCGCTATCGGCTCCACACGATCCGCTTCGTCGGCCGCGAGCTGATCGAGCAGATGGTGCGCGCGCGGCAGGGCGGGCTGGTGGTGACCGCGCACATGGGCTGCCTCGAGATGTGCCAGGCCTCGGCCGACGCCACGCCCGGGCTGAAGCTGACGGTGCTGGTGCACACGGTGCATGCGGAGCGCTTCAACCGCATGCTCGATCGCCTGTCGCCGGGGCGCGGCATCTCGCTGATGCAGGTCACCGAGATCTCGCCGGCCACGGCGGTGCTGCTGTCCGAGCGCGTGGCGCGCGGCGAGTTCGTCGCCATCGCCGGCGATCGCGTGCCCCTGGCGGCCGGACGCGCGAGCGCCGTCGCGGTGCCGTTCCTCGGTCACGAGGCGCCGTTCCCCACCGGCGCCTACATGCTGGCCGCGCTGCTGAAGTGCCCGCTGTTCTCGATGGGCTGCATCCGCCAGGGCGACACGCACGAGGTCGTCTTCGAACGGCTCGCCGAGCGCGTCGTGCTGCCGCGTGGCGATCGGCTGTCCGCCAGCGCCGCCTACGCCGCGGAGTTCGTCCGCGGCATCGAGCGGCTGCTGGCGCGCGCGCCCTACGAATGGTTCAATTTCTTTTCCTTCTGGAATCAACCCGGAGCGCTCGCCGCTCGTCCAGCTTCCAAGAGCCATGACTGAATCCCGCTCCATCCGCTTCGACGGCAGCCCGCTGAGCATCGAGGACGTGTGCCTGCTCGCCGAGATGAAGGCCGACGCGTCGCTGTCCGACGCCCCGGCGTTCCGCGCGCGCATCCGCCGCGGCTCGGAGTTCCTCGAGCGCCTGCTGCGCGAGGACGGCGTCGTCTACGGCGTCACCACCGGCTATGGCGATTCATGCACCGTCGTCATCCCGCCCGAGCTGGTGCCCGAGCTGCCGCACCACCTGTTCGCGTACCACGGCGTGGGCCTGGGCCGCATGCTCGATCCGGCCGAGACGCGTGCCGTGCTGGCCGCGCGCCTGCAGTCGCTGGCGCAGGGTGTCTCGGGCGTCAGCATCGAGCTGCTCGAGCAACTGGCCGCGTTCATCGCGCACGACGTGCTGCCGCAGATCCCCGCCGAGGGCTCGGTGGGCGCCAGCGGCGACCTGACCCCGCTGTCGTACGTGGCCGCCGCGCTGTGCGGCGAGCGCGACGTGCTGTTCCAGGGCCGCATCCAGCCCGCCGCCGCGGCGCTGGAGACCCTGGGCCGCCAGCCGCTGCGCCTGCGTCCGAAGGAAGGCCTGGCGATCATGAACGGCACCGCCGTGATGACCGCGCTCGCCTGCCTCGCCTGGCAGCGCGCCGACTACGTCTGCAAGCTGGCGTCGCGCCTGACCGCCTGCAACGTGCTGGCCAGCGCCGGCAACGCGCACCATTTCGACGAGGCGCTGTTCGCCGTCAAGCCGCACGCCGGCCAGCAGCGCGTGGCCGCGCGCGTGCGCGCCGACCTCGCCGCCGACTCCGACAAGCCCGCGGCGCGCAACGAGCAGCGCCTGCAGGACCGCTACTCGCTGCGCTGCGCGCCGCACGTCATCGGCGTGCTGGAGGACGCGCTGCCGTTCCTGCGCCAGCTCATCGAGAACGAGCTCAATTCGGCCAACGACAACCCGATCATCGACGCCGAGCGCGAGCAGGTGCTGCATGGCGGCCATTTCTACGGCGGGCACGTCGCGTTCGCGATGGACAGCCTGAAGAACGCGGTGGCCAACGTCGCCGACCTGCTGGACCGCCAGCTCGCGCTGCTGGTCGATACCCGCTACAACCACGGCCTGCCCTCCAACCTGTCGGGCGCCAGCGGCGCGCGCGCGCCGATCAACCACGGCCTGAAGGCGCTGCAGATCAGCGTCTCCGCGTGGACGGCCGAGGCGCTGAAGCAGACGATGCCGGCGAGCGTCTTCTCGCGGTCGACCGAGTGCCACAACCAGGACAAGGTGAGCATGGGCACGATCGCCGCGCGCGACTGCCTGCGCGTGCTCGAGCTCACCGAGCAGGTCTGCGCCGCGATGCTGGTGGCCGCGCGCCAGGGCGTCGCGCTGCGCCGTGCCCAGGACGGCGTGCTGCCCGGTGCCGTGCTGCAGGCGTTCCAGGCCGACCTCGAGCGCCGCATCGCGTTCGTGGCCGAGGATCGCGCGCTCGACGTCGACCTCCTCGCGCTGCTGGGAGCGCTGCGCAAGCGCGAGTGGGCGCTGTACGGCGATGCGTGAATCCCGCCAGCCGGCCAGGCCGGACCTGTCGCACGAGATCGAGGTCGTGCCGCCGTTCTTCGACATCGACTCGATGGACATCGTCTGGCACGGCCACTACGTCAAGTACCTGGAGCTCGCGCGCTGCGCGCTGCTGGAGAAGTTCGACTACGGCTACACCCGGATGCGCGAGTCGGGCTACGCCTGGCCCGTCGTCGACCTGCGCCTGAAGTACGTGCGCCCGGCCACCTTCAACCAGCCGCTGGCCGTGCGCGCCGAGATCGTCGAGTGGGAGAACCGGCTGAAGTTCGAGTACGTCATCCGCGACAAGGCGACGGGCGGCAAGGTCCACACCGCGATGTCGATCCAGGTGGCCGTCGACATGGCCACGCGCGAGATGCAGTACGTCTGCCCGCGCGTGCTGTGGGAGCGGCTGGGGGTGGCGCCATGAGCGAACGCACGGCCGCCCGAAGGACGCTCGCACCGCAGCCCGCAGGGCGGAGGTTGCCTTATGAGCGAACGCACGGCCGCCCGAAGGACGCTCGCACCGCGGCCCGCAGCCCGCAGGGCGGAGGTCGCCATATGAGCCGGCTCGTGCGCG
>Ga0136846_1231938_pt1 | contig 16281 bp, 15 predicted proteins | sample HopSoiMetagenom2_FD_96841 | JGI IMG/M metagenome (GOLD analysis project Ga0136846, IMG submission 96841) | Grasslands soil microbial communities from Hopland, California, USA - 2 Assembly 2016 (version 4) | ecosystem: Environmental > Terrestrial > Soil > Grasslands | place: USA: Hopland... | reverse complement strand
CACCCGCTGACCTTCGGGAACACCAACCCGCGGCCGACGGCCGACCTCCTCTTCAGCCTGTTCTTCAAGTCGGACGCCGACTGGAACGAGTCGGGGTGGCGCAATGCGCGCTTCGACCAGCTGCTGATGGCCGCCCGCGGCGAGGCCGACGAGGCGCGCCGCAAGCAGATGTACGGCGACATGCAGGTCCTGGTGCACGACCAGGGCGGGGTTGGGATTCCGGTGTTCATCAGCGGCCTGGACGCGTTCGACCGCCGCCTGAAGGGCTTCGGCTCGATCCCGATCGGCGGGCTGATGGGCTATTCCTTCGCCGAATACGTCTGGTGGGACGCATGAGCGCGACCCTGGTCCTGATCCTGCGGCGGCTGGGCTCGGCGGCGGTGACCCTGCTGCTGGTCTCGATGGTGGTGTTCGCCATCTCCTCGCTGCTGCCGGGCGATGCGGCCTCCGAGACCCTGGGCCAGAGCGCCACGCCCGAGGCGGTGGCGGCCCTGCGCGCCCAGCTCGGCCTCAACGAGCCGGCGCACCTGCGCTACCTGCACTGGCTGGCGGGCCTGGTCACGGGCGACCCCGGCCGCTCGATGGCCAACAACCTGCCGGTCCGCGAGATCATCGCCGGCCGGCTGCCCAAGTCGCTGCTGCTGGCGGGCCTGACCGCCGCGGTGGCGGTCCCGGTGGCGCTGGCGATCGGGATCTTCTCGGCCATGTACCGCGGCTCGCGCCTGGACCGGGCGCTGAACGTGATGACCCTGTCCATGGTGGCGGCGCCGGAATTCCTGGTGGCGACCGTGGCCGTGCTGGTCTTTGCGGTGAAGCTGCGCTGGCTGCCGTCGCTGACTCTGGCGCCGGAGCACCCGACCCTGGGCGAGCTGCTGCGGGCCTACGCCCTGCCGGTGATGACCCTGTGCTTCGTGATCATCGCCCAGATGGCGCGGATGACCCGGGCGGCGGTGATCGACCAGCTGACCCAGCCCTATGTGGAGATGGCGGCGCTGAAGGGCGTGCGTCCCGCGCGCGTGGCCCTGATCCACGCCTTGCCCAACGCCATCGGCCCGATCGTCAACGCCGTTGCGCTCAGCCTCTCCTACCTGCTGGGCGGGGCGATCATCGTGGAGACGATCTTCAACTATCCGGGCATCGCCAGCCTGATGGTGGACGCGGTGACCAGCCGCGACATGCCGCTGCTGCAGGCCTGCGCGATGATCTTCTGCACCGCCTACCTGCTGCTGGTCCTGGTGGCGGACGTCTGCGCCATCCTGGCCAATCCGCGGCTGCGACACCCATGACCGAGGCCCCGCTGTCCTCGCTGGGCGACATCCAGGCCCGGCCGCCGCGGGCGGGCGGGCCGCGCCTGCCGCAGCTGTCGCTGTCGGGCTGGATCGGGCTTGCGCTGGTGGTGTTCTGGACCCTGGTGGCGGTGTTCGGCCCCTTCCTGGCGCCCTACCGCGTGGGCGCGATCGTCGCCGACGACGTCTTCGAGCCGTTCAGCGCCCGCCACCTGCTGGGCAGCGACTACCTGGGCCGCGACGTGCTGAGCCGGATGCTGAGCGGCGCGCGCTACACGGTGGGCCTCGCGCTGGCGGCGGCCCTGCTGGCCAGTTCGACGGGGGCGGCCCTGGCCCTCTTCGCCGTGGTCAGCGGCCGCTGGATCGACGAGCTGGTGAGCCGGCTGATGGACGCCATGATCTCGATCCCCAGCAAGATCTTCGCCCTGGTGATGGTGGCCGCCTTCGGTTCCTCCATCCCCCTGCTGCTGCTGATCGCGGCGGTGACCTATGTGCCGGGCGCCTATCGCATCGCCCGGTCCCTGGCGGTCGGCCTGAACCAGATGGAGTATGTGCAGGTGGCGCGGGCGCGCGGCGAGGGCCGGCTCTACATCGCCACCGCCGAGATCCTGCCCAACATGATCAATCCGATGCTGGCCGACTTCGGCCTGCGGTTCGTGTTCGTGGTCCTGCTGCTCAGCGGCATGAGCTTCCTGGGCCTGGGCGTGCAGCCGCCGCACGCCGACCTGGGTTCGCTGGTGCGCGAGAACACCTCCGGCCTGGGCGACGGCGCGCTCGCGATCCTGGCGCCCGCGGTGGCGATCGCGACCCTGACGATCGGCGTCAACCTGCTCATCGACAGCCTGCCGCGCCGGCGGCGGCGCAGCGGCGGGGAGGCCTGAGATGGCCGACCTGGTCCAGGTGCGCGGCCTCAGCGTCACCGCCTGCGACGACGCCGGCGCGACCGCAGCCATCGTCAAGGACGTCAGCTTCTCGGTCGCCAAGGGCGAGGTCCTGGCGCTGATCGGGGAGTCGGGCTCGGGCAAGACCACCATCGCCCTGGCCCTGATGGGCTATGTCCGGTCCGGCTGCCGCATCGCCGGCGGCGAGGTGGTGGTCGACGGCGTCGACCTGGCCCAGCTGCCGGAGGACCGGCGCCTGGCGCTGCGCGGCTGCAAGATCGCCTATATCGCCCAGAGCGCGGCGGCCGCCTTCAACCCCTCCAAGACCATCATGGACCAGGTGGTGGAGCCGGCGCTCATCCACCGGCTGATGGGCCGGGCCGACGCGGAGGCCAAGGCGGTGGAGCTGTTCCAGGCCCTGGGCCTGCCCGCGCCCGAGCGGATCGGGCGGCGCTATCCGCACCAGGTCTCGGGCGGGCAGCTGCAGCGGCTGATGGCGGCCATGGCGCTGATCACCGACCCGGCGCTGGTGATCCTGGACGAGCCGACCACCGCCCTGGACGTCACCACCCAGATCGAGGTGCTGCGGGTCTTCAAGAAGGTGGTTCGCGAGCGCGGCGCCACCGCGGTCTATGTCTCCCACGACCTGGCGGTGGTGGCGCAGATGGCCGACCAGATCGTGGTCCTGAACCGGGGCGAGGTCCGCGAGGCCGGACGCACCGACCAGATCCTGCACGCCCCGGCCGACCCCTATACCCAGACCCTGATGGCCGCGGCCCGGCCCGCCCCGCGGGTCCAGGCCGCGCCGGCGCCCGCCGCGGCCGCGCCGCTCCTGGAGATCCGCGGGCTCAGCGCCGGCTACGGCCGCCGCGACGCCGCCGGCCGCCCCGCGAGCCTGGTCCTGGCCGACATCGACCTGCGGATCGAGCGGGGCGCGACCCTGGGCGTGATCGGCGAGTCCGGCTCGGGCAAGTCGACGCTGGCCCGGGTGGTCGCCGGCCTGCTGGCGCCGGCCGCGGGCGAAGTCTTGTTCGACGGCCAGCCGCTGCCGCCCGGGCTGGCCGGGCGGTCGGCGGAGCAGTTCCGCCGCATCCAGATCGTGTTCCAGAACGCCGACACCGCGCTCAATCCGGCCCATAGGGTCTCGCGCATCCTGGGGCGGCCGCTGGAGCTCTACCACGGGCTGAAGGGCGCGGCGCGCGAGCGGCGCATCGCCGAGCTGCTGGACCTCATCCGTCTCCCGGCCGCCCTGGCCGGCCGCCGCGCCGGCGAGCTCTCGGGCGGCCAGAAGCAGCGGATCAACCTGGCCCGCGCCCTGGCGGCCGATCCGGACCTGATCCTCTGCGACGAGGTGACCTCGGCCCTGGACACGGTGGTCGCCGCCGCGATCCTCGACCTGCTGGCCGAACTGCGGCGCGAGCTGGGCGTCTCCTTCATGTTCATCAGCCACGACATCTCGACCGTGCGCTCGATCTGCGACGACGTGGCGGTGCTGTACGCCGGCCGCCTGGTCGAGGCGGGCGCGCGGGCCGCCTTCGCCGCGCCCCCGTTCCATCCCTACACGCACCTGCTGGTGTCGTCGGTCCCGGAGATGCGCCGCGGCTGGCTGGAGGCGGCCGCCGTGGCCCAGCCGCCGCCGCGGGTCGGCCCGCTCGCCGAAGGCGCGGCCCTGTGCAGCTTCCTGGCGCGCTGCCCGGTGCGCATCGACGGCCTCTGCAACGTGCAGCCGCCCACCCGGCGCATCGGCGCCGGCCACGAAGACCTCTGCCATCGCAGCACCGAGGACCTGCGCCGGCTGCAGCAGGCTGCGGGCCGGTCCGCCGCGCCGTAGGGCTGCGAGGGCGGCATTTCCGGGCCGCGTCAACGACAAGACACGCCAGAACCTTCCGATTTTTCCGCCACCGCGGCGCCCCATGCCAGCCGCCAGGGCCTAGGATCGGCTTCCATCGCAGACGGCCGACCGGCGCATCGCCCGGCGGCCATCTCATCGAGAGTGATCCGAAGCATGCCGACAGGTGCGGACAACGCCGTAAGCGGAGCGGCTCCCACGACCTCCACGGTCCCGCCGGCCGTGCAGCTTCGCGACATGACCGCCGCGGACCTGCCGGCGGCGCACGCGCTGTCGCGCCAGGCGCAGTGGCCGCATCGGCTGAAGGACTGGGACTTCCTGCTGGCCGCCGGCATTGGGATCGTGGCCGAGCGCGACGGCGAGATCGTAGGCACCACCCTGGCATGGCTCTACGGTGAGGACTGCGCCAGCCTGGGCATGGTCATCGTGGCGGCGGACTGCCGGGGCGGGGGCGTCGGGCGCAGGCTGATGAACGCCATGCTGGCGCGCCTGGAGGGCCGGACGGTCCAGCTCAACGCCACCGAGGTCGGCCTGCCGCTCTACAAGCAGCTGGGGTTCGCCAGCACGGGCGGCATCCACCAGCACCAGGGCACGCCGTCGTCCGTGCCGATCGTCTCGCTGCGCGCCGGCGAGCGCGTGCGGCCCATGGGCAAGGGCGACCTGGCCGCCATCGTCGACCTGGACCGCAAGGCGACCGGCCTCGAGCGCCGGGACCTGCTGGCCCGGGTGCTGAAGGCCGGCAAGGGCGTGGTGCTCGACCGGGGCGGCGAGGCCGCCGGCTTCACGATCTTCCGCCGGTTCGGGATGGGCTTTGCGATCGGGCCGGCCGTGGCCCCCGACGCCCAGGGCGCCAAGGCGCTGATCTCCCACTGGCTGGGCTCCAACGCCGGCATGTTCAGCCGGATCGACATTCCCTACGAAAGCGGCCTCGGCGCCTGGCTGGGCGACCTGGGCCTGCCGGAGGTGGGGCGGGTCACCACCATGGTGCGCGGCCCGGCGCCTTCCCGCGACACCTCCGCCGCGACCTTCGCGATCTTGAGTCAGGCTCTCGGATGAACGCTCTGCACGTCGATCCCAACAGCCTGGGGCTGAACGACCCCGGCCTGTTCCTCCAGCGCGCCTTCATCGCCGGGCGATGGACCGACGCCGGCTCCGGCGCGACGCTCGCCGTCGACGACCCGGCCACCGGCCAGCCCATCGGCCTGGTCCCGGACTGCGACGGCGCCGATACGCGCGCCGCCATCGATGCGGCCGCCGCGGCGCTGGGGCCCTGGCGCGAGCGTCCGGCCGGGGAGCGCGCGGCGATCCTTGAGCGCTGGCACGCCCTGGTCCTCGAAAACGCGGTCGACCTGGCCCGCGTCATGACCGCCGAGCAGGGCAAGCCCCTGGCCGAGGCGGAGGGCGAGATCCGCTATGCCGCCAGCTTCATCAAGTGGTTCGCCGAGGAGGGCCGCCGGGTCGCCGGCTACACCGTCCCCGCGCCCCAGGCCGACCGGCGGATCGTGGTGATGAAGGAGCCGGTGGGGGTCTGCGCGGCGATCACGCCGTGGAACTTCCCCAGCGCCATGATCACCCGCAAGTGCGCCCCGGCCCTGGCGGTCGGCTGCACCGTGGTGGTCAAGCCGTCGGAGCTGACCCCTTACTCCGCGCTGGCGTTGGCGCGGCTGGCCGAGCAGGCGGGCCTGCCGGCCGGGGTGCTCAACATCGTCACCGGCCGCCCGCACGAGATCGGCGCCGAGCTGACCGGCAACGCGACCGTCCGCAAGCTGTCGTTCACCGGCTCGACCCGGGTGGGCGCCCTCCTGATGCGGCAGTGCGCCGACACCATCAAGCGGCTCAGCCTGGAGCTGGGCGGCAACGCGCCGCTGATCGTCTTCGACGACGCCGACCTGGACCTGGCGGTCGAGGCGGCCATGGCCAGCAAGTTCCGCAACGCCGGCCAGACCTGCGTCTGCGCGAACCGCATCCTGGTCCAGAACGGCGTCCACGACGCCTTCGCCGCCAAGCTCGCCGCGGCGGTTGGCGCGCTGAAGGTGGGGCCCGGCGCCTCGCCCGGCTCCACCATCGGCCCGCTGATCAACGCCCAGGCGGTCACCAAGGCGCGCGAGCACATCGCCGACGCCGTGGCGCAGGGCGCCAGCATCGTGGCCCAGGCCGCCTGCGACCTGGACGCCGCGCGCTTCGTGGCGCCGACGGTGCTGGTCGGGGCGACGGCGGGGATGCGGCTGGCCCAGGAGGAGACCTTCGGGCCGGTGGCGCCGCTGTTCCGGTTCCGCGAGGAGCGCGAGGCGATCGAACTCGCCAACGCCACGCCCTACGGCCTGGCCAGCTACTTCTACACCGAGAACCTGCACCGGGCGTGGCGTGTCGCGGAACGGCTGGAGACCGGGATGGTGGCGCTGAACACCGGCTCGATCGCCATGGAGATGTCGCCCTTCGGCGGCGTGAAGCAATCGGGCCTCGGCCGCGAGGGCGGCGAGGCGGGGATCGAGGAGTACCTCGAGCTCAAGGCCTTCCACATCGGCGGCCTGAAGCGGCAGGAAGCCTGAGATCATGAGCGGCGGGGCAGGGGCAGGTGGAGCCGGGACGGGCGAGCGGATCTACCGTATCGCCGTCATTCCGGGCGACGGGATCGGCAAGGAAGTGATGCCGCAGGGCGTGCGGGCGCTGGAGCGCGCCGCGGCGCTGCACGGCTTCCGCATCGAGCAGACCTGGCACGACTTCGCCAGTTGCGACTACTACGCCCGCCACGGCCGGATGATGCCGGAGGACTGGAAGGACCGCATCGGCGCCCCCGACGCGATCTTCTTCGGCGCCGTCGGCTGGCCCGACACGGTGCCCGACCACGTCTCGCTCTGGGGCTCGCTGCTGCAGTTCCGGCGCGAGTACGACCAGTACGTCAACCTGCGGCCCGCCCGCCTGATGCCGGGCGTTCCCTCGCCGCTGGCCGGCCGCGAGCCCGGCAGCATCGACTTCTGGATCGTGCGCGAGAACACCGAGGGCGAATATTCCTCGATCGGCGGCCACATGTTCCCGGGCACCGAGCGCGAGATCGTCATCCAGGAGACGGTGATGACCAGGGTCGGCGTCGACCGGGTCCTGCGCTACGCCTTCGACCTGGCGAGCCGGCGGCCGGCGGCGCACCTGACCTCCGCCACCAAGTCCAACGGCATCTCGATCACCATGCCGTTCTGGGACCAGCGGGTGGAGGCGATCGCGGCGGAGTATCCCGGCGTGCGCTGGGACAAGCAGCACATCGACATCCTGACCGCCCAGTTCGTGCTGCACCCCGACCGCTTCGACGTGGTGGTGGCCTCGAACCTGTTCGGCGACATCCTGTCCGACCTCGGCCCGGCCTGCACCGGCACCATCGGCGTAGCCCCGTCCGGCAACATCAATCCCGCCGGCACGGCGCCGTCGTTGTTCGAGCCGGTGCACGGCTCGGCGCCCGACATCGCGGGCCAGGGGATCGCCAACCCGGTCGGCCAGATCTGGTCCGCGGCCATGATGCTGGAGCACCTGGGCGAGCCCGCGGCCGCCGCGTCCATCATGACCGCCATCGAGGCGGTGCTGGCTGAGCCCGCCCTGCGCACCCGCGACCTGAAGGGCGCGGCCGACACCGAGGCCTGCGGCAAGGCCATCGCCGAGGCGATGGGGTAGCGGAGCAGATTCTGCCGTCGCCGGCGGAAAAACACGATCCCGCGCCGATGCGACCGCCACTACGGCGCTTCCCGGCCGCCGCCTGCGGCTAGCCTTCCAGCGTTCAGGAAGGCGGCTCGATGTCGATCACCAAACCGATGGCCACGCCCAACCGCTCGCTGGCGGACATCGATCGCGACCACCTGATCCACCCGGTCAGCGCCTATCGGGCCCACGAGGCGCGCGGCGTCACGATCCTGGAGTCCGGGCGCGGGATGTACCTCAAGGACGCCGAGGGGCGCGAGCTGCTGGACGCCTTCGCCGGGCTCTGGTGCGTCAACGTGGGCTACGGCCAGGAGAGCATCGTGGAGGCGGCCGCCGAGCAGATGCGCCGGCTGCCCTACGCCACCGGCTATTTCGACTTCGGCAGCGAGCCGGCGATCCGGCTGGCGCGGCGGCTGGTGGAGCTGTCGCCGCCGGCCCTGCAGCACGTCTATTTCACCCTGGGCGGGTCCGATGCGGTGGACTCCGCGATCCGCTTCATCGTCCACTATTTCAACGCCATCGGCCGCCCGACCAAGAAGCACTTCATCGCCCTGGAGCGCGGCTACCACGGCTCCTCGTCCCAGGGCGCGGGGCTGACGGCCCTGCCGGTGTTCCACCGCAACTTCGACCTGCCGCGCCCGTGGCAGCACTATATTCCGTCGCCCTATCCCTACCGCAGTCCGGTGGGCGACGATCCGCAGGCGGTGATCGACCATTCGGTGGCGGCGCTCCGGGCCAAGGTGGCCGAGCTGGGCGCGGACAATGTGGCCGCCTTCTTCTGCGAGCCGATCCAGGGCTCTGGCGGCGTGATCGTGCCGCCCGCGGGCTGGCTGCGGGCCATGCGCGCGGCCTGCACCGAACTCGACATCCTGCTGGTGGCCGACGAGGTCATCACCGGTTTTGGCCGCACCGGGCCGATGTTCGCCTGCGAGGACGAGGACGTCTCGCCCGATCTCATGACCATCGCCAAGGGCCTGACCTCGGGCTATGCGCCGATGGGGGCGGTCCTGATGTCGGACGCGGTCTACGAGGGCCTGGCGGACGGCGCCGCGCCCGACGTGCCGATCGGGCACGGCTTCACCTATTCCGGCCACCCGGTGAGCGCCGCCGTCGCGCTGGAGGTGCTGCGGCTCTACACCGAGGGCGGCATCCTGGCGAACGGGCAGTCGGTGGCGCGGCGGTTCGCGGCCGGGCTGGCGGACATGGCCGACCACCCCCTCGTCGGCGAGGCGCGCGGGCGGGGCCTGCTGGGCGCCCTGGAGCTGGTGTCGGACAAGGCTTCCAAGCGCGGCTTCGATCCCGCCCTCAAGCTGCCCGACCGGCTGTTTGCCCAGGCCTATCGCAACGGCGTGATCTTCCGCGCCTTCGGCGACGGCATCATCGGGCTGGCGCCGGCCCTCTGCTGCACGGATGGCGAGATGGACATGATCTTCGAGCGCATCCGCAAGTCTCTGGACGATCTCCTCGAAGAGTCTGACATTCGGGCCGCGGTGGCCTAGGGCGTGGCCGGCGCGACTCGCGTCGCTGCGCCCCGCGCTGAAGTGTGAAGAAGGACGACAGGCGCGGGATGATCAACGCCCCGAAGCTCGATCGCATCGACCTGAAGATCCTGTCGCAGCTCCAGGGCAGCGGCCGTATGACCAACGTCGAGCTGGCCGACGCGGTGGGCCTCTCGCCCAGCCCCTGCCTGACGCGGGTGAAGCGGCTGGAACAGGCGGGCTACATCACCGGCTACGGCGCCCAGATCAACCTGAAGAAGCTGGGCGACTTCCTGACCGTGTTCACCGAGGTGACCCTGCAGGACCACCGCAGCCCCGACTTCGCCCGCTTCGAGGCCCGCGCCCGCAACATCGACGAGATCATCGAGTGCCACCTGGTCAGCGGCGGCTACGACTATCTGCTGAAGTTCGTCACCCCCGGCGTCGGCCACTACCAGGCGATCATCGAGGAGATGCTGGAGGGCAATCTCGGGATCGAGAAATACTTCAGCTACATCGTCATCAAGACCCCCTTCATCAAGACGCACTACCCGATCCAGAAGCTGTTCGGCGACAAGGCCTGAGCATGGCGGACGGGACGCCCGAAGTGGCGGATCTGGTGGCGCCGTTGGTGGCGCTGCGGCGCGACATCCACGCCCATCCGGAGCTGGGGTTCGCCGAGCACCGCACCGCCGGGGTGGTGGCGGAGGCGCTGCGCGAACTGGGGCTGGAGGTGCACACCGGGATCGGCGGCACCGGGGTGGTGGGCGTGCTGCGCGCCGGCGGGTCGGACCGCAGCCTGGGGCTGCGCGCCGACATGGACGCCCTGCCGATCCAGGAGGACACGGGCCTGGCCTACGCCAGCCGCTCGGCCGGTGTGTTCCACGGCTGCGGCCATGACGGGCACGTGGCCATGCTGCTGGGCGCCGCCCGTCACCTGACACGTACGCGCCGCTTCGACGGCACGGTGAACTTCATCTTCCAGCCGGCGGAGGAGGGCCTGGGCGGGGCGCGGGAGATGATCGCCGACGGGCTCTTCAAGCGCTTCCCGTGCCAGCAGGTCTACGCCCTGCACAACTGGCCCGACCTGCCGGCGGGAACGGCCATGACCCGGCCCGGCCCGATCATGGCGGCGGCCGACAAGTTCGAGATCCGCCTCGAAGGCCGCGGCGGCCACGCCGCCCAGCCGCACCAGACGCCGGACGCGATCCTGGCCGCGGCGGACCTGGTCACCCAGCTGAACACCATCGTCTCGCGCCGCATCGCGCCCACCGCCTCGGCGGTGCTGTCGGTGACCCAGGTCGAGGGTGGCCGCTCGCACAATGTGCTGCCCGCCGCGGTGCGGATCGTGGGCACGGTGCGCACCTTCGACCCGGCGGTGCAGGACCGGATCGAGGATGCGCTGCGCCAGGTGGCGGCCGGGGTCGCCCTGGCCAGCGGGGTCGCCGCCAGCGTCGCCTACGACCGCTACTATCCGGCCACGATCAACGACCCGCAGGCCGCCGCGGAGGCCCTGGCCGCCGCCGAGGGTGTCTGTCGCCACGTGGCCGTCGCCCCGGACCCGGCGTTCACCTCCGAGGACTTCGCCTTCATGCTGCAGGCCTGCAAGGGCGCCTACCTCTGGCTGGGCCAGGGCAAGGGGGAGGGCGGCTCGCCGCTGCACCACCCGCACTATGACTTCAACGACGACATCATCGGCACGGGGATCGGCTGGCACGTGGCCCTGGCCGAACGCCTGCTGGCCGCCTGACCAGGGCGAAGGCTAGTAGCCGCGCGCCCGGTCGATCAGGCCCAGCATCGGCTCGCCCCGCTGGTGGCGGCGCAGGTTCTCCAGCAGCACCGGAGCGGCGGTCTGGGGCTGGGTCATGCTGGCGATGTGCGGGGTGATCGCCACCCGCGGATGGCGCCACAGCCGGTGGTCGGGCGGCAGGGGCTCGGGCTCGGTGACGTCGAGCACCGCGCGGCCGAGGTGACCGGCGTCGAGGGCGTCCAGGAGGGCTTCGGTGTCGACCACCGCGCCGCGCGCCACATTGATCAGGGACGCCCCGCGCGGCAGGCCGGCCAGCACCTGCGCGTCCACCAGGCCGCGGGTGGCCGCGGTCAGGGGCAGCAGGCAGACGAGGATGTCGCAGCCGGCGAGGAACGGGGCGAGGCCGGCGGTCCCGGCAAAGCCCTCGACGCCGTCGATGGCCTTGGGCGAGCGATTCCAGCCGCGCAGCCGGAAGCCGAAGGCGGCGAGGCGCCCCAGCACCGCCTGGCCCAGCACGCCCAGCCCCATCACGCCGATGGTGCGCGCCGCGGCGGGCCGCACCGGCCCCTCGCGCCAGGCGCCCTCAGCCTGGGCGGCCAGGTAGTCGAAGAGGTCGCGGTGCAGGGCCAGCACCGACATCGTCACATACTCGACCATGCCGTCCACGATGCCCGGCTCGACCATGCGGACGACCTGCACGTGGCCGGGGATCGCGCTGAAGTCGACATGGTCGACGCCGGCGCCGGAGGAGAAGAGCACCTTGAGGTTGGGCAGCTGCGCCAGCAGATCCGGCGGCGCCTGCCAGGCCACCAGGTATTCCACCTTCGAGAGGTCGCCCGCGTCGGGCCAGACGTGGAACGCCAGGTCCGGGGCCGCCTCCGCGAAGTGGCTCGCCCAGGCGGCGCCCCGGGCGGCGTCGGCGCGGTAAAGTATGCTCATCGCGGCCAGGATAGGCTCCGCGCCCTGCCGCGGCGTGCCGTTTGCGCGGCGCTTTCGGCAATTAATCCCCCGGCCCTCCCGCCAAAGAGCAGGTTGCGCCAATCGGCTGGGCTATCCTGGCGCTCAAGGTTCACCGCCGATCAGCCGGAGACGTCCATGCGCAAGCTCTCCCACTCCCTCGCCATCGTCGCCCTGGCCCTCGGGGTCGGCGCGAGCTCGGCCGCCAGTGCGCACGCCATCTGGTTCGCCCAGCGCGCCAAGCAGCTGGCCTTCATCTACGGCGTCGGGGCCGACGACCTGGACTCGGTGAAGCGGCTGCCGCTGGTCAACCACGTCGCCGGCTATGACGCCGCCTTCAAGCCGGTGGCGACCAAGCTCAAGGTCGACGGGCCGATGGTGATGGTCGACAGCGAGGGCTCGCCCGCCGTGGTCACCGCCGTCATGCCCTACGGGATCTGGAGCAAGCAGCCCGACGGCGAGTGGGTCAAGAAGGGCCGCGACGAGGTGCCCGGGGCCCTGATGAGCACCAAGAACTTCAAGTACGCCGTCCATATCGCCGGGCCGCTCAGTGCGCCGCTGCCGGCGCTGCCGGACCAGACGCTGCAGATCTCCCCCGTGGCGGCGGCCCTGCCCACCAAGATGGGCCAGCCGATGAAGCTGCGGGTGCTCTACAAGGGCAAGCCCATCGCCGGCGCGCGGGTGCTGGCCGACATGGTCAACGACCCGGACAGCCCGCCGCTGAAGACCGGCCCGGACGGCACGGTGACGATCAAGGTGCGCAACCAGGGCCTGAACGTCGTCAACGCCGTCTACCAGGGCCCCTCCGACGAGCCGGCCAAGGCCCAGCGCATGGAGCACGAGGCCACGCTGTCCTTCGTGCTGCCGCACGCGCCGGAATAGGGCGCCCGGGCGCGGCGTCCGCCGCGCCAGCGCCGCCACCATCGTTCAACGCCTGACCGCAACCGGGGACCCCCCATGGCCGCCGCCACGCCCAAGTTCATCACCTTCGACTGCTACGGGACCCTGACCCGGTTCCAGATGGGCGAGATGGCCCGCGAGCTGTTCCCCGACCGCATCGCGCCGGCGCAGATGGAGGCCTTCATCGAGGCGTTCCGCGCCTACCGCTACGACGAGGTCCTCGGCGACTGGAAGCCCTATTCGGAGGTGCTGGAGGGCGCGGTGCGCCGCACCTGCAAGCTGTTCGGCGTGGAATACCGGCCGGACGACGCGCGGCGGATCTACGAAGCGGTGCCCACCTGGGGCCCGCACGCCGACGTGCCCGAGCCGCTGGCCCGCGTGGCCGCAAAGATCCCGCTGGTGATCCTCTCCAACGCCTCCGACGACCAGATCCAGAGCAACGTCGACAAGCTGGGCGCGCCCTTCGCCCACGTCTTCACCGCCCAGCAGGCCCAGGCCTACAAGCCGCGCCTGCAGGCGTTCGAATATATGTTCGACCAGCTGGGCTGCAGCCCGGCGGACGTGATGCACGTCTCGTCCAGCTTCAGCTACGACCAGATGTCGGCCTACGACCTGAAGATCGGCCGCCGCGTCTTCGTCAACCGCGGCAGCGAACCCGCGCTGCCCTTCTACGCCACCGACCAGATCCCCGACATCGGCGGGCTGCCTGGCCTGGTCGGGCTCTGAGCGCGGGGCGGGCCGAGCGCCTAGCCGGGCACACGCAGGGCGGGCCGAGCGCCGATTGGGCCTGTCTGGATCGCTTTGCCCGCCAGCCTGAGCGCGGGGCGCGGGATTTCCACCCCGCGATAGCGTGCCGTCGCGACCGCTCTGGGCAGCTCAGTCCAGCGTGATCCCGGTCACCTCCGCGAGCCGCGCGATCAGGGCGTCCTGGAAGGCGGGATCAGCCGCCTGGGCGGCCGGCGCCTCCCGGCGGAGGTGGCGCCAATAGCCGCCGCTGGTCATGGCGGCGGGCTGGTCGCTGACCGCCAGCGAGCTCTGCGTCTGCTGGCCGGTCTGCAGGTCGACGGGCGCGCCAGGGCCCCCCATCCGGGTGCGGACCCAGCCCGGGTCCACGGCGTTGCTCAACACCTCGGGCCACCGCCGCGCCAGGCCGAGCGCCAGCGCGGCCACATGGAGCTTGGTCTCCGCATAGGCCCGGCCGCCGTCCCAGGCTCGGCGGGTCCAGTCGATGTCGTCCAGCGGGCCTTCCCCGCCGCGATGCAGGCCGCTGCTCAGATAGATCAGCCGGCCGGGCCGCTGGATCCGCGCGGTCAGGATGTAGGGGGCCAGGATGTTGACCGCGACCGTCGTGGCGTGGCCTTCGGGGGTCGAGCCGCGGCTGCGCTGGTTATAGACGCCGGCGTTGTGGATGACGGCGTCCATGCGCCCGAGGGCGTTCACCTGGTCCGCGACGCCCTGCGTCTGGTCCGCGCTCTGCAGGTCGCCGATCGCGACACCCGCGGCGCGGGCCGCCAGCTCGCCCAGCGCGGCCGCACGCGCCGCCGATCGCGCATGCAGCACCACCTCATGGCCCTGCGCCAGCAGGGTCTCCGCCGCGGCCCGGCCCAGGCCCTCGGTGCTGCCGGTGATGAAGATGCGGGCCATGGGGCGGCCTCCCGTTTCGATGCCGTGGCGAGCCCCAACGCGGACCCTCCGCCTGAAGATCCTCAGGCCGTCGGCCAGCCTAGCGGTCGCGTGGCGCGCGCCCGATCAGGCCCGCATGTCCTTCGACGAGCCCAGGCTGACGTGCGAGGTGATGCTGCTCACCTGGTTCAGCGTGCCCAGGACGTCCGAATGGAAATGCTTGTAGGCGGCCAGGTCGGAGACCTCGACGCGGAGCAGGTATTCGACCGAGCCGGTGATGTTGTGGCACTCCAGCACTTCCGGGGCCTTCGCCATGGCGCGCTCGAAGGCCAGGGAGTCCCGCTTGAGCTGGCCCGACAGCCCCACCATCACGAAGACCGTCAGCCCGACGCCGAGCTGCGTCCGGTCGAGGATCGCCCGATAGCCCTTGATGACGCCGGACGCCTCCAGGGCCTGGACCCGGCGAAGGCAGGCCGACGGCGAGAGGCCGACTCGTTCGGCGAGCTCGAGATTGGTCACCCGTCCGTCGAGTTGCAGCTGACGCAATATATGATCGTCGATGGCATCCATGTGCGGAGGATATTGCGCGAATGGCGGCCTGTCCCGCCAATTCGCAATCAGGCGTCACGGATCCTCGAATAGAGTTGCGCCGGCAGATCGAGGAGTTTTCGATGGGTCTGGCGACACTGGCGGCCTATGGCGTCACCGCGGAACGCGGGTTCCTCTGCCCCTATGATGCGCCGTCGGTGGGGCTGGACGGCGACCTGGTCGAGGCGCGCGACCTGGCGCTGCGGTTGCCCGAGATCTTGCCGACGGGGGCGGTCCGCACGGTCATCGAGGCGCTGAGCGTCGTCCCGCCGGACCGGATCGCCGAGCTCGACGATGTGCAGGCCCGGATGGCGATGGTGCACTATTCGTTCCTCGCGCAGGCCTACATCTGGGGCGCCGAAGCGCCGGCCGCGCACCTGCCCGCGGCCGTGGCCGTTCCGATCGTGGCGCTGGCCGATCGGCTCGGGCAGCAGCCGCTGCTGCAGTACAGCGGCTATGTGCTGGACAACTGGGGCCTGCTGGATCCCGCCAAGGGCGTTTCGCTCGACAACATCTACATGATCCAGAAGTTCGCGGCGGGCACGGACGAGGCCTGGTTCGTCCTGGTTCACGTCGCGATCGAAGCCCGGGCGGGGGCGGCGCTGGCGCTCTTCGGGCCGCTGATCGAGGCGGCGGCGCAAGGCGATGCGGCCGAGGCGGAACGGCTGCTTGGGCGGATCGTGGCGATCTGGGCCGAGATCAACGCGCTCTTCGATCGCATGCCGGAGCAATGCGACCCCTACATCTATTTCCGCAGGGTCCGGCCCTACATCCACGGCTGGAAGGACAACCCGGCGCTGGGCGCTGGCGTCGTCTACGAGGGCGTCGCGCGGTTCGCCGGGGCGCCGCAGGCCTTCCGCGGGCAGACGGGATCGCAGTCCTCGGTCGTGCCGTCCATGGACGCCCTGCTGGGCGTCGGCCACGCGGCGGACCCGCTACGCACGTTCCTCGACGAACTGCATATCTACCGTCCTCCCGGCCACCGGCGGTTCATCGACGACGTCCGGTCGCAGAGCCATGTGCGGGCCTTCGTGGCGCGGGCGGGACGAAGGGGCCTGACGCAGGCCTATAACGCCGCCGTGCAGGCCGTCGCGGACTTCCGCTCGCGCCACCTCGAATACGCCGCCAGCTACATCAACAGCCAGGGGCGCAAGTCGGCCGGGAACGATACCGAGATCGGGACCGGCGGCACGCCGTTCATGAAGTATCTCAAGAAGCACCGGGACGAGACGAAGGCCAATCTGCTGAGCCTCGCCTAGCCGCACCGCCACCCGCCGAGGACCGT
>Ga0136846_1237021_pt1 | contig 16282 bp, 9 predicted proteins | sample HopSoiMetagenom2_FD_96841 | JGI IMG/M metagenome (GOLD analysis project Ga0136846, IMG submission 96841) | Grasslands soil microbial communities from Hopland, California, USA - 2 Assembly 2016 (version 4) | ecosystem: Environmental > Terrestrial > Soil > Grasslands | place: USA: Hopland... | reverse complement strand
TCACAGGGCGATAGTCCAGCCGGATCAGCCCGGGAAGCAGTTGCACCAGCGACTGATCGACATTGGCGTCGGCTGCATGGTCCCGAGGGCCGTAGTCCGGCGATAGCGCGCGCGCATTCTCCTCGTAAGCGAAGTCGCTTCGCCCGGCGGTCAGGCCGCCATAGTGGATCACCCATTTGCGCTGCGTGATGATCTGTTGGATCGTCAGCGCTCCCCCCGGGCCTGGATAGGGCGCGATCGCCTCGAGCTCGCGGATCGCCTGCGTGTCGTTCGCTGCCCGCGCCTCGCGCAGCGCGAACTGGTAGCCGACCCGCTCATTGTCCGGGCCATAGATGAACTGGCCCATGCCGATATAGGCGTGCAGCCATTCCGGATGCGCGCGCGCGATGTTCAAGCCGATTACGGTGCCCCAGGAGTGGCCTAGGACAAAGAGCTTGCGCTTGCCGTAATGCTTCAGGAGATACGCGACCAGCTCCTCGCCATCGGCGGTCATGCGCTCGATCGTGATGGTCGGCGCGACAGTGGCGGCATCGTTCGCCGCGGATGTCTTGCCCGCCCCGCGCTGGTCCCACTGAACGACCGTGAAATAGTCCTCCCAAGGACGTTGATAGAGCCAGCTCACCGGCATTTCGGTGGAAGCCGGCCCGCCGTGGATCACTAGCAGGATCGGATTGCGTCGATCGCGGCCCCGCACGGATATCCACTGCCGAATTCCGCCGATCTCTACGGCGCGAAGCTCCTCAACACCGTTCGGGGAGGTGATCCGGCGCGCGTCGCGCAGGATGGCGCGAGCGTCCGGCTGGGACGGCGCCGATGCCGCCTGCCGGCCATCACTGTCCTGCGCGCCGGCCGGCGCGACGAACGCCAGAAGCAGGACGAGCCCCAGCGCGCGTGTCCATCTTGGCATCATCTTCCGCTCTCCAATCCTGCTCGGTACGGGGACGCTTCACCCAGGGCTCAAAACGTGCGCGCCACGGAGATTCCGATCGTCCGCGGCACATTGACGGTATAGCGATCGAACGTGATCGGGGCCCCGTCCCGCACGCCGCTGATCATCGAGCGGCTCAGCTGCGCACGCTCGTCAGTCACATTGTTTGCGAAGAGTGCGACCTGGTAAGGCCCGGCATCCAGCCCGACGCGGAAGTTGAACAACGTGTAGGCGCCCAGCGGAAGCGCGGTAGGAGCGAGCTCGCTGCGGCGATTGCCGACATATTGCAGGTCGCCGCGGACATAGGCGTAGCCGCCACCCACCGGCGTGCGCCATTCCGCGTTCGCGGCGGCGTTCCAGCGCGCGATGTCCGGCAGGCGAGCGCCTGGCGCGGCGATCGCCGCCACGGCCGTCGCCAGCCTACGCAGCTTTGCGTCCGTATAGGTCAGCTGGCCTCCCAGTCGAAGATGCTCGCCCAGCCGTCCATGGGCCTCGACTTCGAAGCCTCTGGTGCGAGCGTCGCCGGCATTGAGGAAGCCGTTGAAGCCGTCCCCTCGGCTGACGTTCAACTGGATGTTGCTCCAGTCGATGTAGAACGCCGCCGCCGTCACCGACAGCGCGCGATGGAAGGCCTGGAACTTCGCACCCAGTTCGTAATTCCACAGCGAGTCCGAGTTGAACGTCGAACCGACGTCGACAGTGCAGCCGACGCCGCACGGCGGCAAACCGGGATTGACCCCGCCGACGCGGAAGCCCTTCGCGGCCTGCGCATAAATCAGACTGTCGCCGGTTGGCTTGTACGAGAGATTGAACTTGGGCGTGGTGGACGTGCTGCGGAACGATCCCGACACCACGTCGAGGCCGCCAAGGGCCAGACCGTCCCTCGTGGCCGTGACGTTACGGGCCGTTCTCGAAACCCGCACACCCGCGGTGGCCGTCAAGCTCGGCAGAAGCTCGTAACTTACCTCTGCGAAGCCCGCGATCTGCTCCGTCCCGGTCTGCGTCCGTTCGAAGTACAGATTGTCCGCCTGGGTGGCGGGCGGCGGGGCCCCGAGGATGTTAATCGTCTGGTGGAAGGTCTCGTCGCGGTGCAGATAGAAGGCGCCGACAAGCCATTTGAACGACGTGGCGCCGGAAGACGCCAGCCTGAGTTCTTGCGACTTCGACTTGGCATCATAGACCAGCGGCGAGAATCCGCGCGGAATGCCGAAGCCCGCCTCCAGGAAATAGTCGATATCGTTCTCCAACCGACGGCGGCGATCGAAATAGGAGCTGGACGACGTGAGGTTGGCGAAGCCCAGATCCAGGTCGATCTTCAGGTTTATGATGCCGTAACGGTCCTTGAACGGCTCGGGCGCGCTCTGATCGATGACCAGGTCGGGATAATGGTCGGTAACGCGGTTGTACGCACCGATGCTGGTATCCTGATAGTAACCGGTCAGGACGACGTTCAACGCGTCGCTGGGCCGCACCCGAACGGCCAGCCGTCCGCCATATGTATCCTCTTGGTTGATGTTCTTCGCGCCGTTGAAGCCGTTGTCGAGAAAGCCTGAATTGTGCAGCCCGTACCCGACCGTGCGAACCGCGACCTTGTCGGACAGCGGGACGTTCACCCATCCGTTGATCGACCCGTTGGCGTCTCCGCTCCTCGTGACCGATCCCAGGAGCTGAACATACCCGCGAGCGTCGGTGAAATCCGGTTGGTTGGTCAGGATCCGGACGGTTCCACCCAGCGAGCCGCTTCCGTAAAGCGTGCCCTGCGGCCCGCGGAGCACCTCGATCCGGTCGATATCGTACAGCTTCAGATCGGGTTGCGACGAGCCCTCGGTGACCGGAGTTTCGTCGATATAGACGCCGACGGTCGCTTCCTTGCCGGTATCCACGTCCTCGCCCGTTGAGACGCCGCGAATGAAGATCTGGGCGCGGCCCGGCCCCGCGTCGATGAACGATACCCCCGCGACGGCACGAGCATAATCGGCGAAGTTCACCGCGCCGCTCCGAACCAGGTCCGCGCCGTCGATGGCCTGGATGCTCAATGGCACGTCGATCAGGCGCTCGCCGCGCCGCGTGGCGGTTACCACGATATCTTCGCCACGGCCCTGCGACCCAGGCTCCGACGCAGCCGTCTCAGGCCGAGCCGGGGTCGCCTGTGCCTGTGCGCCAGCAGCGATGGGACATACCGAACTCAAAAGGGCGAGCAAGATCGGCATCACGCGCGAATCGACTATCGCGTCCACCTGCCCCACCGGTACGTCAGCGAATTTCATGACACCTCTCCCCGCACGATCCGCCCCGAGCTTTTTAGCTTATCGGCAAAAAGTTTCTATAACTGATAGGTGTCTGAAAATTACACGATGTCAACGATTTTTTGACGCCGGAAATCATCCGCAACTATTGTGCGGAAGCTTCGATAATTGGCTTCACACCGGCCCGCCGCCAGAGGAAGACCCGCCAGGCGCCCATCGTCATCAGGGGCGCCACGTAGATGAGCAGGAAGGCGTAGGCCAGCCAGCGGTAACCGTTGGCGATCAGCGAGACCAGGCCGAACCTACCGGCGACGAACACCGAGCCCGTCAACAGCAGCGCGGTGACGCCGAAGCGCATCGGGCGGCCAAACTCGCGTCCGCGCCTGCCTCGATATACTGCCGCGATCCGCTCGTTGATGGCGTGGACGCCGCCGGTACCGCTCTCCAGCAGGGCCGCAAAGATCATCACCTGGAAGACTATTCGGAACCAGGGAAGGTCGAGCCGCTCGAGGAGAAAGTCGGAGGGAAGCGGCACGTTCTGAACGACCGGATAGTAGGCCACCATGCAGATGAAGAACAGGAAGGCGGGCAGCATTGCCAAGGGACCGGCCAGCATGCCGGCGACCATGGCGTCCTTGCGTGAGACCATGTGGCGGGTCGCCGGAAGGATGACGATCGCGCCGATGATATTGTACCCCGCGTAGGTCACGCCCCCAACCGCCCAGGCGCCCGTGTGCGGGGACGACGCGAACGCGGCGGATATTCGGTCGCCGAACCGTGTCAGCGCCAAGATCACGAAGGCCGCATAAGTCCCGTAGAGCAGGAAGGAAACATATTTGAACAGGCGCTCGACCGCGTCGTTTCCCCAGGCCGAGATCACCGCGATCAGCACCATCAGCAGGAGCTCACCGATCAACTCCGGCCAGCCGAATAGCGCACTGGCGATGGCACCGGCAGCGGCGGCGAATACGGCCAGGATGACGATGAGCGCGAGGAAGAACGCAATCTCATAGATCGGCCATAACGGGCCGAGCAGGTGTCGGAAAAAGCTCCGATAGTCGCGGCTGCGCGTGTGGAGCGCATATAGGAACGTGACCGTACAGACGACGCTCCAGACCACCGTCGCCAGCAGCATTCCATAGACGCCCCCGGTGGGGCCGTTCGGCAGGAAGAAGGCCACGAGCTCGCGTCCGGTGGCGTAACCTCCACCGATGACGACCGCTTTGAAGGCGAGACCCGGCAGGAGCCGCCGCTGAAGCCAACTGGTTTCCATCCCGCTCCCACTTGGCATCGCCACTCCATTTTCCGAATCGACAATCGGTTTTCGATATCGCTTGGCGGAGTGCTTGCTTCGCTTCGTAGGTATCCGCGTCCCGCCCCGCACACAATAAGAAGCCGAAATTATTTTCAATAATTTTTCGTTTATAGAAAATATTGGCTTTCGTTTCCCGGCCGGATCGTCATTGTGTGTCCAACGAGGAGAGGACGTATGAGCATCTGGACATCGCCGGAATTCGACAATCACGAACAGGTCTGCTTCTTTTCCGACGAGGAAAGCGGCCTTCGGGCAATTGTGGCGATACACTCGACCGCGCGAGGCCCTGCTGCCGGCGGTACTCGCTTCAAAGTCTATGACAGCGACGCCGCGGCCCTGGACGACGCATTGAGGCTGTCACGCGCGATGTCGTACAAGTCGGCGCTGGCGGGCTTGCCGGTCGGCGGAGGGAAGTCCGTCATCATTGGCGACCCGGCGAAGATCAAGACCCGCGCGCTGCTGCACGCTTATGGCCGCTTCATCGACCGCATCGGCCAGACCTATGCAACCGGCGAGGATGTCGGGATGTCGGTGGCCGACATCGAGACCGTCAACGAGGTAACCCCGTTCGTCGGGGGAACCTCGGCGGGAGCAGGCGATCCCTCAATCCATACCGCGATCGGTGTCATGCACGGTCTTCGCGCGGTCCTCAAAACGCAATTCGGCCGGGAAGACTTCGGCACGATGTGTGTCGCGGTGCAGGGTTTGGGGGCGGTCGGGTGGGGCGTGGCCGAGCGCCTCCACGAGGCCGGAGCGCATCTCGTGGTTTCGGACGTGCGCGAAGACCAGGTGGCGCGAGCGGTCGAGCGATTCGGGGCGAGCGTGGAACATGTCGACCGCATCCATGCGGCGGACGTCGACATCTACGCGCCATGCGCCCTCGGTGGGGTCATCACCGAGGCGAGCACGAAGGAGATCAGGGCGCGCGCGGTGGCGGGCGCGGCGAACAACCAACTTGCCACGCCCGCGGCGGGAGCGGCGTTGGCGCGGCGCGGAATATTGTTCGCGCCCGACTATGTTTTGAACGCGGGAGGAATCATCAGCGGCCTGGACGCGACGAATACGATGCCGGGCCGCAGCGCCGTCGCATTCCCGCCGCTCGAGGAGAGCCTCGCGGCGATCCACGACCGCCTCCTGCAGATATTCGAGCGTGCCGCGGCCGAGCAGCGTCCGCCCGAGGTCGCGGCCGAGGAGATGGCCCGGGAACTCATCGGCCGCCATCCCAAAGGCCCAAGTCCATCGCCGAGTGTCGAGCGCGCGCCGGGCTGACGGCAATCTTGCAACCCTCAGTCGGCAAACGCTCGCCGGCCGCGCTGGACGTGCATGCGATGGGAGCCGGCCAGCGCGGTGCTCCGGGCTTTGATCGTCTGCATAAACGACCATTCACCGGTTACGCGCTGCGGCGTGATGTCGATCATCATGTAGCCGCGCCCACTCGTATCAGCCCATTTCAGCTCGGGATTGGCGGCCGCGAACCCGCGGGCGACGATCTTCGGATCAGCACCGAAACTGCCTTCCATCCCGCCCGACGTGACACTGTGGCCGGCAAACTCGACGCCGGCCGGCTGCCCGTCTTCGACCAGCGCATACGCCCAGGCATTGTGGCTGTCGCCGGACAGCATGACGAGATCCGCATCCGCCTGTTGCGCCGCCTTCAACAGTCGCGAGCGTGCCGCTGGATAGCCGTCCCAGCGATCCATCCACATCGGCAGGCCGATCCGTGCGGCGCGGACATTGTTCCTGAACGTGTTCACGGCACGATCGCTCGCGTCGCGCCGAAGCCAGTCGACGGCGTCTGCGGGCATCACCGTCCGGCCGATGATCGTCCCCATGCCGATCAACTGCCAGGCCGTGGACCGGGCGCTGGCTTTCAGCGCATGCGCCAGCCAGCTTTCCTGGGCCGAACCGAGCATGGTTGCCGAGGGGTCCTGCCAGGCACCGTCGCGGAACGTTTTGAGCGCGGCATCGGGATCCGGCGCACGGAAGGCGGCGCCGATATCGGCCTGCCGGGTCCGGGCCAGCAATCTCGACTCGGTCCGATAGAGCGTGGCCAGCGACCCGATCGGATAGGATTTCCACGGTTCGTCCGTGACCGGCATCCACTCGCGATAGACCTGCATCGCGGCCGCCCGGCGCAGGTTCCAGTCGCCTTCGGTCTTCGGCTGGTGATTCTGTGCCCCGCCTTCCCAACTGTCATTGGCGGATTCGTGATCATCCCAGAACGCCACCATGGGCGCCATCTGGTGAAGCCGCTGCAGATCGGCGTCGGCGCGATAGCAGGCATAACGCAGGCGGTAATCGGCGATCGAGAGGATTTCGTGGTCGGGGTCCAGCATCCGCCCAGCGACGGGATCATGATAGGACGCGGCGCCGTATTCGTAAAAATAGTCGCCGACATGCATCCACAGGTCGAGATCGGGCCGTGTGGCGGCATGGCCATAAGCGTTGAACCAGCCGGTCGGCAGGTTCGAGCAGGAAAACACCGCCAGGCCGAAGCGTTCGGCATCGCCGATCGGCAGGGTCTTCGTCCGGCCGACCGGGGATCGGCTGCCATCGGGAGCGACGAAGCGATACCAATAGACGGTTCCCGGTTTCAGTCCGTCGACGGTGATCTTCGCCGTCCAGTCGCGATAGGCACCGGTCTGGACGCTCCCAGCGGAAATCGCCTTGGTGAAATCGGGATCGAGCGAGACTTCGGCATCGAGCCGGACCATGTCGGTGCCGGGCGCGGGTACGTAACGCGTCCACAGCAGCATGGTGTCGGGACCGGGCTCGCCGCTCGCCACATTATGCGTGAACCCCGTCGCGCCGATAAGCTGGGCAAGACCCCGGCCGGGGGCAAGCAACAGCGCGCCCAGCCCCAGCCCGCCACCGAGAACGAGACTCCGACGATCGATGTCCAACATCATGGCAACTCCGGAAAACTGAAGGGAAGGAAGGACGGCTCAGAATCTCGCCTTGAATGCGACGTTCCACATCGAGCCATAGATACTGTACAGTTGCACCCGGCTGCGAATATTCGAATAGACGATGTCGGGCGCGTTGAAGATGTTGCGCCCGGCAACTTGCAGCGAGTATTTCTTGGATATCTTGTAGGTCGCGCTGACGTTCCACAGCGTACGGTCGGCGTGATAGAGAATGCCGTTCGCCGCCGTGGTCGGCGTATTGCTGAGCGCGCTGGTGCGGTAGGACGACTGATAGTTACCCGTCAGCTGCACATCGACAGGACCACGGCCGTAGCGGATGCCCCAATTGCCCGAATATTTCGGCAAGTTCACGCGGACGCCGTCGGGATCGACCAGGTTGAACGACCCGCGCAGCCCCAGGCCTTTCAATGCCCCCGGCAGGAAGGTGAGCTGCTGGTCATATTCGAACGTCACGCCGTTGGTGCTGCTCACGCCCGGCTGATTGACCGTGCTGACGAAGGTATAGCCGCTATAGTCGCTGTCGCTGTAGCCGGCATCCTTGGGATCGATGGTGACCCCCGTCACCTGCATGTCCTTGACGTCGAGCCGATAGGCCGAAATCGCGATGATGCCTGCCGGCTCGAGATAATATTGCAGGCTGGCGTAATATTTCGTCGAATGCTCGGGCTTCAGCAGCGGATTGGGCACCGTGACCATCTGGGTGGTGTCGTTGACCGAGATGGCGCCCCCCAGATTGCCGTAATCGGGGCGCAGGATCGATTGGCTGAACGCGAATTGCGCGACGAGGTGGCGGTTGAAATCGTATTTGACACCGCCGCTCAGGAACCAGTCGCCATAGTCGCCGGTCTTCCACAGCTGTTGGCCGTTATAATATTGATAATTCACGTAATCCACGGTGCCCGCTTTGTATCCCGCGGCAACGACGTCCTTGGCCGCGCGGACTTTCGCGATCAGCGCCCCCTCGCTCGTGCCTTCGTACCGCAGGCCGAAATCGAACTTGAGCTTGTCGAGCTGGGCCTGAAGCTCGACATAGCCGGAGGTGATCGTTTCGCGGACGCGATGGTTGTTCAGATACTGGCGCTGCAGATTGCCGACCGTGTCGGGCGCGAAATATTCCGGATGCTGCTGATACAGCGCCCAGGTCCCGTAATTGCTGTCGGCCCGCCAGTTCTGGTCGTTGAAATTGCCGGCGTCGAAACCGCGGATCTGGAACTGATAATTCTGCGTCGACGGAAGCGCCGTCCCCGCGGGGCCGACATAATTGAACAATTTGTAGGATCCCTCGGTCGTCGACCATTCGTTGGTCCGGATGCCGCCGCCGGTCAGCAGCGTCGCCCGGATCCGGCCGACATCGACCTTCCTCTTGATATCGAGATTGCCGCCATATTGACGACCGGCGGCATTGGATTCGGCGGTGCGCACCGTGTTGCTGACCGGAAGCCAGTTCGCGGGATTGCCCCATGACGGCCCGGCAGTCTGGGTCAGCGAATAAGCGGGGGATTCGGACGAAGCGCGATCGAGCGTGAAGCCGATCCCCGAATCCTTGGTGTCGTCGCGCTGGAAGAAGCCCTTGCTGCCGTCCCGAAAATGATAGTCCGAGCTGGAATAGGCGCCGCGCAGCACGATGTCCCAACGGTCGTCCTGAAACTCCAGCTTCGGCGCGACGATCCCGGCCGGCGTACCGGCATAACGATGCGAATATTGGGTGTTGACGTTGGTGTTCGCGCCGCTCGGATTGACGACGATATGCGTGGGTGTCGACCCCGCCGCGGCGTAGCTCTTGCTCGAGGTACCGAACACCAAATAGGTGTATTGGTTGAAATATTCGACATCGTAGAACGAATAGGTGCCGCGCAGCGAAAGAGTGAGCTTGTCGGAGGCCTTGTAGTCGATCGCGCCGTTGACCGCCTCGCGGTGAGTGAATTTCGGGCCGGGACGCCACATCACCTGATACGGGATGACCGTGCCGTCCTTGAGGTAGGACCAATCGGTCTGCACCCGGTCCTGCTCGACATAATTGGCGTTGTAGCTGCCGCTGATCGCGACGCCCAGGCGCCCGCCCAGGAAGACATCGGCGAACGAAACCTGCGCCGAGGGAAAGATCGTCGCATGCTTCTTGTCGTCGGGCATGTAGCGCGCCGCGACTTGTGAATCCGACGTGCCGATGGCGCCGACCTGAAGCTGGAGCAGGCGCTTGTTGCGTTCGAACGCATATTTGCTGACCAGGTTGATCGAGCCGCCCGGGGCATCGGCATCCATACCCGCGGTCAGCGTGTTGTTGAGCTCGATCCGCGAGATGCCGGTGATCGACATCTGCTCGAACGAATTCTGACGGCCGGCATTGTTGTTGGAGGTCGCCGTCGCCATGCGCGCGCCGTCCGTCGTGAAGAGCGAATATTTGGGATCGAGGCCGCCGATCCGGACGGCATTGGTATCGACCTCGACATAATCGAGCGAAATTCCGGGCATGTTCTTCAGGAACTCGCCGACGTCCCCCATCGTCAGCGCACCGAAATTGTCGGCATCGACCGCGTTCATGGCATTCGGCGCCGAGCGGCGCTTCATCAACGCGGCCGCTTCGCCCGAGCGCACGCCGACCACGGTGATATCGTGGCCACCGGCGTCGTTGGCGCCGAACGACAGAGGCTGCATAGCCACGTTGACCGACGCCGGCCGCCCGGCCGCGATGCTGGCGACGACCCGGATATCCTGCAGGCCGGCATAGCGCACGACGATGGCGACGTCGCCGTTCGACACCCCCGCGATGCGGAAGCTGCCGTCATCGTCGGTATAGGTGACGATGTCGGTGCCTTCGACGCGCACTTCGGCGTTGTGCAGATACTGGCCGGTCGCGGTGTTGAGCACCCGCCCCCGCACGACGCCGGCACCGGCGCCGCGCTTGTCGTCATTGTCGGACGTATGGCTGGACCGCAGCGTCACGGTCTGCCCATCGTCGCCGACGATCTGAAGCGGCGTGCCCGCGATCAGGCGGCGCAGCGCTTCGCGCGTATCCATCTTGCCCTTGATCGCGGGCGTGCGGATGCCGGCGAGATCGCGCGCCGAGGCGACGATCTGGATCTGACCCTGGCGAGCCAGTTCCGGAATCGCTTTAACCGCCGCCTGCGCGGGAATATCGAAGCTGCGGCCCTGCGCATGAACCGGCGCCGACGCGAGCCCGGCGACGACAGCTGTACCGTACAGCATGGAATAACGCGAAAACATCCTGGTCCCCCTTGTGCGTGCGGCGATCGCCGCGCTCGGGGACTGAGAGCCTTGGGTCCGCCGCTTCCGCCACCGCCGGACGAAATTTTTGGACGGCCGGATCGTGGTGGCCGCGAAAGGCTCCCTTCCGCGAGCCATGCGCCGCCGGTTCGCTCGCCAGTATCGGGAGGAACGGCCTGGCCGCCGCGCCGGGATAGGCCGGCCGCGCGACAGACTGTCACATATCCGGACTAGCTGGGGCTCGAATCAACGCGGCTCAGCCCGGTTCCGCGATGCGGATCGCGGGCGGTCGCGATACCTATTCCCTTGCTTACGGATGCGAGATGAGCGGATTCGATCAGGAACGAACACGCTGGTTTCTTCGGAACGTCCTGCCGCACGAACCCGAGTTGCGCGCATGGCTGTCCCGCCTGACCATCGCGGGGCTCGAGCCCGATGACGTCATCCAGCACGCTTATACGATTTTCGCCGAAATGGAGCGGTTCGATACGATCAGCTATCCGCGTGCCTATCTGTTCCAGGTCGCCCGTTCGCTGATCAGCCGGCATATCCGCCGGGCGCGCATCGTGCCGCTGCACGCTATCGACGATATCGAGCGGTTCGACTGCCCCGACGACGCCCCATCGCCCGAACAATATGCCGTGGATCGCGACGAATTGCGCGAACTCGCCCGGGCGATTGCGGCGATGCCCGAAAAAATGCGGGAGGCCTTCATCCTGCGCCGGGTCCATGGTCTGCCCCAGCGCGAAATCGCTTCCCAAATGAATATTTCCGAGAATACCGTCGAGAAACATATTTCCAGGGGCATCCGCTTCCTGATTGAGTGGTTTGGGCATGGCGGAAGAGGGCGGTCTCAGGGCTCTAGGAGCAAGGATGTGGAGATTGCCTCGCTAGATGTCGACGTTCGAATCCAGTCGAAGCATTGACGAGACGGCGTCCGACTGGACGGCCCGGATCGATCGCGGACCGCTGACCGCCGAAGAGGAAGTCGCGCTGGAAGCGTGGCTGCAAGGGGATCCCCGCAGCCGCGGCGCCCTGTTGCGCGCGCAGGCCGTCTCGCTGAAGAGCGAATCCGCGCAAGCTCTGGGGCGGCAGTTCGACCCCAACAACTTCTCCGACCCCAAGCCGATCGAAAAGGTGCGGCTTTCGCGCCGTCGGACGTTGATCTGGACCGGCGCGGCGACCGCCGGCGCGGCCATCGTCGCGCTGGGCATGAGCGTTCCTGCCGCCGGCACAACGATCAGCACGGGACGGGGCGAATTGCGGCTGGTGCCGTTGCGCGACGGCTCGACCGTGATGCTCAACACCGACACCAGCATCAGGATTCGATACAGCAAGCGGGAAAGGATCGTGACCCTGTTGAGGGGCGAAGCCTATTTCTCGGTCGCGCGCGAGGGCGCCGATCCGCTGGTCGTCGAGGTGGACGGGCGCCGCATGATGACCGCGACCGCGACCTTCAACCTGCGCAAGCTGGAAGGCAGGCCGGTAGACCTGCTGGTTCGCCAGGGGTTGGTCCGGCTCGCCGCGCCGTCATGGGGCGATCGACCGATGGTCGCGATCACGTCGAACATGCAGGTGTTGCTGGCCGAGCCGAATCTGTTCCGGCCGTCCGCGCCCGAACGGCCTTTGCCGGTTTCCCCCGATGCCGCGACGCGCGGGCTGGCATGGCTGGAAGGCAAGATCGCCTTCGAGGGAGAGACGCTGCAGGCCGCGGCCGACGATTTCGCGCGTTACAGCAACACCCGTATCGTGATCCAGGACGCCGGCCTTGCTCGCGAGCCCATTACCGGCCTGTTCGCGGCGAACGATCCGGTCGGCTTCAGCCGTGCCGCCGCCAGCGTGCTCAACGCCAGGCTGGAGCGGAAGGGCGATACGGTCTTTCTCTCGCGGAGCCCCGTACCGCAATGATCCTAGCTGTCGCCTGGCGGCGACGCCCCGGAATCGCGCGCGTGGCGTGGAGGAAAGGGTAGCAGAATGCCGGCCGGGGCGCGTGCGCGCGTCATCGCCATGCCCGCCTGGACGGCGGGGGCGGGCAAGACCCTCGCCAGATAGTCGCTGATAACGTCGGGGTTCACCACGTCGTAAATGGCCCCGACATAGCCGTCGGGCCGGATGAGCAGGCAGCCGCCATCGGCCAAGCCAAGTTGATTGGACGGATCGCGCAATTCCGCTCCCTCGCCGACGGTGACCACCCTCACGCCCTCGCGGGCCGCCGCGACCGGTTGATAGTCAGGGGCCGACACAAGCAACGTCCAGTGCGTGCCGGTCAGCACGTCGAACAGGCGGCGGGGCTGTCCGGCGGCGCCGATCAGCGTCGCGTCGTGCATGCGGTCGCCGGCACGCCTGCCGATCGTCCCAGCGCTCTCGTCATGCGAAAGCGACGAATCGGAATAACCGATGTCGAGTTGATGCGTGTCGCGGCCGCGTCGCATGCCGCCTTGCCGCTGCTGGCTCTGCAGCAACTTGACCGAAAGACCCAGCACGTCAGCAGCGACCGCGCGCCGTTCCTCCTCATAGGTGTCAAGCAGCGTGTCAGGGGCGCCGGCGAGAACCGCAGCCAGCTTCCAGCCGAGATTGTAGGCATCTTGAACGCTGGTGTTCAGGCCCTGCCCACCCGTCGGCGGATGAATGTGCGCGGCATCACCGATCAGGAATACCCCGCCGGCCCGGTAGCGATCGGCCAACCGTGCGTTCATCGCATAGGCCGACGCCCAGGCCACCGATCGAAGGTCGATATCGCTGCGACCAGTCCGCTCGGCGATCATGCGTCCCAGCCCTTGGGCGGAGAGGTCGGGATCGCCTTCCAACGAAATCGGCGCCTGCACCTGAAACAGGTCGGTACCGGCGAGCGGGCAGATGAGGACGAGCCGCTCCATGTCGCCATCGTTGAATTGGTGCCAGGCATCGCGGTCGAGCCCGCTCAGATGGACATCCGCGACGATCGCGCGCACGCCCAGCGTGTTGCCCGGAAAGTCGATCCCGAGCGCGCCGCGGATGGAACTGCGCCCGCCGTCCGCGCCGATCAGATAGCGGGCATCGACCACCTCCTCGCCATGCGGCGACCTGAGGTTGGCGCTGACGCGGCCATCGCGCTGCTCGAAGTCGATCAGCGCGGTTCCGAACTCGACATGATGGCCCAATTCGGCAAGCCGCTCGCGCATGACGCCCTCGGTGAGGAACTGAGGGATCATGAGTGCAATGAAATAAGGCACGTCGGGCGATGGCTCCGGTGCTTCAAACATGGTCTTCACGACGTAGCTGCCGTCCTGGCGATATTCCCGCATCGGCGGATAAACCCCACCTGCCGCCGTGATGCGGTCGATAATGCCGAGATCCTCGAACACTTCCTGCGTGCGCGGCTGAATGCCCTTGCCGCGTGAGCCGCCGAACGGACGCTCCAGTTGCTCGACGATGCGGAACGATACGCCACGTCGCGCCAGATCGATCGCAAGCGTCAATCCGGCCGCGCCGGCGCCGCAGATCAGGACATCGATTTCCGCTTGCTCTTCCATCTTCAACTCCTTTGTGCATAATACACATATTAAAGGAGCTAGTTTGGTGTCAATCAAAAAAGTGCATGATGCACATATTAAGGCGCTGTTGCCCGAACTGCATCGTTCGCTGATCGATATTGCCAGCCTGATGATGCAGCCTGAACGGGATGTCGAATTGCTCGCCAAGGCCGGTCTGTCGCTCGAGCGCGCTCTGTTCCCGCTGCTGGTCCTGATCGAGCGGCTTGGCCCGATCGGGGTGGTCGACCTGGCAGGCCGTGTCGGGCGCGATTACACGACCGTCAGTCGGCAGGTGGCGCGCCTGGAGGAGCTGGGACTCGTGTCACGCCGCTCGAGTGCCGCCGACAAAAGGGTCCGCGAAGCCGTCATCACCCCCACCGGCAAGGAAGCGGCCAATGCGGTCGACGCCGCGCGCGAGGAAATGGCGCTCGCGATGTTCCAGAATTGGGATCGCAAGGATTTCGACGATCTGGCCCGGCTGATGCGGATGCTGGTCGATACGATGGCCGACTAGCATCCTGGCGCCTGCACCGACTCCCCCTCCAAAGTAAATATATGTGCTCTACATATTATTTGCCGGCGTAGCATCAGAACCTGAAGGTCAACCCCGCTCTCGCAGTCTGATCGGACAGGCGGTTTCCGAACTGACCGCCATAAGAGATACCAATGCTGGTGCTGCCCGAAACCGCGATATCGAGACCGGCATCGATCTGGGCGGCATCGCCGATCAACGGTGAACCCGTGACGGAGAAGGCATTGCCGCCCGCCCGATAGCGCATCGCCGCGAGCGGCGCGGCATCTCCGAACGCATGGCGCCAGCCACCGCCGACCCGCAATGTCGCACGGACGCCGCCAAGGTCGAAAGCGGTGGCCGTGCGCAGGCCGAGCGTGGTGAACGTCACGTCGGTCGCGGCCTTCGAACCGGCGAGCCTGGCATCGCCGCCCGTCTCGCTGAACCCGTCGGTGCGGGCACGCGCATAGGCGACATTGGCATAAGGCTCGATCTTGGTGCGGCCGAGGTCGAAACCATAACCGACCTCGCCGAACGCCTGGAACGTACCGCCATTGTAACTTGCCCGCACCGTGTCGCCAAAGCCGGGGAAAGCGATGACGCGCGTGGTGTGAATGTCCTGCCAGCTATAGGCGATACCGGCACGGATCGAGGCCGCACCCCATTGGCCGCCGGCATAGGCTCCGAGGTGATAGCTGTCGATCTTGCCCGCCCCCCGCGCATCGACGCTGGTTCGGGAATACCCCCAGTCCACACCGAGCCGGATGTTCTTGGTCGCCGCGGTGTCGATGCCCATCAGCAGGCCGCCCGTCGAGCGATCGAGGCGCGCCGCATTGCCGTCACTGCCGATATGGCCCCACGAGCCGATCGCCTGTCCCCACACGCCTCGCCCGTCGTCTCCTGCGCTTGCCCGCAACCGATCCCAGACCGCGTTGCGCACGAAGCGGCTATCCTCCAACATGAGAGTGCGCATCGAAGGGTGGATGTCGCCTGAAAGCTGATCGAACGCATCGCGCGCCTGAACCGCCGAGAGATTCACCACGGCACCGAACACGGGAGAGTCCCAGCCCAGCGCCTCAGTCGCCGCGCCGAGCGCGATCTGGTTCGGGCTGAGGCCGATCCCGGCGAAGCTGATATCATTGCGACGCAGCCGCAGATAGACATTGCCCGCATCGTAGTTGAGCGACGGATCGAGAAAGGCGAGATTGCTGGTGACATTGGCGAAGGAGCCGATGACGCCGCCGGCGGCCGACAGGATCGTATAGTCGGTCTGCGGCCGGTAGTCGCCCGCGCCGGCCAGCACGTTGACCGTTCCGCCGTTGAGGAGCGCCGTTCCGGTGGCGTTGAGACGCGAGGTCTGTCCGGCCGCATTGACCGCGACCCGATAGGTCGATCCGGCATTGAAGGTGATGCCACCCGCCACGCTCATCGTGCCGATACCACCGCCCACGCCCGGGGCGATCGTCGCGCCGCCGGCGACGCTCAGGCCGCCAATCGAGCCTGTGCCGGTGAAAAGACCACCTGCGATCGTCACGGTGCCGGTGATGGCGCCGATATTGGTCGTCGTCCCGCCATTCTGCGTCAGGCCGCCGTTGATCGTGCCGGCGTTGTTGACCACGCC
>Ga0136846_1236611_pt1 | contig 16284 bp, 17 predicted proteins | sample HopSoiMetagenom2_FD_96841 | JGI IMG/M metagenome (GOLD analysis project Ga0136846, IMG submission 96841) | Grasslands soil microbial communities from Hopland, California, USA - 2 Assembly 2016 (version 4) | ecosystem: Environmental > Terrestrial > Soil > Grasslands | place: USA: Hopland... | reverse complement strand
GTGGTTATAAGAATTATTACCAGCCCCTGGCTGGCCAAATGATTAATGATCTGGTGCAGGTCTTTTCTGCTAACAGCATCAAGGCCTATAAAAGGCTGATCCATTATAAGGATTGATGGCTCCTGCAATAAGGCCGTTGCCAGCTGGAGTTTTTTATTCTCACCATTGGAAAGTTGTATCAGCGGTTCATCAGCCAGGTATTCAATCTTCATGGTTTTGAGAACGGCTGCAATATCACCACCTGTTTCGGCCAGAGTTTGCTGAACGGTATGAGCGTCTTCGGCATCCGATGAATTGAAACGTTGCTGATAATAAAAATCACTGGTATTGGAAAGGTTCTTAAAATGGTGTTGCTGCTCAATCCACGAAATGCGTTGCCCATAAGGCTCCGCAATCTCTATTGATCCTTTATACCATGCTCTTCCAGCTATTGCCAGTCCCAGCGTGGTTTTGCCGCCACCGGAGTTGCCGATTATTGCAAGGTGATCACCCTTACTTAAAGAAAAAGATATGTCCCGGATGACTGTTATGGCACCTCTGTTGACAGTTATGTTGTTCGCCTCAATTATAATGTCCTTTCCTGCATTCATATAACGCGAATATCTTAATTTTAAAGATCAACCCACTGCAATGAAAAAAATTATTATACTGCTGATCTTTGTCTTCACTTACAGGCTGTCTTTTGAACAAACAATCATTCATCGGGATCCTCAAATTGAAAAGATGGTGAGCGAAATATCCAAAGACTCACTTGAATCCTATATCAGGAAGATGGTGAGTTTTGGAACACGCAGTACACTAAGCACTCAAAAAGATCTAAAACGGGGTATTGGTGCAGCGAGAACCTGGGTATTGAGTCGCTTTAATGAATTTGCAAAAGCATCTGGCGGACGAATGACTGCTTTTATAGATACTGTTACGTTGCAGAAACAACGCCGGGTGGATACAGTTACGGTATTGGGAAATGTGGTAGCCACCTTAAAAGGCAGTGACTCTTCAGACGATCGCATATTCCTGATCAGCGGCCACCTGGATAATATGCGTAGTGATGTTATGGACCGCACGGGTGATGCTCCTGGTGCCAATGACGATGCAAGCGGTGTGGCGGCAGTATTGGAAAGCGCGCGCATTATGAGCAAATATTCTTTTCCGGCAACCATCATTTTTATTGCAGTTAGCGGGGAGGAACAGGGATTGCTGGGTGCCGAGTTCATGGCAGAAAAGGCACGGAGACAGAACTGGAATATTGAGGCAGTATTGAATAATGATATAATGGGAAGCAATAACAGTAATGAGACCAATATCATAAATAATACAAAGATCAGGGTGTTTAGCGAAGCTTATTCGATACTTGATACCTCCCGTGCTGCATTGATCCGCACCCTGGGATTGGAAAATGATGGAAAGGCAAGACAGCTGGCACGCTATGTTAAAGAAATTGGAGAACGATATGTAGATAATCTTGAAGTGGTAATGGTATATCGCAATGACCGGTTCCTGCGTGGCGGTGATCACACTCCTTATGTGAACAGGGGATATGCAGCAGTACGGATAACTGAAATGAATGAAAATTATTACCATCAGCATCAGGATGTTCGAAAAGAAAATGGAATACAGTATGGCGATCTGCCTGAATTCATGGATTTTGAATACCTGCGCAAGAATACAGGTATGAATCTTTGTAATCTGGCTAATCTGGCTAAATCTCCTTCCATGCCGCAGGAAGTAAGAGTGGATGCAAGAAAGTTGACCAACTATACCAACCTGACCTGGAAATCGCCTAAATCGGGAAAGGTTAAAGGCTATTATGTATTAATAAGAGAAACAACAAGTGCAGTATGGCAGAAAAAGGTATTTACTGCTTCAACAGCGATTGATCTACCCTATTCAAAAGACAATTATTTTTTCGGAGTACAATCTGTTAGCGAAGAAAATAATGAAGGATTGCCGGTGGTGCCATCACCTGTCAACCGGTAATCCCGATAGCTATCAGGATAATAAATAAAATCTTATCTGACAATAGATGATTAACTGGCATTCGAAAGAGTTTAAGAACCTTACGCCTCATGAGCTGTATGCCATTCTTCAATTACGTACAGAAGTATTTGTGGTTGAGCAAAATTGTGTGTTCCAGGATATGGATGGGAAGGATGAGCATTGTCACCATATTATGGGATGGAATGGAGATAAATTAATTGCCACTGCAAGGATAGTACCGCCTGGCATAGCCTATGAATTTCCGTCAATTGGCCGTATTGTTACGTCACCTGCAGCAAGGGGGCAAAGTGCAGGAAAGGCTTTGGTGAACAAAAGTATTGATGAGTTAAACAGGCTTTATGGCAATAGTACCATCCGCATCGGGGCGCAATTATATCTTAAGAAATTTTACGAAGCGTTTGGCTTTGAACAAAGCGGAGATGTATATGATGAAGATGGAATTGATCATATACAGATGACACGTATCTCAAACTAAACTGCTACCCAATAATAACAAACCAGTTCTGTCTTCATATATTAAAGGCTTCTCTCATAGCCTATTGTAATTGACTACTCTTAGTAAAAATTGCGTTTCTCCTTAGAACGTTAAACTTCGATATACAATTTTCGTAGAACCACCAGGTATAATGACTTTTTACATTGGTTAACAGCCAGATTTTTTGTTATTCATTTAACATTAGCGGCATTCTTATCTATTTTGGTGGCTGAAAACCAATAGAAGAAAACGTAAAATCTGATATCTATGAAACGAGTTGTACCCTCTGTACGGGCAATCGTACTATGTTTGATCCTCGCAATTTCCTCGACCAGGGGATATTCACAATCAATCTCTTCAGGCGATGGTAAATGGGAAGTAGGCCTTGGCTTTGGTCCCATGTTCTTTTTAGGTGACCTGGGAGGAACTGCCGGAGTCGGTAAACGATTTGTAAAGGATCTCGACTTCCCTTTAACCAATCTCGGTAAATCAATTTATTTGAATTATTATGCAGCCGACTGGCTGGGACTGCGTCTTTCATTAAACCAGGGTGTATTGAAAGGAAATGATGCTGAAGCGCCTAATAAAGGTGGTGCAGAAGTGGATCGTTTGCTTCGTAACCTGAGCTTTAAATCATCCGTGATAGATGTATATGGTGCTGTGGAGATCTACCCTACTGTATTCTTTGAGAAATACGAGGAGATGAAAGGCAAGTTGCGTCCTTATGCATTGATCGGAGCAGGTATGTTCAAATTCAATCCTAAAGCAAAGCTGGATGGCCAATGGGTAGCGCTCCAGCCACTTCGCCTTGAAGGCCAGGGAATGGCTGAATATCCAGACAGGAAGCAATTCAAATTAACGCAGTCCGAGATCGTAGTGGGTTTCGGTGCCAAATACTGGCTGAAGGAGAATTTCTATATCGGCTTTGACGTTACTCACCGCGATACACATACAGACTATATTGATGCCACAAGTACAGGCTATATAGATCCGAATCTCTTTAATACTTACCTGTCTGCTGCGGATGCGGCAAAAGCAAGGAGGTTATATTATCGTGGACTGTATGGATCAGCTGTGACTAATCCTGGTAATATTCAAACTTTCCAGCGTGGCGACCCCACTCAGGCCGATGCGTTCTTTTCAGCGCTGTTGCGCTTTGGCTGGAGACTGAATACTTATGGAGATAAGTTGCAGAGAAGGCAAATGAGGTGTCCGTCATTCTACTAAGAAGACCAAGACGAACTATTTATATAATCCGTACCCCAATGAAACTAAATTCTACACTGCTTTTTGCTGCCTGTATTTCTATGTGCACGCTGATGGTCCAACCTGCCTCAGCTGCTGGAAAGACTTCAGGCGACAAAGAAAAAAATGAGGAAGCCAAATCGGCCCGAAAGGCCAAAACACAATCCAGAAACAACACTGCCGTAAGGATCTACCCTGATCTCTTTAAAAGAGTGATGCATGTGGTGGCCAAAGAGAACGAAGGCAAGGAAATCGACTTCTTTGTTTTTGATCTTGAAGGTACATTGATGCAACACTACAAGATGGATGATGGCGACCATGAGAAGTTGTCACTCGCCCGTGGAAAATACATATACCGTGTATTTTCAGGGGATGAAGAAACTGCGACAGGCAATCTTGAAGTTCGATAATCTAATATGTCCTTTTCCTGGTAATAACCGGGACCGGGATAATAAAACTCTGTATCCAATAAGCGGCAGAGAGCTTAATAGAATCTAATACCCTGGTTGATCAAACCTGATCCGTTCTCTATTGGTACTCTCATTAGTATACATTTTATTAAACACTCTCTGCCACTGCTTATTGGGCCTCTGGGAGGCCCTTTTTTATTCCTTTCCCCCTCTCCTTCTTTCCAGAACAATCGATGCCAAACAGGTTTATTGAGACCTTACATTGGTAAACAGAGACTGAGCGCCAAAATGTTCACTTTATACAAAATGGCGACTGACTGAAACTTAACCGTGTAACTCCCGGATAAACAAAAATTGCGTAATAAATTTGCGTTTGAAGAAAGGATGTAACTGAAGTTATTATATTCCAATTGTTAACCTGAGATTAATACCGATTGTATGAGTGCGATATCGCTGACCAGGCTCTATGAACTTCTGGTCCCAAAGCTGGGTAAAGAAGCAACAGAATGTTTAATCACCTTTAATGAAAATAAAACAAAGTCTGAAGTGGAAAATGCCTGTAAATATCTTGCAACGAAGGATGATATTTCCATCATAAAGGATTCCATCTGCTCAATTAAGGAAACAATTGCTTTGATTAAGGGCGATCTTGGCTCTATTAATCAAAAATTGGATGGGTTTGACGAGAAAATAGATGCCAAAGTAAATAGATCTCAAACGGAAACTATTAGATGGATGTTTGCTTTTTGGGTGACTCAACTGGCAGCTACTTTTGGATTTATCCTGCTATTCATGAAGAAATAGATTTTTTTCCTCCGTCAGGCAAATGATCAATGAATTAACCTTTTAGGCTTACGAATGATGTTTTCAACTTTGTGATTTCCACTCCCTGATGCCCTTATCCACAGTCCTTTTGTTATATTTCCAAAACTGTCTTACATTAGGTTACCCGTTCCTGGTGAAATTATTGTCCCAGAATACCACACCCGTGCTGGGGGCGGATGCCGAAAAGCCAAATGAGTAGGCCGAATCAAAACCAACAACTTCTTTATGGAACAAATGAATTTCCACAAACAAAAATTGTATGCGCTCATTATTGCCGGTGTTGGCATTATCAGCTGTTTTCTTCCCTGGTGGTCAATCAGTTTCGGAGGGTTTGGCGGTATTTCCTATAATGGAATGCATGATCTTGGCATCCTGAGTTTTCTTGGATTTATTGGTGCCGGTATAGTAACCTTTATTGGAGGTGATAAAACCAAGCCATTTGCAGGTCAATTCAAAATGATAGCTGCTGGCTGTTTTGCAGGAGCTGGATTGTTTGCTTTAATTCAATTCCTCCGCGCCAGTTCAGGTACTACTTATGGGATATGGCTGGCTATTCTGGCAGGAATTGCCGGAGGAGTATTAGTGTATGTATTGAAACCAGAGCAACTGGATAAAAAGCCTCCAACGGTTTGATTGGTTAATAGCTTAATTTGCTTTAAGGTCAAAAAAATTATAAGCACGCTTATCATCAGATGGCGTGCTTTCTTTTTACGACTTATCCCTAAGTGCTTTCACCTATAGATTCCCTTACACCTCAATGGAACCTCTTTTCAACCTCAATGCCACCTCATTGGTACCTCGGGGCTGGAAAACGGTGTGAGGTGATAGAGAGGTATCAATGAGGTATCATCCCGAACACATACAGGTATCAAACAGAAGAAAATCCCCTATAACTCCCCTATAACTTCCCTATAAGTCCCCTATAACTCCCCTATAACCTAATTTCAGGAAATACGTTACATTAGATTACCATTCACCATTCCCTTATTTATGAATAAAAAGAAAAAAAACGGGCGTACCCCTCCCTGTCCTGGTAATCCTGAGGATTATACCTGGGTCAACTCCAGAGAAGGAGGGCACTGGCGAAGAAACCGCGGATCTGTCAAGCCTGCCAGGCTAAATACTTCGTTTAAAAACAATGTGAAGCTTAACAAGATCGTAAGTCCGATAGCAAGTACAATAAAGAAAAAGCTTATGCCTTTCCTTGAAGGCCTGGAAACAGGACGATTTGTGGCTAACGTTTCTGGACTATTAAGGAAGGAATATTACAAATCGGGAAAACTGGATTTCGTCGGATTAATAGATTACGATGTGCAGCCTTATCATAAACTTCAAAAATTGCTACGATCAGCTTATACGGTGGAGGTTAAGAACAATGAAGTAATTATTGAAATTCCCTTGAGCGAAAATGTAGTACCAAAAGGAAATAATCAAATGACGGGATATGTTTTTGAAGGGATATTAATGTATGGCGATATCACCAAACCAAATACCTTAAGGATGGATAGTGAAACATCCCAAATTTATGATTTCCGATTGAAAACAAATACCATATGCCGGCTATCATTACTCCTGCCGTCCAAAAAAGTTAGCTGGATGGTTTTGCTGAAATTGAGTTGTGTTTATGGTAAGGAACTCGCTAACTATAAAAAATACCATGGAATGAAGGTAGTGCGAGCAGAGAGGGCCTGAAAATATTCTGATTTTCAAAGTATACATTAAGAATATGACGAGCATTAAAAATAATTTTATTCTTCTTTTCTGTTTTGTCAATGCTGTAGTGCTTACTTCATGCAAAAGCACATTAAGAGAAGCGCCTGTTATGCTTTTCAATGGCAAAGGCACTTCCCCCAATGATGTAAAAGCTATCGGAAATATTCTGTCCTCAAATAACATGGATTTTGTTCTGGTAAATTCTGAGCAACTAAATAAACTGGATACGAGCCAGTTTGGAAAATATAAGCTACTAATTATGCCAGGAGGGAATTTTATAGATATAGGTAAATATCTTACAGAGGAAACCACCACCAATGTTCGAAAAGCAATTCATGAAGGATTGAATTATTTGGGAATTTGTGCCGGCGGATTTTTGGCAGGCAATACCCGATTTAATAGTTTCAATATTGCGAATGGCGTTCAATTTAAATTTTATTCAGCTGAAGATAAAGGTATCAGAAAGGCAGCAGTTGCTATTACCAATGCGGACGGATCAATAATTGAACACTATTGGGAAGATGGCCCACAATTCAATGGCTGGGGTGAGGTAGTTTCAAAATATCCTGATGGCACACCTGCAACAGTGCAGGGAAAATATGGTTCAGGCTGGATAGTGCTAACAGGAATACACCCGGAAGCACCAGAAGACTGGCGAAAAGAATTTTATTTCAAAACTCCCTTGGAAGATAGTTATAGCTATGCGGCCAGGCTCATACAGGCAGCATTGGGAAAAACAGATTTATATCATTTTTAGCTTATGGGTTGACATTTATTCTATTCTGTAATTTTTAAACCCTAATTTCCTGGAACATGAAAATAACACCAGAAGATTTACCTCCAACCGGTTATACTTTGCTTGAAAAGCTCGATCATGCAAACATAATTCCATTTGTTAAAATTTATATACAGAAAAAGACGCGTGCTACAATTATCTACCGGATCATTACTTTCATCATTATACTGTCTATTCTGGCCTTTTTTGTGGAATATTCCCTCTCAGGGAAATTTAATCCTTTCGTTATCGCACACTTCTTTTATGGATTTATTTTTACTTTATTGCTTTTACCACTTCATGAGTATATCCATGTGCTCGCATTCAGATCAATGGGAGCAAAAAAAACATCCGTCAGGGTTAATTTTAAAACATTGGTTATCCTTGCTATTGCTGATAAATTTGTAGTGAATAGGAAAGAATTCCAGGTTGCACTTCTTGCACCGTTTGTTTTCATTACTGTAATACTCCTGGTTTCATTACTATTTATTGTAAAATTCTGGATACCAGCTATCCTGGGAACTCTATTATTTCACACCTTTTCATGCAAGGCCGATATGTCGCTTCTCAGCTACCTGGAATTTCACAAAGAGAAAGAAATTGCCGTTTATGACGACGAGGCTGCGAGGGTTATATATTTTTATGCAAGGGAAAAAGGGTAATCTTTTTTTACCCTTAACTGCGTGAGCAATATGACTTAAATTAGATTTAAGAATCTTTAAACCTTAAGAATCAAATGGATTGGTTAAAGTTGGAACAGGAAGGAAAACTGATATTACCTGAAATTTTTAAGTCCTTTTATAAATCCTACTCGAGGGCCTTACCCGAAAATCTCATAGGCACAGATTTATGGAATAATAAAACCGATCTAAATGGCTATGCAGAAGAACTTTTAAATGAGGATAAGGTGGACAATTTTTTAGCAAACAATGATTTTGTGTTTATGGTACATCAGGGATATATATTCTGGTATTTCAAAGCCGATGGCAACCCTGATCCTACAGTTTTCGGATATCAGGAAGGCAAATTAAAGCCTGATAATTTAGGCCCCCTTTCAAAATTCATTGCGATGTACAATTGAAGAGTTGAGTGCTGCCCAGTAAGAAATTGAACTTCGCATTGGTGCGATCGATTTGATGAATCGCGCGTCCGTGGACAACCGGTGTATCGATAGCGGACAGTGAAGAGTTGGGATGCCAGAGCAATCAGTTGATTTTTAAGGATTTTTAAACGCGGCATTTTTTTAGAGGCCTGTTGGTATGCTTAGTACCTACCTCAAGACTGCATGGCGCAATATCGTTCGCGGAAGACTTTACAGCTTATTGAACTTACTGGGGCTGGCTACAGGAATGGCCGTTGCGTTACTCATTGGGCTATGGGTGCATTACCAGCTATCGTATGACCGATTTGTCCCAGGCTATGAACAGGCCTACCAGGTGCGATTCAACTACAATGATAATGGCGTCATCAGGAACCAGGCCGAGGTCTGTCTGCCGCTTGGCGATGCATTGAAGAATGATATTCCGGAGGTTGCCCATATGGCGCCCGCTTTCGATATAGGCCAGCATGTGATGGTAGTGAAAGACAAGCGCATCTATGGTGATGTCCAGTATGTCGGTCAGGAATTCCTGCAGGTGTTCCAGCTTCCGCTATTGGGAGGTAATCCAGCAACGGCGTTAAAAGTGCCAGGCTCTTCGGTTGTGATCACCGAGTCAATGGCAAGGAGCCTATTCGGGAAAGAGGATGCGCTGAACAAGATAATCCGTTTCGGGACGGACCCACTTGAAGTGACCGCCGTAATTCGGGACATGCCACGAAATAGCAGCTTTCATTTCGACTTCCTGCTTCCCTTTAGCGATTTTGCCCGGGACCCGGGGATAAAACAGGCGTTGACCAATTGGAATGACGCCTACTTTCAACTGTATGTCTCGTTGCAGCCTGGAGCCGATGCCGTTAAGGTGAAAGCCAAGGCCAGGGAGCTGGTGAAGCAATATGCGCCGCAGTCTTATACTACTTTCCATCGTGAGGCAATGCTGTTCCCGCTGAAAGACTGGCATTTGTATTCCACTTTCAGAGATGGCCAGCCGCAAGGTGGATTGATCGACTATGTACGGATGTTCAGTATTGTAGGAATATTGGTTTTACTGATCGCGTGTATCAATTTCATGAACCTGTCAACGGCGCGAAGTGAACGTCGGGCGCGGGAAGTAGGGGTAAGAAAAGTTATGGGGTCGCTACGTGGGCAACTGATCCTGCAGTTCCTGGTCGAATCACTGCTGATGACGATGCTGGCTTTTCTGCTTTCGATCGCTCTGGTACAGGCAGTGTTGCCCGCATTCGATGCGCTTACCGGAGACGCTATTCGGGTACCATATAGAAACGGGTATTTCTGGCTGATTCTGTTATCGCTTGTGATGATTACGGGGCTGATCGCAGGAAGCCGGCCGGCTTTCTATCTATCCTCCTTCCAGCCTGTAAAGGTTATCAAAGGAGTGATGCGCATCGGCAAGGCAGCATCCCTGCCGAGAAAAGTATTGGTAGTGTTGCAATTCACGTGCAGCATCGCCCTGATCATCAGTACCATCATCGTATACCAGCAGATCCAATATGCCAAGGACCGGCCGAAAGGGTATGACCCCAACCGACTGATCGTATCGAGGGCACATTCGAACAGGTTTGAAGCTTTTAAGCAGGAGGTAATGGAGTCAGGAATAGTCAGTAACATGACGCGCTCCGCAAACCCACAGACAGACCGCCATGAACAGTTGACAATCGACAATTGGCCAGGGCGCCTGCCAAATGAACCTTTATCACTTGCAGTGAATGCCGTTGCTGATTCTGATTATTTCCAGACGCTTCGCATCGATTTTGTCAAGGGCGATAATTTCAAGGGCAATGAAGCCGCGGATTCGAGCAGCATTATCCTCAACGAGACGGCAGTACGGCGTATGCGGTTGAAACAGCCGTTAAACCAATACCTGGACTGCTCATTCCACGGAATCGTTCACCGGCTGCGGATCGTTGGCGTTGTAAAAGACGCACTGACGCAAAATCCATTTGCCGCAGCTGAGCCTTCCATATTTCTCTTTCAACCCAGCTGGTCCTGGCAGTACACGATCCGGTTGGCGCCAACGGTATCCACGTCCGCGGCATTGGCAAAGCTGAAAACGATTAGTGAGAAATATAATCCGGATTATCCATTTGCCTATTCCTTCGTCGACGAAGCCTATTCATCGAAATTCGCCACCGAGATGCTGATTGGTCGGCTGGCTGGGATCTTTGCGGTACTGGCGATTTTTATTTGCTGTCTTGGGCTTTTCGGACTGGCTGCATATACTGCAGAACAACGTACCAGGGAGATCGGCATTCGAAAAGTGCTGGGCGCGTCGGTGAGTCAGGTGCTGGTGCTGTTGTCAGGTGATTTTATCCTCCTGGTGGGTATCAGTTGTGCAATAGCGGCACCCGTGGCCTATTATTTTCTGCATCAATGGCTGGAAGGATATTATTACCGGATCACCATCAGTCCCCTGGTATTTGTTGCGGCTGCTTTTCTTGCTCTGGTTATTACGGCGATAACGGTGGGTTTCCAATCGATGAAATCAGCCATGAAGAATCCGGTGACCGCTTTGCGTAGCGAATAAATTGCCCCTGTTCCTGGTTGAATTGTATAGAAAGAAATGCAACCCTGTTAAAACCTTAGATATATATTTTTAGGCACTACAGCAGAATTACAGGATAATTGCTTATTTATTTTTGTCTACTGTTTGCAATCGCTCTGCGTCAGTTTGGCGAAGTCAAAATTCTCAAAAGTGTCTTTTTTATTTTTAACTACTAATAACAATTGTATGAAAACGATATTTCAATTATTAATCGTTGTATTCTTTTCAACAAAAACCTATTCTCAAGACATATCTGATACTATAGTTCTAAAACAATCACTTGAGAAAGCGACAGCAGCAATCAGAAGTGCTTTTGAAAAAGGTGACGCAGCTTTAGTGGCACAATTGCATAGCCCTAATGTCATTAAATATTTTGGTGGAAATAATGTAATAATTGGAAGAGATGCGATAGAAAAAGGGGCAAGAGAATGGTTTCAAAAAACAAAAGTAGAATTTATTGAAAACACTATTGAGAATACAGAATTTGCTGGCAAAATTGCAATACAAACCTCGATTTTTGTAATCAAAACAACTCCGAAAGACGGAGGAAAGCCCACCACAGGCAGAGGACGCTCCATGGTAATTTATATTCAAGACAAAAATAGTCCAACAGGCTGGCTGACGTTGCGTGAATTTGCGCAAGAAGCGCCACCTAAATAATAATTACTACCTACATCAAAACATAAATCGATGAAAGGTAGAAAGTATGAATCTACTGTGCACAGAACTGGTGCCGGCTCGAACCGGTGGACTGTTTCTGTAAAGAACATTATTGATTTTCAATGTTAACTAGTGAGCGATGATGCCGTTTCTACTTATCTTAAAACGTAAATTTTAAAATAATTTCTTTGATATTTCGTTATTCAGCTAACAAGCCGATCTGGAAATAGCAAACCACATATCGAGAATAATAGTACTCCTTGTACTCGGATCATGCCATAATTCGGAAAAGAAAATCACCTCCAATAGTTCACCTTTTCAAATACCAGTAGTAGTTCAGAGTCCCACTACCGACACAATTGAATTTTCTAAAGCTGATTACCTGGACGAAACCTGGTTTGTTCTCATGGGCAAACATCGGTTCACTGATACAGTAATAATAGATGGCCATAGGATTAAAGATGGAAATTACCAGGGAGATATAATTGGCGAAAACAATATTTGGGATTCCAAAAATCCAGCAAGTGATGGCTTCCAGATTTTCACAGATTACAAAACAACTGTTTATGAAAAAGATGATTATTTCAAAAAGGGATACTACTACTTTCCAGTTTATGTAGCCAATGAGACTTCAAGAACTAAATTTTTCATTGCAAAAGACAATTATGCTTTTGGAATACAGGAAGCAGCTGATACAAGCAATTATGATGATTGGAGACCGATTGAAGGCCGAGGATTTGACTTTTGTGGAAATGGTTACTTTGGATTGAAAGTTCATCCAGGCGAATTCATTATGTTACTGGTTCCCAAATACAAAGGAACAGAAAAAGGATTAATGCGAATCAGATTAAAAATCGGAGAATCCATTTATTTATCCAATTCGTTTGAAGGAATGTTTAATCGTAGGCAATTCGAGACTAAAAAAGGAACTTTTCTTTATGACGTTGTAAAAAGGAATGATCCAACCGGAATGCAGCGGATATTTTATGGAGGAATTCCAAAAAGCGGTCGGGATTGAAGCAGGCAACCTTAAACTTTCGACTAAATAAAAAAGACTTCAACTGTAAAGCTGAAGCCAACGTGCCCAGGACTGGAGCCAGTTCGAACTTTTGGGTTAAAGTTTTAAACGGAATTGTTGAATATCAATACCTTAATTGCAAACCAGACGAACTATTGACAGGTTTATCTGAATAACAGCATATTTTTACCCATACATGAGATGCTGAATTCACCACCAATATTATTTGATAAATAACGATGGATATAGATACTATTAAAACGTCTTTATATAAGCTTGAGAAGCTCATGTACGGTTACAATTTCGAAGTCACCTTTGGAATTGAAGTTTTTGAAAATTGTTCTTCTTATGATGACTTTGCAAAACAGTTGAAAACAGTATTTCCTGGGACAAGACCCCGTGAAATATTGCCTTTAGTTGTTTCAAAAGAGGAAGTTTGGCAGGACTTGCTAGAATGTTTAGAATATCGGGGAGACAATTCTGCTATTTTAATTCTTGACGAATTTCAGGCCAATGCCGTAAAAGACGAACAGGCAAAATATATGCGTTTTATTGAAAGATTTCTATCACAAGCGACTCAAATTTATTCATATCCCGATTCGGAGGGAATACCTGGATATCCTGTATGGTGGGATTATCGTTATATTATTTTCAGCATAGATGGTCAAGCCCTATTTATACATGGCGCATGCTCTGATTAGATTGGCTAATAGACAAATAAAAAAAGCCTTCAGGTTTCACTGAAGCTTTTGTGCACAGGACTCGGCCCAGTTCGAACTTATATGCTAAAGACCTAAACTATATCATTGATTTTCAAATTATTAACTTAGGGATTGTAGTTGCAATTGAAACTCGATTCATATAAGCAATCTCGTTTTTGCAATATTATAGAGTTTCTCAAATGTAAGTAATTCCAGGTCTGAATAAGATGTAAGCGCTCTTCTCTCCTGTCTCTCATCCGGATGCCCTTGTTTGCAAACCCGCCAGCGGTGCGGCGTTATTATTCAGTGATCCAGATAAATTAAATAAGGAACCGAGCTGGGAATTCTTTGCGAAAAATTTCTGGAAGGCCGGAACTCCTGCAGCTAAACCCAGCAGTTTCTTTCCCATTCCAGCTGGATCATTCAGCATTTTTTTATATTCAGCCAGCTGTTGTTGATAATAATAAACCTGCTTATTGTATTGCTTTAATTTCCGGCCCAGTCCAAATTTTTCCAGTTGGGCTGTTAGTAATTGCTTACGTTCTTTTAAATATTTACGAATCTGATCGGTTTGATTAAGCCTGTTTTGCAACCCGCCAACAGTTTGCGAAGCAGTTGATATCTTCTTCTTTAGATCATCCGGGATCAGGTTACTATTTTCCAAAAACCGGAATGTAGTACCCAATGAATCCAGTTTTCCGCTATAAACCTGTGAGAGCCGACTCAATTGTTTGGCTTGAGCAGATGCGTCTGCGCGCAGAGAGGCATAGCGCTGTTTTACATCACCCATCAATTCTTTGGCTGCTGTAGAATCCTTTTTCCATAATTTCTTATAGATCCTTTCTTCATTCTTTTCAATCTTGCGTAAATATTTTTCGGTTTTATGATCCAATTGCTGATCAAGCCCATTTATTTTTTGCTGAACTTTATCAATGTATTTGCCGGGGAATGATAGAAGCCGATCAACTGTAGAAGGATCTTCATTAGATGGATCTGTTTGGGTGTAGCCACAAATAGATATAAGAGCCAGTATGATTACCAGTAAAATTCTGCAACCTATTTTATAGCTGGCTCTTTGATTCATTGAAATTTTCTTATTTTTTTAGTAGCTGCTCAAGTTGCTGGATTCTTTTCTCCTGTACTTCAATCTTTTTATTCTGTTCAATCACATATAAGGTTAGCTCTTCAATTTTTTTCAATAATACTGCCTGGTTATCGCCCAGATCCAATCCTTCTTTTGCAATTTCACTGGCAGAAAAAACGCCAGGCAGATGTTTATTCTGCTGAATAAATTTTTCTACTTCAGGCAAAGAAGAAAGTGGATAGTCGTGCTCAAAAACATAATCGGGCCAATTGATATACGATTTTACTTTCACCTTGTTAAATAATGCATCTCCATTAACGGCAAGAGAATAGGTGCTGATCTTTGCCATATCCGTTGTGCCAATAGCAATCTTTCCGCTGGAAAAGATATTTCCATTTACATCCAGTCTTGCATTGGAATTGGGTGTGCTTGTTCCAATTCCCATATTTCCGCTGGAGGTAATTACAGAGAGTGCGCTACCATCATTATTTTGCCATTCCTGCAGGTTAGCTGTTTGTGAAGCGGCCGCTTTTACAAGGATCCCTTTACGAGTAGCATTTCCAATCGTCATTTCAAATTGACCATTACCAAGCCAATCCTGGTTTACAGAAAAGGATCCTGCCCTGATCTCCCACCGCTGGTAACCAGCTCTGAATTCAGACCCGTCCCATGGATTGAATCTGGACCCAAGCGTTAAGCCAGCGGGCTGCCCATTATCGGTAGTTAGGTATAGGGCGTTGTTGAATGAGTGAAGACGCACTATCGACCCGGATGTGTTATCCACCAATTTCAATCCCCTGCTGTCATATTGGTAAGTCCCCAAATAATTAATTATGTGCTCATTGGGGGCAGCAGACCCTTGATCTCCCATTACTACACCTTTATAAATTTTAATCGCACCATCATTTGCTATAGAAAAATAATTACCTGATCCTTTTTTTATTAGAAAACTGGAACTGGAATTACTGCTGCCAAAATCTATTGAAGTTTGTGCATTTAGTAATGTCCCTCCCAATGATACTGTATTGACAGAACCAGAAAGTCCGTTGTTTGCAGTATTGAACTGGGCTTGCGCACAAATAGCATAAAGGACAATACAAATCCCTAACAAGCCTTTTTGAACTTGTGAAATCATAATTTTAATTTAAAGGTTACGATGTGCCAATCAGAGATACAGAACCGTTGATTCAAATAGGCAACAGATTTACAGTACACTAATTTTAACTCTATCTAAATGGAATGAGTTCAAACTAATGAAACATTGTAGTCAAGATTTAGGAAGAAAATGCGTTGTATGATGGCGTTGGCTTTTGAGAGGCTTAAGCGACCATGGCTAGCAGATTCATTGGATTATTGATAAATTAATTTCCAATATGATTCTTTTTTCTATCCTTTTACCAATTTTCCAATGGAATTTTATTAACGACTTATCAACCATAGACGATTATAATTAATTTAATAGCGCTTAATATTCCCGAAAACTTAAAATTGAATGTGCAGACTATTTCTTACATTATCCAGCCCTTAATGCTCAAACAAAAATTTCCGAAGAATGGCTTATAAGGTATTTTCTGTGCACAGAACTGGAATCGAACCAAAATAAATAAACGCTATCCCTTCAATTCCGGTTTCAGAAACTGCGCCGTATAACTTTCTTTATTTTTAATTAATTCCTCCGGAGTTCCTTCAAACAAAATCTTTCCTCCCCCATCTCCACCTTC
>Ga0136846_1243568_pt1 | contig 16286 bp, 21 predicted proteins | sample HopSoiMetagenom2_FD_96841 | JGI IMG/M metagenome (GOLD analysis project Ga0136846, IMG submission 96841) | Grasslands soil microbial communities from Hopland, California, USA - 2 Assembly 2016 (version 4) | ecosystem: Environmental > Terrestrial > Soil > Grasslands | place: USA: Hopland... | reverse complement strand
GCAAGCGCGGACTTCCTCGGCGGCCTCGAAGGCGTTACCGACCCCGAGGCCAAGCGCAAGTTCATCGGCGCCGAGTTCATCAACGTATTCGAGGCCGAGGCGAAGAAGATCGGCGGCGCCGACTTCCTCGCCCAGGGCACGCTTTATCCCGACGTGATCGAGAGCGTCAGCTTCACCGGCGGGCCGTCGGTGACGATCAAGAGCCACCACAATGTAGGCGGACTCCCAGAGCGCATGAATATGACGCTGGTCGAGCCGCTGCGCGAGCTGTTCAAGGACGAGGTCCGCGTGCTCGGCCGCGAGCTTGGGCTGCCGGAAGCCTTCGTCGGCCGCCATCCATTTCCGGGGCCGGGCCTCGCCATTCGCATCCCTGGCGAGGTCACGCGCGAGAAGTGCGACATCCTAAGGAAGGCGGACGTCATCTACCTCGAGGAGATCCGCAACGCGGGCCTTTACGATGCGATTTGGCAGGCGTTCGCGGTTCTGTTGCCGGTCCGCACCGTCGGCGTGATGGGCGACTATCGTACCTACGATTCCGTCTGCGGCCTGCGCGCGGTCACTTCGCTCGACGGCATGACTGCCGACATCTACCCGTTTGACGCCGCTTTCCTGAGCCGCGTTGCGACCCGCATCGTGAACGAAGTCAACGGCATCAACCGCGTCGTCTACGACTATACGTCGAAGCCGCCGGGAACCATTGAGTGGGAGTGAGCGTGACTCACCGTTCGCGCATCAACGGCATTCTGATCGACTGCAACGTCGACGACATCCAGCAAGCCGCTCGCTTCTGGGCCGAGGCGCTTGGACGGTCGGTGAACCCCGAACATCCCGGAACCCGCGGTAATTATGTGATGCTGCAAGATCGGCCCGGCGAAATCAGCGTCCAGGTCCAGCGCGTGGATCACGAAAGCCGCGTCCACATCGATATCGAGACTGACGACATTCCGGCGGAGGTTGCGAGGCTCGAGAGGCTCGGGGCTACCGTCGATAAGCAACTCGAGCGTTGGGTGGTGATGCGCGCGCCGTCCGGGCAACGCTTCTGCGTCGTGCGGGTTCAGCGTGAAGGCTTCGAGAACGACGCGAATAGCTGGAGTTAGTGCGATGCGGTTGACGTTGGGTGTTGCCGCTGCGGGTCTTGTCCTGGCCGCCGTGGGGCCGCCGAGGATCGATCCGGACACTGCCGCCTGGTGGTCGACGACGGCGCAGCTTTCCAATGACTCGATGGAGGGCCGCGACACGGGCTCAGCGGCCTATGATCGCGCCGCGCGCATGGTCGCCGCTAAGTTCGGCGCAGCCGGACTGAAGCCGGCGGGCGAGCAGGGCGGCTGGTTCCAGCGCGTGCCGATGCACGAAATCAGGGTGCCCAGCGCGACCATCATGGCGGGCAGCCGCAGGCTCGTCTTCCTGCACGACGTCACCGTCGCGCCGGCATTCGGCATGCCCACGCGCGTCAATGGTGCACTGGCCTACCGCGGCTATTGCAGCGCCGATGCGCTCCGCGATGTGCGCGGCAAGCTCGTGATCTGCCACGGCACGCATAAAGCCGAGCTGCCAGGCGCCGCGGAACGGGAGAAAGCGGTGCGAGCAGCCGGCGCGGCCGGAATGCTGACCATCGCCGACCCGGGGTTCACGGTCGAGCCGCCGCGCTGGCCCTACGCTTACGCCCGGACCGTCTCGCTCGCGACCGACCCGCGCAAGTCGGATCCGTTCCTAAAGATGACGCTGAATGCGGCGGCACTGGGGAAGCTGGTCCCCCGACGACATGCGGCGGCGCTAATCGCGGCAGGCAGCGCAGGTAAACCCTTGCCCAGTGTCGACATTCCGGCGCGCTTCCAGGCACGGTTCACCATCCAACAGCGCGACATTGCTTCGCCCAACGTCATCGCGTGGCTGCCGGGCTCCGATCCCGCCGTCGCCAACCAGGCGATCGTCCTCACCGCGCACCTCGACGGTTACGGCTATGGTGAGCCGGTCAACGGCGACCGCATCTACAACGGCACGCTCGACGATGCGGCTTACGTCGCGCTGCTGATCCGGCTTGCCGAGCGCCGTCACGGCCAGCCGTTCCGCCGCCCGATCCTGCTCCTCGTCGTGACCGGCGAGGAAAAGGGCCTGCTTGGCTCCAAATGGTTCGTCGCGCATCCGACGGTGCCGCTCTCACGCATCGCGGCGGACATTAACCTCGACCAGCTGCGCCCGATTTTCCCGCTCGAACTGCTGACCGTGCACGCGTTGAACGACACCAGCCTCGGCGAAGACGCTCGGACGGTCGCGCAGAGCCTCGGCATTCGGGTGCAGGTAGATCCCGAACCCGAACGCAGCCTGCTATCGCGCTCCGACAATTGGCCGTTCATGCAGGCCGGCATCCCCGCCACCGGCTTTGTCTTCGGATATCGTCCCGGCTCGGGCAGCGAGCAGGTCTACCGGCAGTGGTACCGCACCGGCTATCACAAGCCGCAGGACGATCTGAAGCAGCCGATGGACTGGAAGGCGGCAGCCGATTTCAACCGGTTCTTCTACGCGTTGGTCGCCCGAATCGCGGATCAACCGCGGGCGCCGGGCTGGAAGGCCGGAAGTCCGCTTCGGTCAAAAGCTACGAATTAACAGCAACTTGCGGTTAAACGATGGATTGACTCTTCGCCGCTATTCTTGCTGTTCACCGACAACTTCAAGAACGGATGTGGGTCGTGGGCATTGGAATCAAACTGACGCTTGCCGCTGCGGCGGCTTCGCTGCTCGTCGGGTGCGAAACTGCGCCTGCGCCAAGGCTGGCCTCGGCCGCGCCGGCGGCTCCCGTATCGAGCGAAGTTCCGTACCACTGGACGGTGGGCAATGCGCCCCAGGGCCACAAGGATCTGGTCGCCGAGTTCGGCAAGCCCGGCCTCAAGCCCGGCGAGTTCGTGTGGGCGGCCTCGGCCCCGGCGGCCGGCGATACCCGCATCGTCGCCGACCTCCTGACGCAGATGGTCTACGTCTATCGCGGCGACAAGCTCCTCGGCGCATCGAGCATGTCGAGCGCGAAGACCGGCCACATCACGCCGTTCGGCTATTGGACCATCCTCGAGAAACGGCCCTTCTACCGCTCCAAGAAATACGACAACGCACCGATGCCCTTCATGCAGCGAATCGACGACTACGGAATCGCTTTTCACGGCGGCGTGAACCCCGGTTACCCCGCCAGTAACGGCTGCATGCGCCTGCCGATGAAGTTCGCAGAGAAGCTCTACGGCGTTACCAGGCTCGGCACCAAGGTCGTGATCGAAGGCTAGCGCCGGCCGCGGCTCGATGTCGTGCCCATCGTTGCTGCGCCCATCGCGTCCGGCTGGTCCTGCTGCGGAGTGGCCATCTCACTGGAAAGCTCGAGCTCGCCCGTCGGGTCGCCGCTCTGGCTGGTCTGGGTCATGCCCGTGCGCAGCGGCTCCTGACCGCGCCGCTGGCTGCGCCACGCGTCGAAGTCGCTGTGGAACTGCTGCTCGCGCTCGCGGCAATAATCCTCATAGTCGCGGTCGAGCGCCTGCATCTGCTTGTCGCGCCAGCTGCGATAATGGTCATCCTGGTGGCTGCTGAAGTTGCGCGGCGCTCGCTCCCAGTCGGAACGGTCGCGTCTGCCGAGCATGAAGCTGCGGTTGCGGTCGCTGCTGTCGGGTTCGTTGCCGCGCCAGCTGCCCCGGTCGCGTCCTTCATCACGCCAACCCCGCTCCCGATCCGCGTCGCGCCAGCGCTCGCGCTCGTCGCCGCGGTCTTCGTCAAAGTCCCGCACATAGCCGTGTGCCATTCGTCGTCTCCCTCATGTCCTCCTGGGCAAAACGAACGACGGCGGCGGCGGATGCGCCGTCCGCGGCGACTCCGGCGAAAACCGTCGCGCCTTTGGGTCGCCTAGACGGCGCGAGCCGTGTGGACGGGTAGCTCCAGGATGGTGAGCAGGCCCGGTGCATTATCGGCAAGGGTGAGCTCGCCCTCATGGAGATGCGCGATCGCCTCCGCCAGCGCGAGCCCGAGCCCGGCGCCTTCATCGGACCGGCTCGAGTCCAGCCGTCCGAACCGGCGCCTTGCTTCATCGCGCCGATCGGCCGGGATGCCGGGTCCCCGATCGCCGACTTCCACCCTTATCTGCCTCTCTCCCGGCTGGACCCGGACCTGGATCTCGCCGCCGCCAGATCCGTAGCGGATCGCATTTTCGACGAGGTTGCTGACCGCCTGCGCGAGCAGCTGCCGGTGGCCGAACAGCGGGACCGGGCGGACCGGCCGTTCATACTGGAGGTTCGCGCCGCGCTCGTCTGCGAGGGGATCGTACATCTCGGCAAGCTCGGCCGCGAGCTCGCCGACGTCGAACCAGTTGAACTGCTTACGCCCCGTCAGCGCCTCGGAGCGGCTGATCTCCAGGACCGCGGTCAGGATGCGCATCAGCGCGTCGGCCTGGCGGATGACGCTGGCGAGCAGCTCCTCCTGCTCGGCGGGGTCGCTCGCCTCGGCAGCGGAATGCGCCGCCGAGCGCAGGCGGCTGACCGGCGAGCGGAGGTCGTGCGCAAGGCTGTCGGTCAACAGGCGCAGCTCCTCCATCAGCCCGCTGATCCGGTCGAGCATGGCGTTGATCTGCGCCGCGAGCCGATCGAACGCGTCGTTGGCGCGGGACACCGGCACGCGCTGCGACATGTCGTGCGGACTGATCCGGTTCGCGACCCGCGCGAAGTCGCTGATGCGCCGTCCGACATAGTGTGCTGTCAGGATCCCGCACACCAGCCCGAGAAGGCCGGCCACAAGCACTGCGATGAACAGGGACCGTTCGAGCGTGTCGCGGATCGCGAAGCCTTCGCCGGCGATCCGCCCGCTGATCAGCCACTGCCCGGTCGGCAGCCGCTGGGTGACCACGGCGGCTTCGCGGGGTGTGGTCTGGCCGCGCAGCCGGATCAGTGTCGTCCGATAGCCCTCGGGCGGCCGAAGCAGATGCGCGCGCACCGTTTCGAGATTACCCTTCGCCTCGTGCCCGTTGGGCCCGATCAAGGCGATCACGGTCTGCGGGTCGGCATAGGTCATGGTGTCGTCGATCGCGTCGTCGAGCGCTCGTACGCCACCCGAGCGATTGACGTCGGCGAGCACCTTGCCCTGCTCGATCACCTGGCGGTGAACCGTCGCCACCGCCTCGTCGTGCGTGCGCAGGTAAATGAAGCTGATGACTGCGAGGTTCGACAGCAACGCGAGCAATCCCGCGAGCAGCGCGATCCTCAGGGTCGTCGGCACGGCTAAGCGGGCTCAGGCGGCGAGCATGTAGCCGGCGCCGCGGACCGTATGCAGGAGCGGCTTCTCGAATCCTTCGTCGAGCTTCCGGCGAAGCCGGCTGACATGGACGTCGATGACATTGGTGCCGGGATCGAAGTGATAATCCCACACCTGCTCCAGAAGCATGGTCCGGGTCACGACGCGGCCTTCATTGCGCGCGAAATATTCCAGCAACAGATATTCGCGGGGCTTGAGATCCAGTTTCTTGCCGCCCCGCTTCACGCTCCTGGCGAGGGGGTCGATCTCGAGGTCGCCTACGGTCAGCCGATGCTCGGCGGGGTCGACGCGCGCTTCGCGCCTCCGCAGCAGCGCGTTCACGCGCGCCAGCAGCTCGGCGAAGGAAAACGGCTTGGTCAGATAATCGTCCGACCCGCACTGGAGGCCCTCGATGCGGTCGCCGACGGAAGCGAGCGCCGACAGGATCAGCACCGGCGTGTCGATCCGAGCAGCCCGCAACGCCTTCAGCACCGATACTCCGTCGAGCCCCGGGAGCATGCGGTCGAGGATGATGAGGTCAAACGTGCCATCGGTCGCCCGGAACAGGCCGTCCTGACCGTTGGTCGCCTGCTCGACGCTATGCCCTTCCTGTCCCAGCCCTTTCGCGAGGTAGGATGCGGTCTCGCGGTCGTCCTCGACGAGCAGGATTTTACGGCCCATGTTGCAGCATTCTTTTCGGAAAAAAGGGCTCCGTACGGCGCCGCGGCGGGAGTCGGTGAGGCGACGCCGTACGAAGTCCCTGGTTCAGCTCTTGGCCGGTGTTGCGGCAGCTGGCTTCTTGGCAGCCGACTTCTTCGAAGTGGCCTTCTTGTGGCTCTTCTTGGCGTGATGCTTGGCCTTATGCTTGGCTGGGGCCTTGGTCATCGTGGTCTTGGCAGTCGTCGTGTCGCCCTTGGTCGCCACGGTCGTTGTTGCCTTGGTGTTGCCCGACTTCGTCGTGACGGTTTTGGTCGACGTGGTGGCCGCTTTCTGGGCTGCGACGGCCGGCGTCGCGATCAGGGCGGCGACTGCGACCGACGCAATCAGCTTCTTCATGTGCTTCCTCCTCATCTCCGGCAAAACAAGCGCCGGCGGAGGCTCGATTAGGCTCGGCCGTTTCTCAGGGCCGTGGCTGTAATGTTAAATGGCGTTCATCGACAAAAAAGGCCGCCCGGCCAGTCAGTGGATACGCCTGGACCGGACGGCCTCGGAGGAAGGCTGGTCTCTTACTTGGCGGCGGTTTTCGAAGCTGGCTTGGCGGCCTTGGAAGCGGCCTTCATGGCGACCTTCTGCTGCTTGGCGGCAGTTTTGGCGGCCTTCTTCTCCGACTTCGCCACCTTGGTTGGGGCCCGGGTCGAAGTCGTGGCGAGAGCCGGCGTGGCGATGATGCCGAGGGCGGCGATTGAAGCGATCAGTGCACGTTTCATGGGACAAGTTCTCCAATAATCAAAAGCCCGGATGAGCCGCGCCCAGTTAGCCGCCGCGATTTCTCAGCCCCGTGTCACGGCGATGAAGATGTGTTCATCGGCGCCAGGGCAGCCTTTGCGCGCGCCCGGAGACGAGGCTAGGCTCTCTCGCACGGATGATCGCCCAGAAAACCCGCTATGCACTGCGCTCCTTGCTCTTCCTCGCGGAGGAGCAGGCGGGCGCGCCGGTGCAATTGAGCCGCATCGCCGAAACTCAGCGGGTCCCACCCAAATATCTCGAGCTCATCATGCTCGACCTCAAGAAAGCCGGCCTTGTGAAAAGCGCGCGGGGGCCAAAGGGGGGCTACCGGCTCTCGCGGGCCGCCGAGCAGATTTCGTTCGGAGAGGTCGTCCGCACGATGGAGGGGCCAATTGCGCTGGTGTCGTGCGCCAGTGTCAACTTCTACGCGCCGTGCGGCGACTGTCATGACGAGGCCACCTGCGCGATCCGTCGCGCCTTTGCGGTGCTCCGCGACCAGTCGACCGCGGTGCTGGATTCGATTTCGCTGGCCCAGGGCGCCGGCTGGGAAGAGCGACTTTCGGTGGACGAATAGTCGGAAGCCTATTCAAGGGGAGGGCCAGTGGACGAACGTTTCTCGCCGCGACCGGTGGCAGGTTGGTACACAATCGCGGCCATCGCCTCTTTGTTGTTCATGCTCCTCGGATGCGCCGGCCTGGCTATGCATGCGCTGACGAACCCAGCGACGTTGCCGATCGATCAGCGAGCGCTGTTTGAGGCGGAGCCCCAATGGGTGCTCGTGGCCTCGGCTTTCGGCTTCGTCGCGGGTGCGCTCGGCTCGCTGTTGCTCGTGATTCGGCACAGGGCCGCCGAACGGGCGATGCTCGCTTCGTTGGTAGGCATGCTCGCCTGGCTCGGCGGCATGTTCGCGACGCCACGGTTCCGTGACCTCCTCACGACCGGCGAGATTGCGATATTACTGGTGCTCGCGGCGCTGACCTGGACGATATTCTGGTTCGCCCGCCATTCGCGGCAACGCGGCTGGCTGCGCTGATTAGAAAAGGCTCATTCGCCGGTTGCCGGACAGCGGATCGGCGGTAGCGGCCTTGGCCGCGACCGGTATCAGCACCTGCCTATTATGGACCGGCGACGGCCGCACTAGGGACACGAGCGGCAGAGCGATTAACACTGCAAGGCTGAGGTCGCCGAGCAACTGGCGATTGGACATCATTGTCTCCAATTCATTCCCACTCGGGCATCAACCCGCGCACTTATTCCCTGTGACGCTGCTGCTGTTCTAAAGTTCCAGGCGTTACGGCTATGGAATGGTGCCACTGGCGGCAGTTGCGACTGCCCGTTAGAAGCGCGCGCCATGTCGACCTTTACAATCGATACCGGCACCAGCCGCGCGACGCCGTCGCCGGTGCCCGGGAAGCGAATGACGGCGCCCTCCATTCGGGGCCGAAAAGTTGAGGGAACCACCGACCGGCCGATCGTGATGCTGACCGCCTATACGATGCGGATGGCGCAGCTGCTTGACCCGCACTGCGACATGCTGCTGGTCGGCGACAGCTTGGGCCAGGTCATCTACGGCCTGCCCTCGACGATCCCCGTTACGATGGAGATGATGTGTGCCCACGGCGCTGCCGTGGTCCGCGGAAGCTGGCATGCTCTAGTTGCGGTCGACATGCCTTTCGGCAGCTATGAGGGCTCGCCGGAGCAGGCGTTCACCTGCGCATCGCGGATCATGAAAGAAACCGGTTGCGCGGCGGTGAAGCTCGAAGGCGGCGAGGCAATGGCTTCGACCATCGAGTTCCTTACGCATCGCGGTATCCCCGTGATCGGCCATGTCGGCCTTACTCCGCAGGCCGTGAACATTCTCGGCGGCTACGGCGCCCGCGGCCGCGAGACGCTGGAGGCGGAAAAGATCATCGCCGACGCGAAGGCAGTCGACGATGCGGGGGCTTTCTGCATCGTCGTCGAGGGTGTGCTCGAGGGAATCGCCAACGATATCACAGCCAACGTGGCCGCCCCGGTGGTCGGCATCGGCGCTTCGGCGCAGTGCGACGGCCAGGTGCTGGTCACAGACGACATGCTCGGCATGTTCGAGCGAACCCCGCGCTTCGTAAAACGCTACGACGATCTGGCGTCTCGGATCGGCGAAGCCGCACGCGCCTACGCGGACGAAGTGCGCGGCCGCAACTTCCCCACCGCGGACCAGACTTACAAGCCGAAGCCGTAACTTGAATTAGTGTTTATAAGCTGTGTCTCGTTACGTGGTGTCCGATGATCGAAGCTCATCTCAAGAAGCTCCGCGCGCGCAGTGATATCAGTGCCGACGAGGAAAGGACCATCCGCGGCCTGGTCTCTGAAGTGATCGAGATCCCGGCGGACCGCATCGCGATTCGCCATGGCGTAGAGCTCAATCAGTCGATGCTCTTGCTGAGCGGCTGGCTGGCCCGGGCCAAAGACCTTCCAAGCGGCGAGCGGCAGGTTGCCGAGCTTCACGTCGCGGGCGACTTTGCCGACCTTCACAGTTTTACAATGAAAATGCTGGATCACGACGTGATTACGCTCACGAATTGTCGCATGGCGGTGGTGCCGCACGAGCGGTTGAAGCAGGTCACAGAGCGCTCCCCTCATCTCACGCGTATTTATTGGCTGATGACCAATATCGACGCCGCCATCCAGCGCGAGTGGTCGCTTTCCCTGGGTCGCCGCACCGCGATTGCGCGCATGGCGCATCTGTTTTGCGAGATGAATGTGCGGCTCGCCGTGGTCGGCCAAGCGATCGACAATAGCTACGAGCTCCCCCTCACACAGATTGAGCTTGGGGAATGCCTGGGCCTGACCTCGGTCCATGTGAATCGAACGCTTCAGGAGCTGCGGCGGAGGGGGCTCGTCGAGCTCGAGAACCGCCGCATGAATATTGTCGACCTTGATGCGTTGAAGCGGGTGGCCGACTTCGATGAGAGGTATCTCTACCTGGGCAAACTGCCCCGCTGACGCCCCTTTGCCTTTATCGCCACAGCCGCTAGACGGAGCGGCGCCAGCTTCCATTCATCGTGGGTGGGAAAGGGAAGCGGCCGGCAGTGGACCCCTAACCGAGCGGATTTGAGGAACGTCTTTGGCGCAGCCCCCGGATATCAGCGAAACCTTCCTGCGTGAGGTCGACGAGAACCTTCGTCGCGACCAGGCGCGCGACTTCTTCAAGAAGTATGGCAATTGGCTGATCATTGCGGTCGTCCTGTTCCTTGGCGTCAGCGGCGGCATGATCTGGTGGCACCAGCACCAAGTCCAGGTGCACGGGGCGGAAGCGGAGAAACTCGCCGAAATTTACAAGGACATCGGCAGCGGAAATACCGCGCAGGCTCCGAAGCAGCTCGACGATTTGTCGAATAGCGGCAGCAAGGCGGTGCGTGCCTCCGCGCTCTTCGCGAAGGCTGCGCTCGCGCTTCAGCAGAACGACGCCAAACAGGCCGCCTCGATCTACAAAACCGTGGCTGACGATAGCGGCATGCCGGACCCTTATCGGCACGCCGCGGTGATCCGGCAGACGGCGCTCGAATTCGACAGCCTCAAGCCCGAAGAAGTAATCGCGCGCCTCGCGCCGCTCGCCAAGCCCGGGGAGCCCTGGTTCGGCACAGCCGGCGAGATGACCGCGCTCGCGCTCGTCAAGCAGGGCAAGAGGCAGGAAGCCGGCCAGCTCTACGCCGCGATTGCCAAGGACAATGGTGTTCCCCAAACCATCCGCGCCCGCGCGGTGCAGGTTGCCGGCTCGCTCGGCGTCGATGCGAGCACCGCGTTCGTGCCGCAGGCCCAATAGGACTCCTAAATGATCGGATTTAAGTCTTTTCGCGTCGCTTTTCTCATCGGATTGACCGTTGCCGCCAGCAGCTGCGGCGTGTTCAAGAAGGGCAAGGGACCCTCGACGCCGGTGCTCGGACAGCGCATCGCCGTCCTCACCGGTGAAGGCGACGTGACGGTCGACCCCGCTACCGCCTCTCTTCCGATGACTCTGCCGCCGCCCGTCGCCAATACCAACTGGACCCAGTCCGGCGGCAGCGCCACGAAGTCGCTTGGGCAGCTCGCGCTCGGCAGCGCGCTCGGCCGCGCGTTCAGCATCCAGGCAGGCCGCGGCAGCTCGCTCACAGCCCGTCTCGCCGCGGCTCCGATCGTCGCTGAGGGCAGTGTCTTCACGATCGACACCATGGGAACCGTCCGCGCCTTCGACGCGGGCACGGGCGGACAGGCGTGGGCGACCCAGACACCGACCGAAAAGGGCAGCAGCGCCTCGCTCTACGGCGGCGGGATCGCCTACGATAACGGCCGCATCTACGCGACCAACGGGCTCGGCTACGTGGCCGCGCTGGACGAGCGCAATGGCGGGCTTGTTTGGCAGGTCCGCCCCGGTGGTCCGCTGCGCGGGTCGCCGACGGTAGCGAACGATTCCGTCTATGTGATCAGCCAAGACAATCAGATTTATTCACTGAAGGAGTCCGACGGCTCGACCAACTGGTCGCAGGCGGCGTCGCTCGAAGTTGCCGGCGTCTTCGGCTCGGCCTCCCCGGCGGTCGGCCAAGGGACCGTCGTCGCCGGTTTCTCTTCGGGCGAGCTCAATGCTTATCGCTATGAGAACGGGCGGATGGTCTGGCAGGATGCGCTCCAACGCACCAGCATCCGCACGAGCGTCTCGTCGCTCAACGACATCGATGCCGACCCGGTGATCGACAGCGGCCAGGTGATCGCCGTCGGCCAGGGCGGACGGATGGTCGCTCTCGATATCATCACTGGCCAGCGCCAGTGGGAGCTTAATGTCGCCGGCATTTCGACGCCGTGGGTGGCCGGTGACTGGATCTTCGTCGTCACCGACGATGCCAAGCTGATCTGCGTTTACCGGCAAAATGGCCACATCCGCTGGATCAACCAATTGCCGCAATTCGCGAAGGCCAAGTCCAAAAAGGGCGAGATCGATTATTCGGGCCCGATTCTCGCTGGCAACCGGCTGATCGTTGTCGGCTCGAACGGAGTCCTCGTGAACGTCGATCCGCAGACGGGATCGTTCCAGAGCCAGACCAACATCGGAGCTGGCGTGAGCCTGCCGCCGGTCGTCGCCAACTCGACGCTTTACGTCTTCGACGACAGGGCGCGCCTCACCGCGTTCCGCTAAACGCTCGCGGCGCTCCGAACGCGCTGCTATCGCCTCAGGCATGCCCATTCCGACCGTCGCCATCGTGGGCCGCCCTAACGTTGGCAAATCGACGCTGTTCAACCGGCTCGTCGGAAAGCGCCTAGCGCTGGTCGACGATCGACCGGGCGTAACTCGCGACCGCCGCGAGGGCGAGGCGAAGCTGCTCGGCCTGGAGTTTCGGGTGATCGATACGGCAGGCTTCGAGGACGAGGATCCGGACAGCCTGCCGGGCCGGATGCGCGCCCAGACCGCCGCGGCGGTGCGCGACGCCGACGCGGCGCTGTTCCTGGTCGACGCGCGCGAAGGCTTGACGCCACTCGACGAGGAGATCGGCCGCTGGCTTCGTTCTGAAACAACGCCCGTCGTCCTGGTTGCGAACAAGGCCGAGGGGCGTGCTGCCGATACCGGGATTTTCGAGGCATACCGACTTGGCCTGGGCGACCCGGTCGCGATCAGTGCCGAACATGGCGAAGGCGTTGCCGATCTGTTCGAAGCCATCCGGCCGCATGTCGAGCACGAACATTTCGCTCTCGACGAGATAGACGCCGAGCATCCGCTTCAGCTGGCGATCGTGGGCAGGCCCAATGCCGGTAAGTCGACGCTCGTGAACCGGATGTTGGGAGAGGAGCGGATGATCACCGGTCCGGAAGCCGGAATAACGCACGATTCGATCAGCCTTGAGTGGGAGTGGGAAGGGCGGCCTGTTCGGCTCGTCGACACTGCCGGCCTCAGGAAGCGCGCGAAGATCGAGGACAAGCTCGAGCGACTGTCCGCTGCCGATACGCGCCGCGCGATCGATTACGCCGAGGTCGTGGTCCTGCTGCTCGACGCCACCCGGGGCCTGGAAGCGCAAGACCTGAAGATCGCGGCCCAAGTGATCGAGGAGGGACGGGCGCTGATCCTCGCGCTCAACAAATGGGACGCCGCCGAAAACGCCTCCTCGCTATTCAACGGCGTGAAGGCCGCCCTCGGCGAGGGGCTGGCGCAGCTTCGCGAGGTTCCCTTGCTCACCGTGTCGGCGAGGACGGGCAAGGGCATCGATACGCTGCTCAAGGTCGCGTTCGACCTGCGCGAGGCGTGGAGCCGGCGCGTGCCCACCGGCGAGCTGAATCGCTGGTTTGAAGACGCGATCGAAGCCAACCCGCCGCCCGCACCCAAGGGCCAGCGCATCAAGCTTCGCTACATCACGCAGGTGAAGAGCCGTCCGCCGACCTTCGTGGTGTTCGGCAACCGCACCGACGAGCTTCCCGAGAGCTACCGCCGCTATCTCCTCAACGCGCTTCGGCGGCAGTTCGACCTTGGCCCGGTCCCGCTTAGACTCGACTTTCGCGGCCGCTCCAACCCCTTCGACCGCGGCCGCTAAGGCAAATTTTACCCTTTTTCGATTATTGCAGTCATTGGGTTTTTCAGGAGCAACGCGTGAGCGACGAACCTCGGGACATCGTCGACTGGAGCTTTTTTGAGAAGAGCCGGACCGAACTCGGCCCCGGCTTCATCAGGATTCTAAGCTATTTCAAGGAAGACGGCGTCAAGTCGATCCAGCAGATCGAGGACGCCATGCGTGAGCAAAACACGATTGCACTCGTCATTCCCGCGCACACCCTGAAGGGCGAAGCGCGCCAGCTCGGCGCCGAGCCGCTGGCAAAGATCGCTGAGCTTATTGAGACAACTGCCCGTTTCTGCATCGAAGGCCATCGCTTTCCCGATGAACTTGTGCCGCAAGTCGTCGAGCTTCGCCGTCTGTTCGATGAGACCGTCGAGCTGTTCGAGAAGGCCACCAATCCGCTAGTGCAGCGCGCGGCACCTACCCATGGTGGCTTCGGCCGAAAGGTCAACAACCAAGGCTTCGGCCGGATCTAATCTTCTGCCGGCTCCGACTGGAGCTGGATGTAATTCTGTAGTCCCATGCGACTGATCATTTCGAACTGCTGTTCGAGGGTGTCGACATGGTTCTCTTCATTGTCGAGGATTTCGGAGAACAGGTCGCGGCTGCCGTAGTCTCGGACCTTTTCGCAATGCTGGATCGCACCGCGAAGCTGGGTCAGCGCCTCCATCTCCAGCTCCAAATCCGCCTTCAGGACTTCCTCGACATTCTCGCCGATGTGCAGCCGACCCAGCGCCTGGAAATTCGGGAGGCCGTCGAGGAATAGGATCCGCTCGGCCAGTCGGTCCGCGTGTTTCATCTCGTCGATGGATTCTGACCGCTCGAACTGTGAGAGCTTACGAACGCCCCAATTGTCGAGCAGCCGGTAATGCAGCCAATATTGGTTGGTGGCGGTGAGCTCGTTCTTGAGTGCTTCGTTCAAGAGCTCAAGAACCTTAGGGTCACCCTTCATGCATGCCTCCCGCGACGGGGCAGGCGATGCTCCGTCAAGCTGCGGTGGTCAAGGAGGCAGGTTCGGTTACGCGACGAGCTTGAGATGCTGGCGCTTGCCGCATTCCTGGTCGATGACTTCCTGCGCGTAATCGAGGCAGCAGCCGCACTGAACCTCGCAGCCGACGCAAGCGTAGGCTTTCTCGGGCGTGGACGCTCCGGCGAGCGCGGCCTCGCGCACGTCCTTTTCGGTGATTCGATTGCAAACGCACACGATCATGCGGTCGCTTATAAACGATATTGCGAAACATTCGCAAGAGGGCAGCGCCTGGTCAGGGGTCTTGAGGCGCTGCCCTCTGGGGGAGCGCTAGATGCGCATGAAACGTCGGGCGACCAGCACGGTTGGCAAGGCGACGAGAAAAGCGTGCGCGAACATCTGGGTGCTGATCCCGAGCGGCGTCGGCGGCCAGGCCTGTGGGAAGCGCAGCGGCACGACCACGAGATTCATCGCGACATAGGTCACCGCCGCGAAGGCGAGGCCGGAGATCCATGGCTGGTCGAGCAGCACCGGATAGTTGCGCGCCGCATAAAGGAAGGCCGCAATCATGATCCCCATCAGAGTGAAATGGACGACGAGCCCCAGCGCGGAGCCGGCGGGCCCCCAGTCCGTTGCTGGGGGGAACGGACCGGAAGCAACGAAGCGCAGCATCGCCGCCGGCTCACGGCCGCGCCACAGCGTCAGGAGGATGGCGAACAGGATGTCCAAGGTACCGCAGATGGCGGTGGCGATCGCGAGCGGTCGTAACATGGGCGTCATGGTGGCAGACGCGGGCCGAGCGTCCAGCTTTTTGTCAGCGAACGTCGCGATTCTGCCGCCGAATGACCAATTTCAAGCCGGACCATGTCTCGTCGACGGCGCAGACCTTCACGTCCACCAGGCCCATGGGTAGGCAGATCTCGCGGATCACGTCCTCGGTGACGTCGGTTCGGACCTTCGAGGCTTTCTTTGGCCAGCTGACCCAGATGATGCCCGCGGGGTCGATCAATCCCAAAAGCAGCGCGAGCTTCTGTTCCATTTTCGTCCGACTAGTCACGAAAACATGGGCCACGTGAATGCCGGGCGTCGGGAACACTTCCTCTGAAAGCACCACGCCAGCGGCGGCGATTTCGCGGCGGACATTATCCGGCATAGAGTCAAACCACACCCGCATGCCGTCCTTCAACGACAGCTTCTCCGCGAGCGGCGTTCCGGAATAGCCGGTCGTCAGGTCAGAACTCCGGAGTCAGCTCGCTGCCCATCAGCTTGGGAAAGAAGCCTTCATGCGCCGCGCGCAGGTCGGCGAGCGGCACCGACTGCTCCCCACCTCGCCCGACCAGGTCGAACGTGATGCGGTCGCCGCCGGACGTTCCGATCGGCGCCGTAAATAGCCGGGCGGCATTGGCCGCGGCGCGTACAGATTCAGGATCGCGGGTTGTCACAACGTAACGGCCTTGGTCTTCGCCGAACAGGATCGCCGCCGGATTGGGGAGCTCCGCGACGACCGTCATGGTCATGCCGATGTTCCCCGCCAGCGCCATCTCGGCGACGGCGACAGCGGCGCCGCCATCGGCGCAGTCATGGACCGCCGTCACAAGGCCTTGCTGGATCAGCGAGCGAATACACTCGCCAGCGCGTCTCTCGGCGGGGAGGTCGACCGGTGGCGGCGGGCCTTCCCGCCGGCCGTGGCAGACGTCCAGCCATAACGACTGACCGACATGGCTCTTGCTGTGGCCGATCAGGATGAGGTGCTCGCCCTCCGCCTTGAACGCGCTCGTCGCCGACTTTTCCCAGTCGTCCAGCAACCCAACGCCACCGATCGCTGGGGTGGGGAGGATCGCGAGGCTGGAGCCATCGTCATTCTTGGTCTCGTTATATAGCGATACGTTGCCACTCACGACCGGAAAGTCGAGCGCGCGGCACGCTTCGGAAATGCCTTCGACGCAGCCGACGAACTGGCCCATGATGTCGCGCCGCTGCGGGTTGCCGAAGTTCAGGCAGTTGGTGATCGCGAGCGGCTTTGCGCCGACGGCGCAGAGATTGCGATAAGCCTCGGCAACGGCCTG
>Ga0136846_1232985_pt1 | contig 16288 bp, 16 predicted proteins | sample HopSoiMetagenom2_FD_96841 | JGI IMG/M metagenome (GOLD analysis project Ga0136846, IMG submission 96841) | Grasslands soil microbial communities from Hopland, California, USA - 2 Assembly 2016 (version 4) | ecosystem: Environmental > Terrestrial > Soil > Grasslands | place: USA: Hopland... | reverse complement strand
TCCAAAGTCTCGCGAATCCGGTGTGGAGCTTCGTAGAAGATTTCAGTCTGCATGGACTGCCGAACGCTCTCGAGCTGCGTACGCCGTGCTCCGCTCTTTGCAGGCAAAAATCCGCGGAAGCTGAATGACTCCATGGGCAAGCCGCTCGCAACCAGCGCGCTGACGAAAGCTGCAGGACCAGGAATCGGAATCACAGGCATGCCGCGTTCGATGGCCAGCGTCACTAGCCTAAATCCCGGATCTGAAATCCCCGGAGTGCCTGCGTCACTGACCACGGCGATCCGCGCTCCCGCCGCTAATTTCTCTATCAACTCTGCAGCTCGTGACGCCTCGTTCTGTTCGTAGTAGCTGATCATCGGCGTTTCTATCCCAAAATGATTCAGCAGCTTTTGCGTCTGGCGCGTATCTTCGCAGGCAATGAGATCACATTTTTTGAGCACACGGATCGCACGTGAGGTGATGTCCTCGAGGTTGCCAATTGGCGTGGCGACCAGGTAGAGCCCAGGCGCGAGGTCCTGTTTCTGCGGCACACGCGGAGTTTAGCATCCGTTTGGCTCGGACATTCTTGTTCGAGCTGACCTAAGGAGGTAGTGGCAGTTGGCCAGACAATCATCACTCTCAACAAAAGCAGATGCTAAACTCAGAGTAGGAATTCGCGATTGTCGGACAGGAATGTCCGACCCACACGACCTTAATCCATGCCCCTATACGAATATGAGTGCAGGAAATGCGGTCATCGCTTTGAGCGCATCCAGAAGTTCTCTGATCCGATGGCGAAGAAGTGCCCTGAATGCGGGGGGAAAGTCGAGCAGATGATCTCCGCGCCAGCGGTGCAGTTCAAGGGAACGGGCTGGTACGTGACGGATTACGCCAAGAAGTCTTCAGGGTCGCGATCCAGCTCAGAGTTGAAGTCGGATTCCGACGGCAACGGCGACTCCGCGAAAGATTCGGGATCGAAGGACAAGGATTCTGCGACGAAGAAGGAATCGAAGGCGAAATCGGAGTCCACGCCGAAATCCGCCGACAAGAAATAGTCTTAACTGGAGCACCCTGCCCCTGAACGGAATGCTGAGCAGGTGCAGGCTTTAGGAAACGCAGGCGCCTGGCCACGCGAGTGGCCGGGGGTAGTTGGAACAAAGTCTGCGGGCCACCTTCCTCGTTGACAAGCAAGCACTTCCTCGCTAATCTTATCTGGGTAGTTCTGCGGTTGCCCGCCTGGTGGCCCTGCGCCTTCGGCGCTTTTGTGAAGTAACTGGGTAACTCAGCGGTCTTCTTTTTTAAGTCTCATATTTTTGGGAGATAAGTATGTCAACGTATTTCCCCAAAGCGGGGGAAATTGCGCGCAAATGGTATGTCGTGGACGCTTCGGGCTTAGCGCTCGGCCGCGTCGCTTCGAAAATCGCGCGCATTCTGATGGGCAAAGAGAATCCGAAGTACACGCCCTTTATTGATACCGGCGATCACGTGGTCGTGATCAACGCAGAGAAGGTGAAGATGACCGGCATGAAGGCCGATCAGAAGGTTTATCACCGCTACACGGGATATCCTGGCGGCCTGCGTTCGGAAGAGTTTAAGAAGCGCGCGGTCCGCAAGCCTGAGTGGATCATCGAAGATGCGGTGAAGCGCATGCTGCCCAAGAACAAGCTGGGCACGCACATGTTCACCAAATTGAAAGTTTATCGGGGTGACAAGCACCCGCACGCCGCGCAGAAGCCGGAAGTAAAGGCTCTGGCGTAAAGAAAGCATTAGCAGTGAGCTCTGAGCTCTCAGCTAACAGGTTCGTTCCACATTGATTTTGGAGAAAGGTGCAAAGCTGGCGCTCAGCGACATCGAGCTGACGGCTGAAGGCTAATAGCTAAAAATGGCTGAATTGGTTCAATACTACGGAACGGGACGCCGAAAGAGGGCTGTGGCCCGTGTGTTCTTGCGTCCGGGCAGCGGAGACTTCAAAGTCAACGGTCTTGCCTTTGAAAAATATTTCGTCACCGAATCACAGCGGGTCAACGCGAAGCAGCCGCTGGTGTCGACTGAGTCGGCAGCCAGCTTCAACGTTCTTGCCAACGTTTCAGGTGGCGGCGTCAGCGGACAGGCCGACGCGGTGAAGCTGGGGATTGCGCGTGCGCTGATGCTGTTCAATGCAGATCTGCGGAAGAAGCTCAAGGCCGAAGGGCTGGTCAGCCGCGATGCCCGCGGCAAAGAGCGCAAGAAGTACGGACAGAAGGGTGCGCGTAAGCGGTTCCAGTTCAGCAAGCGGTAATTTTGAGCACTGAACGTGAGCATCGGGCCAACGTCGCTCGCGGCTCACAGCTGTTTCTTATTCTTCCCGTGCTCCGGTGCGGGGACGGGAAAGCAATCCCGAGTTCGCGACTTGAACAGAGGATGCAGATCTAAAAGGAGGTTGTTTGGCTAATATCACCATGAAGGAGCTGCTCGAAGCAGGTGTTCACTTCGGGCATCAGACGAAGCGCTGGAACCCCAAGATGAAGGAATACATCTTCGGTGAGCGCAATGGTATTTACATCATTGATCTGCAAAAGACGCTGAAGATGTTCAAAGAGGCGTCCAAGTTTGTGGCGGACCTGAGCGCCGCGGGCAAGACGGTCCTGTTCGTCGGCACCAAGCGCCAGGCGCAGGATGCGATCGCAGAAGAAGCAGGTCGCGCTGGAAGTTTCTATATCAACCAGCGCTGGCTGGGCGGACTGCTCACCAACTGGGTGACCGTACAAAAGTCCGTGAAGCGGCTCAAGGAACTTGACGAAATGGCCACGGACGGCCGTTACGAGCTGCTGCCGAAAAAAGAAGTGATCAAGCTGGAACGCGAGCGCAAGCACCTGCAGGCCAATTTGGCCGGCATTAAGAATTTGAGCCGGTTGCCAGATGCGGTGTTCGTGATCGACTCAAACAAAGAGCAGATCGCGGTGCGTGAGGCGCGCAAGCTGGGAATTCCAGTCGTCGCAGTTGTAGATACAAACTGCGATCCGACCGAAGTGGATTATGTGATCCCCGGCAACGATGACGCGCTGCGTGCGATCCGCCTGTTCGCGTCGAAGATTGCCGACTCGGTTGTCGAAGGGTCGCAACTGCTGAACGATAAGCAGACGGCTGACCTCGCCGCCGGCGTTGACGAAGCCCAGCAGGCGGAAGCTGCCGCGGTTGAAGAGCCCGTCGAAGGAATGTTGTCCGCCGATGATCAGGCCCCCGAGTTCAAGGGCGAAGCCGCTACGGACGACATCAGCATGGAAGAGGTGCTGGGGCCGGGAACACGCAAGAAAGCCGCGACTGCTGAGACTTCAGTTGAGGCACCCGAAGTCGAGCATCAGACGTTTTAGGCCTGCTGCCCGTCGTCGGTCCTGGTTCCAAAGTGTTAAAGCTGCCCAGCTTCGGTTTCAGCACTAGCGGGTAGGGCGCGGCTTCAGCCGTGCCAATGAGAAATCAATTCGGCGGGGCTTAAAGCCCCTGAGGGATCAGGCCCGCGCGAGATGCAAACGGCGCGGGTCAAAATTTGTAAGGTCGATTTGGATTGGAAATTTATGAGCACAACTACAGTGAATATCACCGCAGCACAAGTTAAAGAGCTCCGTGAAAAAACCGGGGCTCCTATGATGGATTGCAAGCAGGCCCTGTCCGAAGCAAAAGGTGACTTCGAGCAGGCCGTCGTGGTCCTTCGTAAAAAGGGAGTGTCCGTAGCTGCCAAGAAGGCCACGCGCGTGACCAGCGAAGGCTCGGTCGCGCAGTATATCCATGCCGGAGGCAAGATTGGCGTGCTGGTTGAAGTCAACTGCGAGAGCGATTTCGTTGCTCGCACCGACGACTTCAAAGAACTGGTGCACGACATCGCCATGCACATCGCTGCCAGCGACCCGAAATACGTTCGCAAGGAAGACGTTACGCCGGCCGACTTTGCCCGGGAGAAAGAAATTTACCTTTCCCAGGCGATGGCCAGCGGCAAACCTGCGAATATCGCCGAGAAGATGGTGACTGGCAAGATGGAAAAGTTCTATGAAGAGGTCTGCCTTTACGAGCAGCCTTTCATCAAGGACCAGGCTATGTCCATCTCGCAGCTCATCACTACCAAGATCGGCAAGCTGGGCGAGAATATCTCGGTCCGGCGATTCGCGCGCTTTAAAGTCGGCGATGCCGGCGAGACCATCGCCATCTCAAAGCCGGAACAAAAGCCTGAGTAATCGAAGGGCACCGAAAGGTGCCCTTTTTTAGTTTGCGATAATATCTCTGTGCCGATGCCTGAACCCATCTTCAAACGCGTCCTGCTGAAAATTTCCGGCGAAGCCCTGGCTGCAAACCAGGGATTCGGCGTCGATACTCTGCGGATTCACGAAATTGCAGCCGAGCTCGCCGACGTTCATTCGCTCGGCGTGCAGATTGCCATCGTCGTAGGTGGCGGAAATTTCTTTCGCGGAGTGGCCGAGCAGGCCAAAGACATGGACCGCGTGTCCGCCGATCACATGGGCATGCTGGCTACGGTCATCAACGCTCTCGCGCTGCAAGACGCGCTTGAAAAGCAAGGCGTTTACACGCGGGTGCAATCGGCCATTGAAATGAACCAGGTTGCCGAGCCTTTTATTCGCCGTCGCGCCATGCGCCATCTGGAGAAGAACCGCATCGTGATTTTCGCCGGCGGCACGGGCAATCCCTACTTCTCGACCGACACAGCGGCTTCGCTGCGTGCCATGGAGATCAAAGCCGACGCCATTCTTAAAGCAACCAAGGTCGACGGTATTTACGATGCGGACCCAATGATCGTGAAGGATGCGACCAAATTTACGACCATCACCTACATGGAAGTGCTCAAACGCGGCCTGAAAGTGATGGACTCGACGGCCATCTCCCTCTGCAAAGACAATAATCTTCCCATCATCATCTTCAATCTGAATCAGCGCGGAAACATCGCGAAAGTCGTCACTGGCGAAAAGATCGGCTCATTGGTAAGCGCGTAAGGGCAGCTTCTATCTAGCTCTTAGCTCAAGACAAAAACACCTTGCCATCCCGAACGCGCGCTTGCGCGAGAGAGGGACCTTACGACGCTCGTGGATCGGCAAGGGCGTATGCAGGGATGGAAAACGCCCACTGCATTCGCCAGTTCTCAGCCCTGTAACCCGCAGCCATAGCGCATACTGACGTAAGATCCCTCTGCCGCCCACTTGCGCGGGCGCGTTCGGGATGACAAGCTCTTGGTGTTTGGATGACTGCGCCGAGTGCTTAGTTCACCCATCCCGATTTCGAGCCGCCATTTTTCTTGTCATCGTCCGGTGGGATGTAATTGCCGTGCTCGTCGAACGTCACGGTGCGGTCATGATCGCGCATATAGACTTCGAACTTGCGGGCAGCGCGGCGACGCTTCCAGCGATAGTAAGAATTGCGGAGCCCAAAATACTTCTCCGAGACTGCTGCCGTTTGCCGCCGCGCAAGGAACAGCGCGTACCAGATGTAACCTGCGCCAAAGCCGGCCAACGCCACACAATAGAACAGATGAAAATGAGACAACAGCAGGTATGCGGCCTCCAGTGCAATGAACAGCAGTACCAGCCACTTCACCGGGATCTGCATAACAAAAAACGCCATGATCGGCGCGTCCGGATCGAAAAGGTAAAAAACCATCAGCATGGCATTGGCGGGGGCAACCATGCTGAACGCCGAGCCTTGGCCCATAAAGCCTGTGAACGAGAGCCCGATTCCGATCAGGGCAGAAATGACGATGGTTCCGAAGAAAAAGTTCAGGAAGCGGTTGTAGCCGATTCTGCCTTCAACCGCGGGGCCGAGAAAGTAGATTCCTGCTACCGAGACTACGAACTGCCATGGGTCCTGTGATATGAACGGATATGTGACCAGCTGCCATACCCAGCCGATTCTTACGGCTTGCGTAAGGCTGCCGATCGCCACAATCAAATCACCGTAACGTGGAGCAAATGCCTGGAGCAGCAGGATTACGACGTAGATCGCAGTACTCGCGATGATGATCTGCCGAACTGCGCCCTGGAACGGCGGGAATCCGAATTCGGAAGTGCTTCGTCTCGCCATAACGTTGCAGGACGGGCGAGGACGCCCGTCACTCCATAGAGCCTAATCCTAGCAGGCCGTCACCGCTCCGGCACAGGCACTATAGGCGCACTTCTGTGGCCTGCCTCATCGACCGACTGCACCGCAAAGATCACGTTATCCTTCGAAACAGGGACCGTGGCTTTGAGCACGTTGCCTGTGGATTGCGAATGCTCCCAATCCGAGGCCGCCGTCGCTCGCCACAATATCTCGTACCCAGAGGCTCGTCCGTCCGCAGGCGCTTCCCACGCCAGGGTGGAACTGTTCACCAGTGCTTTGGTCTCAAGCCGCACGTTTTTCGGAGCCGCCGGAGCCGCCGCCAGCGACGCCAGTGTTGATGCATTCACCCGCGCCACATTGGCCACATAATTGAAATCTACAAACTTGGGTAAATCGCCATATTCGATTCCGTTTTCGCCTCGCACGTTCTGGTGCTGATGTGCATAATTTTCCTGAAATTCGGTCATCCGCACCGCCGGGAATCCAGCTTCGTTAAAAGAAATATGGTCGCCGCCCCGCAAATACCGGTCGCGCCGGAATTCCAGCAGCGGCGAAACCTGAATTCCATAAATCCGCGCAGTTTGCGCGATATAGCGGGCCAGTTCGCGCGAGGGCGAATCGTTTTCTCCCCCCAAAGCAGAAAGCATGCGAAGCTGCGCCTCGGCAGGGTGTTCGGGAATGCTCTCAGAAAAGACGCGAATCACCTTTGCATCCTGACCGGGGCTTTGATCGCCGCCGACGATGTCGTTATTGAGCACGGCTTCAATCTGCCAGCCCTGTGCTTTGGCGTATTCCGCAAAATGCTTGCTGCCATACAGTCCCTGCTCCTCACCAGCCACGGCGAGAAAAATAATTGTTCCTGGAAGCTTGAGCTTACTCAATACCCGCGCGCACTCCAGGCTTACGGCTGTGCCGCTGGCGTCATCGTTAGCGCCGGGGGCGGCATCAGTCACATTCTCGTTGCTGCTGTTTCGGGAATCGTAATGCCCCGTGACCAGCACGATTCGTTTTGCATCCACCGGGTTCGTGCCTTTGAGGACCGCGTACACATTCGTGATGACTGTTGGTTTCGCCACTCGCTCACTGACCGGCTGAGTAAACGTGTCCGTCTTCACCTCAAGGCATCCGCTGCATTCGCGCGAGTAGCGCTCGAACTCGTTCCTGATCCACTCGCGCGCCGCTCCAATCCCGCGTCCGGCAGCAATCGAAGCCGCATCTTGCGCCGAAATCGTGCTCCGTGTGTGAAAGCTGACCAACTTTTCAATGTCGGATTGGATCTGTCCGGCTGAGATTTCGGCCAAGGCTCCCTTGATCTGCGGATCGGCATAGGACGGCGCGTTCTGCGCCGCCACTAAAGGGTGCGCAAGCACAACAACTGCGAAAACCAGCATTGTTGCGGTTCTCCGTCCCCTGATCGCAATCCCTGCAGACTTCCGTTTGCTCATCACTGGTCTTGCCTCCATAGAACATCCAACACCGGAAATTGCTTTAATCACAAACCTTGCCGATTCTATACGTGTTTGACCGCAACTCCTTCCAGCAGTTAGGATTTCCCTTTGCCCCAGCAGTCCCCATCCCATCTGAGCGAGGAAGAATATGGCAGCTGTTGACGAAAAAGTGAAGCAGATTATTGTCGAGCAACTGGGAGTTGATGAAGGTGAAGTCACCCCCAGCGCTTCGTTTGTGGACGACCTCGGCGCCGACTCGCTCGATACCGTCGAACTGGTCATGGCGTTTGAAGAAGCATTCGAAATCGAAATCCCTGATGAAGACGCCGAAAAGATCCGCACCGTTCAGGACGCCATTGATTACATTGGCAAGCACTCGAAGGGTGGGAAATAACTGGTGCGACGAGTTGTTGTCACGGGCATAGGCCTGATCTGCGCGGTCGGCAACAGCACTGAAGAAGTCTGGCGGAACCTGCTGGCGGGCAAGAGCGGCGTCCGGCGCATCACGCAATTTGATACCACGAACCACGCCTGCAAGATCGCCGGCGAGGTCCGGGATTTCGACCCGCTGAATTACATCGAAAAAAAAGAAGTAAAGAAGATGGCGCGCTTCATTCACCTGGCAATTGCTGCGTCGGATGAAGCCATGAAGATGTCGGGGTTGCAGGTCACGCCCGAGAACGCTGAAATGGTGGGCGTACACATCGGATCGGGAATCGGCGGTTTCGACATCATCGAACGCGAGCATACGGCGCTGATGGAAGGCGGCCCGCGTAAAATATCTCCCTTTTTTATTCCGGCGGCGATCGTGAATCTTGCTGCCGGACAAGTCTCAATGCGCTTCGGAGCGAAAGGTCCGAACGAAGCTACGGCCACAGCCTGCACCACAAGCGCGCACTCAATCGGTGATTCGTTCCGCATCATTCAGCACGGGGACGCCGATGTCATGATCGCCGGTGGATCTGAAGCTGCCATCACTCCGATGGGCGTTGGCGGATTCGCTGCAATGCGTGCACTGTCCCTTCGTAACGACGATCCCGAAAAAGCGAGCCGTCCCTGGGACAAAGATCGCGACGGATTTGTGATCGGCGAAGGGTCAGGAATTCTGATCCTGGAAGAACTGGAACATGCGCGCGCACGCGATGCTAAGCCGATAGCGGAAATCGTGGGTTACGGTATGTCCGGAGATGCTTACCACATTACGCAGCCGGCTCCCGAGCACGAAGGCGGTTTCCGCGTCATGCGAAATGCCGTTCGTGACGCGAAAACCGTCAGCCCCAAAGATATCGGCTACGTTAATGCGCACGGGACCTCAACCCCGATCGGGGATACGCTTGAGGCGCATGCGATTCGTAACTTTTTCGGCGAGCATAAGCTTGCCGTCAGTTCGACCAAGTCAATGACTGGCCATTTGCTGGGCGGAGCCGGCGGACTCGAAGCAGGCGTCACCGTGCTGGCCTTGCGCGATCAGATCCTGCCGCCGACGATCAATCTCGAAAATCAGGATCCCGGTACCGGCGAGATGGACTTTGTACCCAATCACTCCCGCAAAGCCACGCTTGAGTATGCAATGTCAAATTCGTTTGGCTTCGGTGGAACTAACGGAGCGTTGCTGTTCAAAAAGGTGGAATGAGTCGTACATCGTTTTGCACTGCGCTGATCTACTTGCGCGCGAAAACGCTGTAGTTGGCCGCGAACTGGTCGTTGCTCGTCAATTTTGCTGATTCAACAGCCAATCCGATCAAATTCAGGCACGGACAAATCGTGAACTCGTACAACTTCCTAACCGGCGCGTAACGAGTGAAAGAGTGCAGTCCGAGATTCATCAACCGTATCAGCCCTGCAGGGCTGGTTGTTTCCGGGATTATCTCGATTGACGAAAACGATGAGAGTGTGGCGCGGATGCCTCCTTTGTTGAACCGCCAGCATTCTTCGTCCACAAACCGGGGTGCCAGCGAAGCCACACTCATCAGCAACACCCCGCCGGGTTTAAGGACTCGATAAACTTCTGCACCGGCTTTCGCCGGATTCTGGAAGTACTCAAATACCTGAGTCGAGATGACGACATCAAATGTATCCGCCGCAAACGGAAGGCACTCGCCGCTGGCCATGACATCCACCAGATCACTGCTGAGAATGTCGCATGCGATGTACCTCGCTACACGGTCGCCGAACAGACGACGATAGGGTTGATATCGCCCGCCGATATCCAGAATCTTCAGGGCATCGCCGGCCAAGCGGTTGATCCAGCTGTCGAAGATCATGCGTCGTGAACGCAACACCAAAAAGCTGGGGTTACTTAGCCCAGGGTGCAAACGATCGCGCTCAATTTTTGACAGCGGGGTTCGATGCTTCGACCTTCGCATCGAGGCAGCATACCAGTACGAATCTGTATTTGCTCGCAACGTGGTAACGGTCTGGTGGCACGACCGCTAGACTGTCCCGGCTTGAAGACAGCAACTTCGAGTCGTACGCGGCACTGATAACCGCAGTCCGGCGCGACGGCATGGCCCACATCTAAAACAACGGCAATCGGTGCCTTGTCCCTCATTACTTCCGACATACCTCCAGTCACCTCAAGTAATTACACCTACGTGTCCGATATTGTCCTTATTCGCGATTGCGATGGCCGGATTCCCGCGCCAGAATGGGGTTTCAAGCTTCCGCTCTTATCCAAACGGGGTAGGCGGGATAAGCACCTGAAAAACGGAGATCAACCTTGGGAAACTCCCTTGTAGCTCTATCCTCCTCGAAGAAGTTTTCAGCCCGGGCCGCACTCGTGGATTTGCAGGAATCCTCGCGCAGCATGCTTTCCGAGTGTTTCCGTCAGTTCGGCATCGACGTAGTCACAATGGCCGGCGATAACAGTAAGCGGCTCTCACAGGAAAAGTTCGAGGCTTGCGTGATTCGCGTCGGTTCCCAGGCCGAGCATGTGCTGGAATCGGCGCGCGGTTCGCGATCGAATAGCCGCATGATCATCTATGGCCTGGGCGGCAGCGCAAGAGAGGCGTTGAAGCTCTCCCGTTATGGCCTGAATGCCGTCTTTCAGGAGCCACTTGAGCGCCCAGCAGCCCTCAAACTCGTAAAAGCCACGCAGATGCTGGTGTTGCACGAATTCCGTCGATACGTCCGCATCCCTGTCATCACAGAGGTATCCGTGATATCCGGACAGAATCACTTCAGCGCCAGCAGCGTTGAGCTGAGCACCGGAGGCATGTCGCTGAAAAGTGAGCTGGCCGTCACCAATGGCCAGGCAGTCGAAATATCATTCGCGCTGCTTACGTTGCCACGTGTTTGGGTCCGCGGCAGTATCATCTGGCATAAGCCGGGACAAAAAACCTTCGGCGTCCGCTTCGATGCCAAAGACGAAAGGCGCCTGCGAGTGAAAGAGTGGGTCGAATCCTATTTGGACAGCTAGCCTTAGTTCACTGCTGGCTGCTGCTCTTCTGCCAGGCCTCAACTTTCTCGCATCCTGCCGGCAACTCGCTTACGAGTTCTTCTTTCTCCAACTCTGAAAATGGGGTTTCAACGGTATTGCCGCGTGTTATGGCAGCCCGATACCCTCAATCCGGAACGAACATCAGAGGAGGAACCATGAACTGGGACCAGATGAAGGGCAAATGGACACAGATGAAGGGGTCGGCGAAAACCCGCTGGGGCAAGCTCACGGATGACGATCTCGACGTGATCGGTGGGCACAAAGACCAGTTGATCGGACGTATCCAGGAACGGTACGGGATCCACAAAGAAGAAGCACAAAGCCAAGTAGACGAGTGGGGCCGTTCCTATGACCAGGAGACGGATATCGAGCGGGAGCGACTGGACCGGAAAGCCAGCTGATCTCAGCGGGAGTGCCGGCCAGTCTACGCCGTGCACTCCCATATTCTGGATTACTCACGTTTACACTTCCCGGCAACCCGACAGGGTAAAATAGCTCAAGCACCCGCCCACCGCGGTTGAGCATCAAACCGCTATGGCTTGGTAGTCGATCGCCCGTGGAGTTGATGGGACATTCATGAAAAATTGTTTACTTTTAGTTCTGCTGTCTTCTTCTTTTGTTTTTGCCCAGCAGCCCACGTCGAGCACTGAAAGCGCTACGGCCAAGCCTGCCCAAACGACTGATTCCGCAGCCAAAAAGGTGGACAAGGCCGCGGCCTACTACCACTTCACAATGGCGCACATGTACGAAGAGGAAATGGCCGCTTACGGGCGTAGCGACCTCGTGAACAAAGCCATTGACGAGTACCGTCAAGCCATTGCAGCCGACCCCACTTCCGAGTACCTCTCGGCTGGGCTGGCTGAGTTGTACTCCCGGACAGGCCGCATTCGCGATGCTGTTTCCGAGGCGCAGGAAATTCTAAAGCGCGATTCGCAGAACCTGGAAGCTCATCGCCTGCTTGGTCACATTTATCTCCGTTCGCTTGGCGACATGCAGGGAGGCAGCGGTTCAGACAACGTCCTCAAACTGGCTATCGAACAGTATGAAGAAATCGTGAAGCTCGATCCCAAGAGCGTCGACGATCACATGATGCTCGGACGGCTGTATCAGGCCGACAGCCAGTTGCAGAAAGCAGAGACGGAAGAGAAAACCGCGGTCAAGCTGGCGCCAGATTCTGAAGACGCGGTGATGGCGCTGGCCATGCTTTACAACGAGCAGGGCGACACTACCAAGGCGGCGCAAACGCTTGCGTCTGTCCCTGACGCCAGCCGTTCCGCGAAGCTCTACTCGGTTTTAGGCGCGACCTACGATCAGCAAAAAGATTACCCCAAGGCCATCGATGCTTATCAGCACGCGATTGCGCTCGATCGCGATAACCTCGATGCGATTCGTGGGCTCGCTGATTCTTTTCTAAACGCCGGCAAGACGGATAAAGCGCTGCAGCAGTACAAAGTCATCGCCGACGCGAACCCCGAAGATGCGCGTACCTATATCCGCATGGCGGAGATTTATCGCAAGCAGGGCAAGCTTGACGTCGCCATTCAGAATCTGAAAAAAGCATCATCACTGGTCAAGGACGACGAGCGGATCTCGTACGAACTCGCCGAGATCTACCAGGCGCAGGGCCGTTACGATGACGCCACGCAGCAATTGCAGAATCTGTTGAAGACATCCGAAAAGGCGGACAACAAATACACCCAGGAAGAGCAGGACAATCGCGCAATTTTCCTGGAGCGGCTGGGCAGTGTTTATCGCGACAACAACAACGAGCAGGCTGCGCTCGACACCTTCCATAGAATGCTGACGCTGGGTGACGAGAACGCCAAGCGCGGCTATCAGGAAATTATCGACACCTATCGCCAGGCGAAGCAGTGGCAGAAGGCGACCGACGCTGCGAAAGAAGCAACGCAAAAGTTGCCTAAGGACCACGAGCTGCAAATGGTCTATGCCAGCCAACTAGCCGATATGGGCCAGCCGGACGCTGCGATTCAGCAGGTCAAATCATTTTTGAACGGTTCACCGGGTGATCGCGAGGTGTACATCAATCTCGCAACCATGTATAGCCGGCTTAAGCGTTGGCCTGATGCGGACGCGGCGCTCGACAAAGCCGCACAGCTTTCCACAAAGCGCGAAGAGAAAGACGCGATCGAGTTTCTGCGGGCTTCCGGATACGAACGGCAAAAGAAGTACGAAGAAGCCGAGACTGTCTTCCGTAGGATTCTCAATGGCAATCCCGATAATGCGGCTGTCCTGAACTATCTCGGTTACATGATGGCTGATCGCGGCGAGAAGCTCGACGAGGCTTTCAATATGATCAAGCGGGCCGTCGATCTTGAGCCGGCAAACGGAGCTTATCTGGATTCGCTGGGCTGGGCCTACTTCAAGCTCGGCAAGTACGACCTCGCGGAAGATAATCTGATCAAGGCTTCGCAGCACCAGATGGGTGCCGATCCTACCGTTCAGGAACATCTGGGTGATCTGTATCAGAAGACCGGACGCCTGAAGCTCGCCGCTGCCCACTGGGAGCGCGCTGTGAATGAATGGAATAAAACCGTTCAGCCCGAGGTGGATCAAGAGGCGCTTGCCAAAATCCAGAAGAAGCTCGAGTCCGCGAAGGTCAGATTGGCCCAGCAGGAAAATAAGTAGGATGTACTGGCGGAATGCCAGATGCTGACTGCCAATTGCTTCTCCGCTAGACTCAGATAATGCTGGCTCCTTATGCCGTGGAGCACTCGCGAGGCCGCCGCTACCCGGAGCCGCCGCACCCGTACCGTAACGATTTTCAGCGTGATCGCGACCGCATCATTCATTCTCGAGCTTTTCGGCGCCTGGAAGCGAAGACCCAGGTATTCACGCGCAGATATTCCGATCATTTCCGCAATCGCCTGACGCACACTCTTGAAGTCGCCCAGATTTCCCGCACAATTGCAGCACAGTTGGGATTGAACGTTGATCTGGTCGAGGCCCTTGCTCTGGTGCACGACATCGGGCATCCGCCATTCGGTCATGCTGGCGAGCGCGCACTGGACAGCGCCATGCGCGAGCATGGGCTGTTTTTCGATCACAACCTGCATGCATTACGAATGGTTGAGGACTTTGAGCTGCGCTATGCTGCCTTTCGCGGGTTGAATTTGACCTTCGAGGTACGCGAAGGAATCATCAAGCACTCGCGAGATTACGCTGCATCGGAGTTTCCGGAACTAGCAGAGTACCTGCTGGATCAGCGGCCTCCACTCGAAGCCCAACTGATTGACTGGACGGATGAGCTGGCATACTCAACCGCTGACCTTGACGACGGCTACGAAGCCCACTTGCTCCCGTTGGATGAAGTCACGGCAGGTGTGCCGGTGTTTGCCAGGTTCTTCGGCGAAGTAAAAGATCTGTATCCCGATGCCGCGCCCAAGCTGCAGTTCAACGAAGTACTGCGCCGAATCCTTGACCGCTGGGTCGGCGATCTGATTCGCAACACCCAGGGAGTCGTGGCGCGAACACTCTTCTCAACGAAAGCTGACGAAAAACGCGCAGACGGACTCTCACAATCCGAATCCGCTCGGCCATTCAAACCAGCCCTGGATGACATTCGAGCAGCCCCCACTCGCCTTGTCGCGCTCAGCTCCGAAGCTGAACAGGAACGACGTCAAACGAAGGCATTTTTGTACCAGAACCTTTATAACTGTGCTTCGCTTGAACCGGAAAAAGAAGCCGCCGAGCGGATCATCGGGGATCTATTCGAACTTTGGATGAAAAATCCCGAAAAGCTCCCGGCGAGCTATCGGGAGAAGACCGCCTCAGAGCCGCCTGCGCGGGTCATCTGCGACTACATCGCCGGAATGACCGATCCATACATATATGAGCAGTATGAGAAGTACTGTGGTTAATCGCAAAAAATGCACTTTTCACTGTCGCAGTTGCATGATCACTTCCCGGTCCGACAGTCGCCACGCTGCTATAATCGTTTCTTACTCTCAACGCATTTTTCCTCATGTCTAAGCGCCTGATTCGCTCCACCACAGTTTTATGTGTTCGTCGGGACGGCAAGGTGGTAATGGCCGGAGACGGCCAGGTTACGCTCGGCGAGAGCGTCATCAAGCACTCGGCGAAGAAGATCCGGCGGCTGTATCAGGACAAAATTCTTGCTGGCTTTGCCGGCTCCACGGCAGATGCCTTTTCGCTGTTCAGCCGCTTCGAAGCCAAGTTGGAGCAGTATCACGGCAACGTTGGACGCAGCGCCGTCGAACTGGCGAAAGACTGGCGCACTGACAAGTACCTGCGGCATTTACAGGCTTTGTTGCTGGTTTCCGACAAAGAGCAGACGTTCATGCTCAGTGGCCAGGGAGACGTAATCGAGCCTGACGGTGGTATTGCAGCCATCGGCAGCGGCGGTCCCTTTGCGCAGTCCGCGGCGCAGGCCCTCGCAGAACATACGCAGCTTTCCGCTCGCCAGATCGCCGAAGAAGCAATGAAGATTGCGAGCAAAATCTGCATCTATACCAATGAGAAGGTCACGATCGAAGAACTTTAGTCGTCGGCTTTCGGTCGGTCGTTAGTGGGCCCGCTGACGCCGAGAGCCGAACACGAAGGCAGCTTTTTATGGCCATGTACCTCCCTGCTACCGCCGAAGAAGAACAGCTTGCGCTGGATGAACTGACTCCGCGCGAGATTGTTGCCGAGCTCGACAAGCACGTTGTCGGGCAGAAAGACGCCAAGCGCGCTGTAGCCATTGCCTTGCGCAATCGCATGCGCCGTCAGAAGCTTCCGCCGGATATGGCCGAAGAAGTCATCCCTAAGAACATCATCATGATCGGGCCAACCGGCGTGGGCAAGACTGAAATCGCACGTCGTCTGGCCAAGCTGGCAAACTCGCCATTCCTGAAAGTTGAAGCGTCTAAGTTCACCGAAGTCGGTTATGTGGGCCGCGATGTCGAATCCATGATTCGTGACCTGGTCGAGATTGCGATTGACAACATCCGTGCAGAGAAGCTCGAAGATGTTGCAGACAAAGCTGAACTGAACGCTGAGGAACGACTGCTCGATATTCTGCTGCCGCCAGTAGCGCCACGCGCGCCTGAATCACCGCAGGCCGGGTTTGTACTCGAGGGAACGACCACCTCCGGAGATTCAACCGCGCGCACCCGCGAAAAACTGCGCCAGCAACTGCGTGAAGGCAAACTCGACGATCGCACGGTTGAGATCGAAACCCGCGAAAGGAATTTCCCGTCGTTCGAAATCATCAGCAACCAGGGCGTGGAGGAGATGGACGTCAATATCAAGGACATGTTGCCAAACATCTTCGGCCAGCGTACCAAGAAGCGGAAGATGAAGGTCAACGAGAGCTTCGAGTACCTGA
>Ga0136846_1215423_pt1 | contig 16291 bp, 16 predicted proteins | sample HopSoiMetagenom2_FD_96841 | JGI IMG/M metagenome (GOLD analysis project Ga0136846, IMG submission 96841) | Grasslands soil microbial communities from Hopland, California, USA - 2 Assembly 2016 (version 4) | ecosystem: Environmental > Terrestrial > Soil > Grasslands | place: USA: Hopland... | reverse complement strand
TCCAGCGTCGACGTGTCGTTCTCGGTCTCGCCGCCCGCCGCCGAGAGCGGTACGAGATTGGGCCGACGACCTGCCGCGCGGAGCCGATCGATGACCCGGTTCCGTGCAATCGTATGTAGCCATGCCGCGAGCGAGCCTGTCGCGGGGTCGAAGAGCTCGGCGCGATTCCAGAGAGCGAGAAACGTTTCCTGCACGACCTCCTCGGCGATCTGCCGATCGTCGGTGAGCCTGATGGCGGCGGCATAGACGCCGTCGCCGTACCGGTCGTAGAGCGCAGCGAGCGCATCCTCGGAGCCACCCGCGACCTTCCGGACGAGAGCGAGCTCCTCGGGGCTGCCCCGACGCGTCTCCGTCATCTCTACGCCTCGCGCGCCGAGACGGTTTCCGTGTGGTCACCTGTGGCCGACGCGCCGCCCGCGGCCTCCGGCCACGAGCCGGCCGGAAGCCGGCGAAGGCTGGCGACCGAGCCGGCTTGGCGATGGGCCTCGAGGCACGTCACGCCATCCGGCCCAACGGCTGCGTCGTGCCGTGTCCCGGCGGGCAGCTCGAGCCGGTCACCGGTTTCGAGCCGGATCGACGCGCCGGTATCGGGAAGCCCGAACACGATCGAGCCCCGGGCGCAGACGAGGACCTTGTCGTATGCGTGGGCGTGCGCGGCGTATCGGTCGCCCGGTCCATTGGACCAGGAGCCGGCGTCCAATCCTTCGCCGGCGAGCATGCCGGCGATGTCTCTGCTCATCTACCCCCCAACGGAAACGCCGATGATCGACCCCACCGTGTAGGTCACGATCGCGGCCGCGGCACCGATCGCAACCTGTCGCGATCCGCTCATGAGAATGCCTCGCCCCGTCAACAGGCTCACGCCGGCCCCGACAGCGAAGAGCGCGATCGCGCTCAGGACGATGCTGGCGACGAACGCGGCGGAGCCCGTCGTGAGGAGGTACGGGATCACCGGGATGGCCGCACCGATGGCGAATGCGAGGAACGAGCCGCCGGCCGCGCCCCACGGTGAGCCCAGCTCGTCGGGATCCAGCCCGAGCTCCTCGCGGACGAGGGTGTCGAGCGCCGTCTGGGGGTCGCGGAAGAGTCGCTCGGCGATCCGGTTCGCCTCGTCGGTCGTGAAGCCCTTCGACCGATACACGGCTGCGAGCTCGCGCTGCTCCTCCTCGGGCATCGCCTCGAGCTCGGCCCGCTCGAGGGCGATCTGGCGCTCGAACAGCTCGCGCTGGCTCTGCATCGAGATGTACTCGCCGGCGGCCATGCTGAAGGCGCCGGCGAGGAGCCCGGCGATGCCGGCCAGCAGGACGAAGCTCGATCCCTGGTGTGCCGCGGCCGCCCCGGCGACGCCCATCACGAGCGAGAGGTTCGAGACCAGCCCGTCCGAGACGCCGAAGATCACCGCACGGAGCGTTCCCGACCGTGCACTCCGATGCCATCGCTCCCGACTCGTGATCTGCTCGGGCGTCTCGGGGGCCACAGCCACGGCTGCTCCTCCGGACGCGCCGCTGCCGCCTGCGGTCGCGGCCGCCGCAGCGACGATCCGTCCGTCTACCGGCGACGTCGCCGGGTCGACACCGCGCGCGGCGACGCGCGAGCCGCGCCGCGGATCGATCCGGCTGCCCCCAGCGTCACTCTCGAGGCGCCGCCAGATCTCCGCGTGCTCCCGCTCGTCGTTCGCGATCGCGGCGATCTCCGGGGTCGCATCCTGGCCCTCGTAGGTGTCCTCCTCGTCGCCTTCGAGCGCCTTGACGAGATCGGACACGGCGCGCGTCCCGAACATCCGTGCGAGCGCGATGATCAGCCGGACGCGGAGGCGCGGCGCGCCGACGGGAGGGACCGCGACACCCGCCTCGCGGAGCTTGTCCGCCCAGATACCGGCGTGACGGCGCTCGTTGCCGGCGATGTGGCGGAACGCCGCGGCGCGTCGGGGATCCTGCTCGATCGTCGCAAGCGCGTCGTACAGGGCGATCGCGTCCTGCTCCAGCTTCAGGTTCTCGAGGCTCTGCGCGCTGCTCACGTCGTGATGCTAGCCCGGTCGCACCTGCTGCCGATTCGCCGTCTGCCGATCGCGGTCCCTGACCGTCGTCCCGCCTACACTCGCGCAGCGATGCCAGACCGGCCGCCGCCCATCCGGTACCTCTCGGCTGTCGACGTCGAGTCCGCGATGCCGCCGGTGGCGGAGCGGCTCCGGCTCGCCGAGCGAACGCTCGTCGCCCTCGCCGACGGCACGGGCGAGCTCCCGCCGAAGATCGGCGTCCATCCACGTGCGGCGGCGTCGTTCGGACATGCGATGCCGGCCCGGCTCGCGGGCGATCGCGACGATGGGCGCGACGATCTCCTCGGCGCGAAGTGGGTCGTCGGCTTCCCGACGAACGGGCCGGCCGGGCTCCGCACGATCCACGCGACGGTCGTCCTCAACGACCCTCGCTACGGCTGGCCCGTCGCGATCCTCGACGGCGCGCCCGTGACGGCCCAACGAACCGCGGCCGTGTCGGGCGTCGCGACCGCGCGCTGGGCGCCGCAGCGCGACCGGCCGCTCCGCGTGGCGATCATCGGTGCCGGCGTGCAGGGACGAGCACACCTCGCGGTCCTCGGCCACGTGCTGCCCGACTGCCGGCTGCGAATCTTCGATCGGCACCGGGAACGCGCCGCGGCACTGGCCGAGCTTGCGAGTGCAACGACGGGGATCGCAGCCGCGGAGACTGCAGACGATGCACGCACCGCAATCGCGGATGCCGACGTCGTCGTGACGTGCGCCTCCTTTGCGCCAGCGGACCAACGGCAGGTGATGCCCGGGTCCTGGCTGGCCGCCGACGCACTCGTCGTCCCGGTCGACTACGCCACGTACTGCTCGGCCGAGGTCGCCAGGTCTGCCGCCGCGTTCCTCGTCGACGAGCGGGCGCAGTTCCTCGCCAATCGCGACGCGGCCGCCTTCGACGACTATCCCGATCCCGCGGCGACCTTCGGCGAGGCGATCCTCACCGGACTGCCCCGACCCGACGGAGTCGTCGTCGCGATGCACCTCGGCGTCGGGCTCGCGGACGTCGTGTTCGGCGCGGCGATCCTCGCGACCGCTCGGGAGCGCGGCATCGGGCTGGATCTCGAGCAGTGAACGCCGGAGGCGCGTCGCCGGACCTCGTGGTCGTCGGGGCGGGGACGATGGGTGTCTGGACCGCGCTGCGGGCGATCCGCGCCGGCCGACGCGTCGTCCTGATCGATGCCTACGGCGCCGGCAATCCGCGGGCGAGCTCGAGTGACGTCAGCCGGATCATCCGCAGCTCGCATGGCGACGACTCGTTCTACACCCAGTGGTCGCGTGCGGCGCGGACCGACTGGATCGCCCTCGGCGAGCAGGTGGGGCAGGAGATCTTCGTGCAGGCCGGGGCGCTGTGGTTCGCGTACCGCGAGGACGGGTTCGAGGCCGGATCGGAACGCGTCCTGCGCTCGCTCGACATCCCCGTCGCCCGCCTCGCACCCGCAGACGTGACGCACCGATGGCCCGGCATCCGCGTGGACGACGTCGCGTTCGCGGTCTTCGAGCCCGAGGGTGGCCTGCTCCGGGCTCGGCTCGGCGTCCGCTCTGCTGCGGACGTCTTCGTCGCCGAGGGCGGTCTTCTGGAGGTCGCCGCCGTGCGGCCCGGATCGGTCGAGAACGATCGGCTTGTCGACGTCGTCGCCGCCGACGGTCGGCGCTGGGCCGCCGACACCTTCGTGTTCGCCTGCGGTCCATGGCTGCCGCGACTGATGCCCGATGTGATCGGCACGAGGATTCGCGTGACCCGGCAGGACGTGCATTACCTCGGCCCGATCGTCGAAGCCGATCGCTGGCAGGCGCCTGTTTTCCCGTCATGGGTCGACTACGACGCGGCGTTCTACGGCGTCGGCGGGGTTGTCGGCCACGGCGTGAAGGTCGCCACCGACCTCTACGGCGGCGACTGGGACCCGGACGCCGGCGAACGCATCGTGGATGCGGCCTCGATCGAGACCGTTCGCGCCTACTGCGCACGTCGCTTTCCGGACCTCGTGGCGGCGCCCGTCGTCGAGACTCGCGTCTGCCAGTACGAGACGACCGTCGATTCGCACTTCCTGATCGATCGGCATCCAGACCTTGCCAACGCCTGGCTCGTCGGGGGCGGCTCGGGGCACGGGTTCAAGCACGGTCCCTCGATCGGTTCGTACGTCGTGTCGCTGCTCGACGGCCACGAGCCCGTTGGCGACGAGCGCCGGTTTCGCCTCGACCGGTCGGGTGTCCCATCGGGACTGCGGACCCGCGCCGACACGGCGCCCGTCGGGCGGTGAGCAGATTCGCATCGGAGGACCGTGATGGAGTTTCGGGATGTCGTCCGCCAGCGGCGGATGCGGCGACGATTCGAGGAGCGGCCGGTCCCCGAGGAGGCGCTCGCGAGGATCGTCGACGCCGCGTCACGAGCGCCATCGGCGGGTTTCAGCCAGGGGCAGCGGCTCGTCGTGGTGACGGAGCGCGCGTCACGGCAGCGACTCGGCGAGCTGTGCGGCGAGGACGCGTACGATGCGTGGGGGGCCTGGGTTTCGACGTGCGGCGCGCAGATCGTTCCGTGTGTCTCCGAAGAGGTCTACCACCGGCGCTACCGCGAGGCCGACAAGACCGACGAGTCGGGCACCGAGATCGACTGGCCCGTGCCGTACTGGTGGATGGACATCGGCTGCACCGTCGAGAACATCCTCCTGGCGGCCGTCGACGAGGGCCTCGGCGCGGGGTTCGCGGGCACGGATCGCGCGGGCTGGACCGAGATCGAGTCCTTCCTCGGCATACCCGCGGAGTACACACCCGTCGGCGTGATCCCGGTCGGGTATCCGCTGCCGGACGTGAAATCGCCGTCGCTCGACCGCGGCAAGGTGCCGTTGACCGAGTTCGCCCATCGCGAGCGGTGGTAACGGTTATCGGAATAAGGGCAAAATGAGTCGAATCGGATACAATGTCGCGACCGCCCGTTTTCTGGACCGCCGCGGGCGGCGGGTTTCCCTCTCGTTCGATTCGTAGCTCATGCCACCCCGACGAGAGATCACAGGCGCCACACGACCGTGGGTGCGAATCGATGACCGACACGACCCGTCCGCCCCTTCGCCCGGGCAGCTATCGCTTCACGCGTCCCGAGGACGACCGGCCGAAGCACGTGATCGCCGAGTACCTCCACACAGCAAAGACAGTGCTCTGCACGTGTGGCTGGAAGGGCAGCAGCGAATCCCCGGACGGTCGAACGTCCGACTGGAGCCGGCACGTCGCGGAGCATCGCGCGAGCCGATCCTGACCTGCGGGTCACGCGTCGGCAACGCTCGCCGTCGCGCCGGTCCTACTCCTCGTTGATCTCGAGCGGTCCGTCCGGCACGACGATCGTCACGCGGTCATCGACGATCTCGACCTGGTAGACCGCCAGCGGCAGCTCGGCTGGCGGGTCGAGCGGCTCGCCGTCGGTCAGCTCGAAGCGCGACAGGTGCAGCGCGCAGGTGAGCGTGCCCGCGGTCAGGAAGCCCTTGTCGAGCTCGAAGTACTGGTGCGAGCACGTTCCCTGCAGGGCGTGCCACCGGTCTTCGGTGTGAACGACGAGCACGGGCTCGACGCCGTCGACCCAGACGAGCCGCATCTCGCCGTTCGCAACCTCGGCCGTCCCGACGAGGTCGATGCGTCGCGTCACCCGGCGCACCTCGGAGCGGATGCGGGCGCCGCGCGCGGTCCGATGATCCGAGCTTCCGCGCGATGCGGGGGCGGCGTCACGCCGCGGCGTCAGCCTCGGGCCGGAACGAGGCCTCCCACTTGGCGTCCAGAGCGTCACGCAGACGGTCCTGAGCGTCCTCGAGCGGCACGCGGACGACGACGGGCTCCAGGAACCCGAGCACGATGAACTTGCGGGCCTCGGCGGGCGGGATGCCGCGGCTCTCGAGGTAGAACAGCTGCGTCTCGTCGATCGGACCCACCGAGGACGAGTGGGCGGCGCGGCGGCAGTCGGGCTGGTCGATCTCGAGCGAGGGGATCGCGACGGCCCGCGCCTTCTTCGAGAGGTTCATCCCGAACTCGCCGAGGAAGCTGTCCGTCCCGACCGCCGTCTTCTCGATTGTGATCATGCCCTTCATGAACGTCCGCGACTCGTCGAGCAGCACGCCTTTCGAGAGGAGATGACCGGTCGTGTCGCGGCCGCGATGACGGGTGTACGAGGTCAGGTCGAACAGCAGTTCGGCGGTCCCGAAGACGATCTCGGTCTGCTCGACCGTGCTTCGATCGCCGATCAGGACGTTGTCGACTCGGGATCGCACGAGCCGGCCGCCGAGCTGCGCGAGCGCCCACCGAAGGTCCGCTCCTTCGCCGATCCGAGCCGTCCGGCTCTGGAACACGACGGTGTCGGGCCCGAGCTCCTGCAATGACGCCAGGCCGAGCCGGGCGTGGGCACCGATCCGGACCTCTGTCGTGCCGGCGAACAGGGACTGCGGGCGTGCGTCGGCGGCCTCGCCGGTGCGGGCGCCGGTCGACGCCGGCGGCACCAGCTCCTCGACGAACGACGCCTCGGCGCCGTCGCCGAGCTCGATGATCGTCCGCGTCAGCACCGCGCGACCCGGCGTTCCTGCCGTCCAGCGGACGACGATCGGGCGGTCGAGCCTGGCGCCCGACGGGACCCGGACGACGACGCCCTGGTTCCAGCCCGCGCGTGCGAGCTCGGCAAGCGCATCGCCGGTTGCAATCGGCGGGTCGTTGGTCAGCAGTCGTTGTGCCTCGCCCGCTGCGCGACCGACGAACGCGGTGAGCGGTTCGACCGTGACGCCGGCGCGCCGCGCCGCGTCCGTGAGCCCGATCGAGTGGAGATCACTCTCCTCGAAGGCCGCGCTCGCGGCGATGTCGTCGGTCGCCACGGTGGCCGGTGTGTCGCGCACGTCCTGCCGCGGCTGCGGTTCGACCTCCTCGAGCCTCGCGTTCCGGAGGTCGAGGTACGGCGTGTAGAGCTGGTTCGTCTCGAGCGGCGTCGCGCGGAACCGGGCGAGCGCCGAGCGTCGATCCTCTGCCAGCCAGTCAGGACTACCCGCCGCGAGCCGCTCGACGTATGCGTCGTCAAGACGGAACGTCAGCTCGTCGGCGCGGCGTCTGGCGCGCGGCCGGTCACGGGCCGGCGCGACGGGCGGAACGTTCTCGGTCGGTGCGATGGCGGGCCCGACGGGACCCGATGTGGTCCCCTCGGTCACCCGAGCGACCCCTCCATCTCGAGCTTCACCAGCCGGTTGAACTCGATGGCGTACTCCATCGGCAGCTCCTTGGTGAACACCTCGAGGAAGCCCTGCACGATGAGGTTCGTCGCCTCGTTCTCCGTCAGCCCCCGGCTCATCAGGTAGAAGACCTGGTCGGCGCTGACCTTCCCGACGGTCGCCTCGTGCGTCATCGTCGTGTCGTCTTCCTGAATGTCGATGTACGGATACGTGTCCGAGCGGCTCTGGTCGTCAAGCATCAGCGCGTCGCAGCGGACGCTGGCCGTGACGCCCGTCGCTCCCGGCGCAACCTTGAGCTGGCCTCGGTAGGTCGCCCGCCCGCCGTCCTTGCTGTCCGACTTCGAGACGATCCGCGACGTCGTGTTCGGGGCCAGGTGGATCGCCTTGGCGCCCGTGTCCTGGTGCTGACCGCGACCCGCGACGGCGACCGAGACGACCTCGGCGGTCGCACCCTCACCGCGAAGGTAGATCGAGGGGTACTTGTACGTCCGCTTGGAGCCGGTGTTCGCGTCGACCCACTCGACGGTCGAGTGCGCGTACGCGTGGGCCCGCTTCGTGACGAGGTTGTAGACGTCGTTCGACCAGTTCTGGATCGTCGTGTAGCGGACCTTCGACCCCGGCAGCGCGATCACCTCGACGACGGCCGCATGCAGCGAGTCGGTCGCGTAGATCGGGGCGGTGCAGCCCTCGATGTAGTGGACCTTCGCCCCCTCGTCGACCACGATCAGCGTCCGCTCGAACTGGCCCGTGTTCTCGCCATTGATCCGGAAGTACGCCTGGAGCGGAAGCGGGACCTCGACGCCCTTGGGGACGTAGACGAACGACCCGCCCGACCAGACCGCGCTGTTCAGTGCCGCGAACTTGTTGTCCTCGGGCGGCACGACGGTCCCGAAGTGCTTCCGGAAGATCTCCGGGTACTCCTTCAGACCCTGGTCGGTGCCCATGAAGACGACGCCGAGCTTCGAGAGCTCCTCGCGCACCGAGTGGTAGACGACCTCGGAGTCGTACTGCGCGCCGACGCCGGCGAGGAACTTGCGCTCCGCCTCCGGGATGCCCAGCTTCTCGAACGTCGCCTTGATCTGCTCCGGGACGTCGTCCCAGGACTTCTCCTCGCGCTCCGACGGCTTCCGGTAGTAGACGATCCGGTCGAAGTCGATGTCCGTGAGGTCCTCGGTCCACGCCGGCATCGGTCGCTTCAGGAAGTGGTCGTACGCGCGCAGCCGGAACTGGGTCATCCAGTCGGGCTCGCCCTTGAAGCGGCTGATCCCCTCCACGGTCTCGCGGGTCAGCCCGCGGCCGGACTCGTGGAGATAGACGATGTCGTCGTGGAAGGCGAACTTGTCGCGTTCGTCGCGGACGAGGTCACGCGTCGCGGTCATTGACTCTCCTGGCGGCCGGCGGGCCGCGGGTGGCGTGCGGTCGGGGGGCCGGCCGCGAGGGTGTCTCTGTCCGGGAGGCCCGGGCGCCTGATGGCCCGAGCGCAATCCCGAGTGGAATTATCGGAATTCCGGCGCCATGCGTCAACGAGGGCCGATGACCCACCGGGATGGGCCGCGCGGCCAGCGGCATCAGGTCCAGCGCTATGGCTTCCGGACCGCCCGCTCGATTTCCTGGAGCCGGCCCTTGATCTCCTCGAGCGCGGCGAGGATCTCCTCGTTCTGCTGCTCCTCGAGGTCGGCTTCGGTCGACGCGTGCTCGAGCGTCAGTCGATCCCGCTGCGACGCCCGGTTGCTCGCGAGCAGGATCAGCGGCGCCGCGTAGGCGGCCTGCGTCGAGAACGCGAGGTTGAGGAGGATGAACGGGTAAGGATCGAAGTGGAACAGCGCGACGACGTTGCCGGCGATCCAGAGCGCCACGATGGCCGTCTGCAGGACGAGGAAGCGCCAGCTGCCGATGAACCGGGCGACGTCATCCGCGATCCGCTCGCCACGGGTCGTCTCGGCGAGCTCGAGCTGGTTGATCGGATTGCGCGGTTGGCGCATGGCGTTCCGGAGCGTGTCCGCCGAAAACCGCCGCTGTCGCGCCGTCATCGTGCTCCTCCTTGGACGGGCCGAGACTAGCGTCGGGAAAGGCGAGCCGCTCGCGGACCGCGCGCACGAACGCGCGATGGCGGGCGACGCGCGGGAACACCACGCGATCGACTGCGCCGAACGCGAGGTGAGCTCGAACGGCGGCCGCGAATGCGTCGACGAACCCGGCCGCGCCGACGGTGTCGAGGGGATCGAAGCCGTCCTCCCACCACAGCCCGAGAACGCGGAGGCTCCGTGCCCCGCGGTCGATCCGGGGCTCGATACGGCCCACGAGCCGGTCGCCGAACAGGATCGGCAGGACGTAGTAGCCCCATCGTCGTTTCGCGGCCGGAACGTAGACCTCCCAGACGTAGTCGAAGCCGAACAGCCGACGGAGCAGGTCGCGATCCCAGACGAGCGGGTCGAGCGGCGCGAGGAACGCGACGCCGGCGTCCGGATGGACGTTTCCGCGGTCGTGCTCCACGTCGGTCACCGCCGTCTCGAGCATGTCGACTTCCGACCTGATGACGAAGCGCGACCCACGGACACCCTCGACCTCGACCGGGACGAGCTCCCCGGTGTTCACGAGCTCCGCGTGCAGCTCGCGTCGGCCGACCGCGCCGATCCCGAGCCCGTCTTCAGCACCGATCGCCTTGCCGGGTGCCGTGCCGTTCCAAAGCTCCTGGCTGCCGGAGACGCCGAGCAACCCGTGGGCTCGGTATCTCGAGAGGAGCTTGTGGCGGAACTGCTCGCGCGGCCGCACCCGGCGCTCCAGCAACTCGGCCGGAAAGAGGCGCTCGACGAGGTCGTACAGCCTCCGGTTCCCGTCGCGGCGGGCGATCCCGAGGATCCCAGCCTCGGCGAGCGCCTCGAGGAGCGCACGCACCTGGTTCGTGGGCCGCCAGTACCAGTCGATCGCCGCGCGTGGCTCCACGTCCGTTGACGAGAGAACGCCGTCGCGCCGGATCCGATCGAGCAGCTCCTCGACGAGGGGCGCGTGCTCGTCGAACGCGCCGCCCTCGTGCGCGATCCGGAGGCGATCCCAGAAGACGCGGTACCACGGGAGCTCGTCGACAGGCAGCAGGCTGAGGCCCTTGTTGTAGGTCTCGAAGAGCCGCCGCTCCTCGTACAGCAACGCGTCGGTCATCGACCGCCGGTAGCCGGCGATCCGGGCGAGCAGGACGAGGTCGTGATTGCGACCCGCGATCTCGAGCGGGTCGAACTGGATCGACCCGAGCCGGGCGAAGACCTCGAGCACGCTTGCAGGACCCGGCGGAAGCGAGCGCGGCCGGAGGAGGAGGTGTCGTCGGACGAGGAAGCGACGGGCGGCCCGCGCGCTGACCGTCCGTGGCGTCGTCGGCGTCACGACGCGCGATGGTACGGGAGCCCGGCGTCAGGTCGTGTCAGCATTCGGGCTGCGTCGCTCGAGCGCGACGCGGCGCGCGAAAGCGGGCGGCGCCGGCCCGAGCCTCCGCGTGCGACAGCGACCGGCGTCTGCCGGAGCGCCCTCGACGCGTAGGGCAAAGACGCAATCCCGCGACGCTCCGTCGTTACGCCGCTGGGGGCCGCCGGCGGCGATGCTCCACCTGCCACACCCTGGAGGGTTGATTCATGCCCACGCTCTCGCTGCCGAAGATCGATCTGCCCGAGATCGACGTCTCCGCGCCGAAGCTCGAGACGCCGTCGCTCGAGCTGCCGAAGATCGAAGCCCCCGCGCTACGCCGCCCCCGCGCCTTCCGTCCGTTCCGCGCCCGCGACCTCCGCAAGGCGGTCGAGGAGGGACCGGCCTGGAGCGCGAGCGAGCTCGGACGGCTGTCGAAGGACCTCCGACGACTTCCGCGCGACGCCGAGAAGGCGCCTGAGCGAGCGGCGGGCCTCCTCCAGGAGATCGTGGACCGGGCGGGAAAGCTCGCCGCCACCCTGCCGGCGGCGGTCGTCGACGTCGCGGAGCGGTTGCCCGAGCCCGTCGCGGAGCGGGTCCCGGCGGTCCGCCAGCGGCGCCAGCGGCGGTCTGCCCTTCGTCTCGTCGCGGGCGGCATCGTTGTCGCGCTGTTCGCGGCCGTCGCGGTTCGTTTGGTCGCGCTCGTCCAGCTGCGGCGCCGTGAGCAGATGCGCGAAGCGGCCCTCGCCCGACTCGAGGACGACAACGCCGTGACGGGGATCCAGAGCTACGAAGAGACGGTGTCGATCGACGACATCCCCGATCAGGTCGGCAACTACCAGCAGGCTTCCGCGACCGAGATGTACGCGGCAACCGGGTCGGAGAGCTGGCAGGACGCGGCCGCCGACGAGACGATCGCGGCGAACGATCCCGCGTGGGCAGGCAACCCCGATCGGACCGACGAGCAGCCGGGCATGACCGGAGCCGAAGGCTAGGACGCTCCCGCCACGCGAAACGGCCGGGTCACAGCGACCCGGCCGTTTGCTTTTTCCCATGCAGGACGCGTGGGCGTCCCCGCGGTGTCAGATGGAGATCGCGAACGGGGCCGACCAGAGCCCCCAGTTGCCGGCCCGGTCGCGCATCCGGACGCGGTAGTCGTAGCGGTGGTGCGGGGCCTGGTAGAGCGTTGCGGTCGTCGACGTCGTCGCGGAGCGGATCAGAGCCCACGACCCACCGTCGACACGCCGCTCGACCTGGAAGTAGCGCAGGCCGCTCGTGAGGACCTGGAGCCGGCGATCGGCGCCCTCCCATCGGATCCAGACCGGCACCTTGCCGTCGACCGGCGCGAGACGCGAACGGGCGACGCGGGCCATGTTCGACCAGCCCCGCGTGCGATCGGGACCCTTGATCGTGACGGCCGTCCAGAACTTCTTGCCGGTCGAGGACTGGATCGCGAGCCCGACCCCGATGTAGTTGTAGTCGGCCGACAGGATGATGGCACGATGCGTCGGCGATCCGAGCCAGCCGGTGTTCGCGGCGTCAGCGGAGTCGAACAGCGTCGGCCACGTGTTCCAGGCGATCACCTCGCCCGCCCCGTACCACGTGATCCCGCTCGCGCTGATGAAGTCGAAGACCATGTGGCCGTCGGGCTGCACGTGGTCGAAGTAGTTCTTCGTCGCCATGTCGATCGAGCGTGCGCGGGCGATGGTTGCGAGCCGGGCATCGAGCCGGTAGGCAACGAGTCCGTGGGCGGCGCGATCCTGGTTGATGAGGCGGAGCATCTCGGTCTCGGCCTGGGGCACGGTCGTGCTTGCCGCGACCGGCGCGGCCATGGCCGGCACAAGCGCCGCCGCACCGGCGAGCGCGAGGACGAACGCCGCGATCCGGCGGCGCGTCGCGCGCGAGCGAACGAGAGATCGGCGGTCGGAGTTCGGCATTCGGCAGATCGCCTCGGGAACGGCGGCCAGATCGAACGTCGATCCGGTCCCGGGAAGTCGTGCCGAGTGTCCGAACGAAGCGGGCGGCGCTCCATGGCTCGCGTGTCCCGAGCAGCGGCGGCGAAAGGTACGGGCGCGCGTTTCGGCATCCGCGACCGCGTCACCACCCTCCCGCTTCGAACCGCTCGAAACCCCTCAATACCGCCCTGCCCGGGACTTCCATGGCACGATTGGCCCCATTCCACGAACGCACCCGGAGGATCCTCATGGCCGTGTCGCGGCAAGCCCAGGCGACGTGGAGCGGCGACCTCTTGTCGGGCTCCGGGCAGGTCACCTACGTGACGTCGGGCTCGATCACCAGGCTGCCCGTGAGCTGGGCGTCGCGGACCGGCAGCCCCGAAGGCCAGACGAGCCCCGAGGAGCTCGTCGCGGCGGCACACGCCGCGTGCTTCTCGATGGCGTTCTCGAACGGGCTCGCGAAGAACGGAACGCCGCCGAACAGGCTCGACGTCACCGCGGTGGTCAGCTTCGACAAGCTGGACGCCGGCTGGCGTCTCACCAACAGCGATCTCACCGTCCGCGGCGACGTCCCGGGCATCGACGCCGACCGGTTCCAGGCGCTGGCCGAGGAAGCACGCGACGGGTGCCCGGTCAGTCAGGCGCTCAAGGGCAACGTCGAGCTGAGCGTGGACGCGACGCTCGAGAGCTGACCGCCCCGGGACCGCGTAGCCTCTCGCTGATGGCGGATACGGGGACGACATACGAGGCCGAGGCGTCGGCCGTCGCCGACGTCCTCGCGCCGAACCTCCGGGTCGTGTTCGTCGGCATCAACCCGGGGCGCATCTCCGCGGCCGCGGGCGTCCATTTTGCGAACCCACGGAACGATTTCTGGCGCCTGCTCGCCGATGCCGGCTTCACTCCCCGCGTCCTCGATCCTCGCGAGCAGCACGAGCTCCTCGGCTACGGCCTCGGCATCACGAACGCGGCGCTGCGCACGACACCCGGCTCAGGCGACCTTCGCCGGCGCGACTTCGCGACGGCCGCCGAGCGCCTCCGGCGGATCGCGTCGACCCTCGAGCCAGGCTGGCTCGCCTTCGTCGGCAAGGAGGCGTTCCGCGGCGCGTTCGGCGAGCGTGCTGCGCACGGCGAGCAGGACCGGCTCATCGGGACCACGCGGCTGTTCGTCCTGCCGTCCACGTCGCCCGCCAATGCAGCCGTCCCGTACGTCGAACGCCTCCACTGGTTTCGGGAGCTCGCGGCGCGGGTCGACGGCCTCGAGACCGGGCACGCTGCGGCGACGCGGGGTGCGTCGTCGGCGGCAGCGAGGGCGTCATGACCGACGAGCGGGAGCCGGTCCGGCGCGGTGAGGTCGTCGACGCGAGCGGCTCGCGCGTCTGGACGTGGGACTGGAGCGACGACGCCGTCCGACGCGGCCCGCCGTGGATCGGGATCTTTCTCGTCGTCCTCGGCGCACTGCTCCTTCTCGAGCGATTCGTGCCCGGGTTCGATAGGGCAGGCTCCGTCGCGGTCCTCGCCGTCGGTCTCGCGTTCCTTGTCTCGTGGGCGATCAACCGTCGGACCGCGTCGCTGTACATCGGTGCGATCGTCACGGCGCTCGCGGCACCGGAGCTGATCGCCGGCGCGGGCATCGCGGCGGGGCCCGGGCTGGGCCAGGTCTGTCTCGGGCTGGCGTTCCTGTTCATCGCCGCGGTACGGGTCGCCGGTGGTGGCGGCATCGGCTGGCAGGCCTGGCTGGGGATCATCCTCGTGATCCTCGGTGGCTCGAGGGCGGCGTTGCCGAGCCTCGACGCGCTCGTCTGGCCGATCGTCCTCGTGGCGCTCGGCGGCCTGCTCCTGTTCCGCGGCAACAGCCGCGCCTGAACCGTGACGGTCGGCGGCGGTCAGCCGGTCGCAGCGCCTTCCGGAACCCGTTCCTCGTCGCCCGGTTCGTCGTCGAGGAGCGCCGCCGCCTCGAAGACCTCCACGACCGACGGATCGAACTGCCTGCCCGCCTGCCGGCGCAGCTCCTCCCATGCGTCGGCCTCGTTCAGGGCGCGCCGATACACGCGATCGCTCGTCATCGCGCTGAACGCGTCGGCGACGCAGATGATCCGGGCACCGAGCGGGATCTCGCGACCGACCAGACGATCCGGGTAGCCGCTGCCGTCCCACCGCTCGTGATGGTGGCGAACGATCCGGGCGATACCGCCCATCGCGGCGTGCGTCGACACGATCGCCGCGCCGAGCTCGGAGTGCTGCTGCATCGCCCGGTACTCCTCGTCGGTCAGCGCATCGGGCTTGAGGAGGATCCGGTCCGCGATCGCGATCTTGCCGACGTCGTGCAGGTAGCCGCCGATCCGGATCGTCGTCCGGTCCTGCTCGGGGAGCCCCAGCAGCTGGGCGACGCGCTCGCCGAGCACGCCAAGCTGCCGGCAGTGAGCGCCTGTCTCGATGTCGCGCGCCTCGATCGCGGCCGACAGCGCGAGCGCCACGCCGTCGAGGATCGGCGTCACGAAGCGGTACTGGATCGCCTCGTGGCGGATGCGTGACCGCTCCAGCGCACGCTCGACCTCACCGATCAGCTCCTGGCCCGTGTACGGCTTCATGAGCATCCCGGTGGCGCCCTCCCGGAGGGCTTCGATCGCGTTGTCGACCGTCGCGTGGCCGGTCGCGACGACGATCGGCATCTGCTCGTCGCGCTTCCGAACGGCGGCGAGGAACGCGAGGCCGTCCATCTCGGGCATCCGGACGTCGGTCAGGACGAGATCGAAGCGTTCCACGTCGAAGACGGCGAGCGCCTTGATCGCCGAGTCGACGGTCACGACCTCGCAGCCGGTCTTCTCCAGGAGGCGCTCGACGAGCCGCAGCGTGACGGGCTCGTCGTCGACACAAAGGATCCTCGGCCGGGGAGCTGCGGTCCCCCGGCGACGTCGTCTGTCCATCGCGTCAGCCCGGGGTCGGCGCCGGCACGCGTGAGGGAGACGCCCCCGCCTCGATCCGCTCTCGTGACCCCGCGCCCGCATCCGACGCGCTCAGCGACTCCGGCCAGGAGTTCGACGGCGGCGCGGACGGGAGGATGATCTCGACGGTCGTTCCAACCCCGGGCGCGCTGCTGATCTCGATCCGGCCACCGTGCGCGGTCACGAGCCCGTGGCTCATCGCGAGGCCGAGGCCGGTGCCACCGGCCGTGCTCCGCGTCGTGAGGAACGGCTGGAAGAGGCGTCCGACGATCTCCGCCGGGATCCCGACGCCGTCGTCCTCGACCCGGATCGCGACCTCGTCGCCGCGGGCCATCGTCGCGACCCGCAGCGTGCCGCCGGACGCCATCGCCTGCACGGCGTTCGTCAGGACGTGGATGAGCGCCTGCTCGATCGCGCCCGCATCGAGCTCGACGGTCGGCAGCTCGGCGTACGACTCCTCGATGCGGACCCCGTTCCGGGACACGTGGTAGCGGAGCAGGTCCAGCGTCTTTCGCACGAGCTCGCCGACGTCGACGGGCTGCCGTTCGGCGACCTTGGGACGAGCGAACTCCATCAGCGAGCGGACGATCTCGCGGGCACGGAGCGCCTGCGAATGGATGACGTCGACGTCGGCGCGCCGGGGGTCGTCGGCCGGCAGCTCGGCGAGAAGCAGCTCCGCGTAGCCGAGGACGCCCGTGAGCGGGTTGTTGACCTCGTGCGCGACCGCTCCGGCGAGATCGCCGATGGCCGCCTGCCGCGAGGCGGTGACGAGACCGT
>Ga0136846_1235979_pt1 | contig 16297 bp, 8 predicted proteins | sample HopSoiMetagenom2_FD_96841 | JGI IMG/M metagenome (GOLD analysis project Ga0136846, IMG submission 96841) | Grasslands soil microbial communities from Hopland, California, USA - 2 Assembly 2016 (version 4) | ecosystem: Environmental > Terrestrial > Soil > Grasslands | place: USA: Hopland... | reverse complement strand
CAGGAAAAGGCAGCTTAAGCTGAGGAAATCCCATGCGTCATCGTAAACGAACAGCAAAATTGGGCCGCACCTCGTCACATCGCAATGCGATGCTTTCGAACCTGGTCTGCAGCCTTATCGTCCATAAGCGGATCACTACCACTTTGGCCAAAGCCAAGGCGGCGCGTTCTGTCGCGGAAAAAATGGTCACCCTCGGCAAAAGCGGCACCATTCATGACCGCCGGCTGGCCGCAGCGCGCCTGCATCAGGAAGATGCCGTGAAGATTCTCTTCAACGAAATCGCCCCGAGCCAGAAAACGCGTCCCGGCGGTTACACTCGCATTATCAAGCTCCATCGCCGCCAGGGCGATGCCGCCGAAGAAGCGATCCTCGAATGGGTGGACCTCAGCGGCGTCGAAGCCCCTGCCGAAAAGAAGGCAGCCGAGCCCGCCATCGAAGGCGAAAAGAAGTAATCCGACTTCGATTTAAAACACGAAAAGGACGGTCCCAAAACGACCGTCCTTTTTCTTTCCTTCCAAACATTCACCTCGACTCGAAGCCGGAGGTTCCAACGTGAATAAGCGCAGGCCTAGCGACGCCTGAATCCGCCCGACTATGAAATTTCCGGGCTCACTTTTTTGCAACTATTTGATGGCTTAATGCGTTAAATCTGATACTTGGAAGCTGCTCTCGGAAGTATGCCGCCGCCAAAAACTGCACCGATCAAAGTGTGGAAAATCCTCGGTGCCGGTGTGCTTGTTTGTTTGATCCTTTTCGGCGTCATCCTGACGTCCGTTGTTTATACGGTTTCAAACTGGCGCGATAACCACCGAACAGTCGCGACCGCAAAGCCGCGGCACATCCAATTCACGCGCCTTGCTGAACCCGGTTCTGAGCCGTCGTCCTCTTCACGGCAATCCACGAAAAACGCAATCCTGGCTTTCAAAGACAACGGCAAATCTCTTCCAGGCGATGATATTTTTAAAGCGCTCGCAATTCCGAGTCTGCAGATCACCGTTCAGCGTCAGGGGATTTCCGGTCTGAACCGCAGCCCTCGCAAGTATGTCACGGCGACAATTCAGGAAGGGGCTGTCACTTATACGAATGTCGCTATTCGTCTAAAAGGCGGTCCCGGGAGCTTCCGCTCTTTGAATGATCTTCCCGCATTCACGGTGAACTTCGACAAATTCGCTCCGGGCCAAAAATTTCACGGGCTCAAGAAAATTCACCTGAACAATTCGGTTCAGGACAGTAGTTATCTGGAGGAGAAAATCAGCCGCGAACTTTTCGAAGCCGCCGGAGTGCCCGTTCCCCGGGCCGGAAATGCCATTGTGACTTTTAATGAAAGAGAACTCGGTCTTTATGTTTTGGTCGAAGGCATCAACAAGCAATTTCTGAAACGCTACTTCGCGGACACGACGGGCAGTATTTACGACGGCCATTCTCAATCGGATGTGACCGATGATCTGCCCGTGAATTCCGGCGATACCCCCCGCGACCGATCGCGCTTACACGCCCTTGCCGCGGCTGCGAGGCAGCAGGATTTCGACACGCGCCTGGAAGCGCTTAAAAAAACTCTCGATGTGGATCGGTTTCTGACCTTTGTCGCGATGGAAGCAATTCTGTGGCATTGGGACGGCTACACGATGAATCGGAACAACTACCGCGTTTTCCACGATCGTGAGACCGATCGAATGGTCTTTATCCCGCACGGAATGGACCAGATGCTCAGCAAACCGCACGGATCGATCATTCCTCCGACAGCGGGGCTCGTTTCCCGGGCGGTTTTGGAAATCCCTTCTCTTCGTCGCCAGTATCGCGAGCGGGTCGCCCAATTGAGCACCAATATTTTCAAAGCAGGCAGTATTACCGATCGGATTCATGAGGTCTCTGAAAAGATAGAGGCTGTCCTGGACGATTCTTCTGCCGAAGCGCATCGGCATCGTGCGGCGAACCTGAGCCGCAAAGTCGAGCAGCGCGCTCATTTCCTGGAGGCGCAGATCACACCGGAAAAGCCTCTCGAATTCGGCGATCGCGGCGTCGCGCCACTGACCAATTGGCAAACCAGACGCGATCTTGGCGATGCACTTCTCGACCGGGAGCAGGACGCGGACGGCAAGACGGTTCTGCACATATCGAGCAAAGAAGGGTGTACCGCATCGTGGCGAACCACTCAATTGTTGGACGCCGGAAAGTACCGATTCGAAGCTCGCCTGAAGACCCGAGGCGTTGTTTTGAATCGAGACGACCCCAGGGCTGGCGCCGGGTTGCGGATTTCGCGCCATCGGGTGGGCCAAAAAAACTCCGGAGACAAAGACTGGACTCCGGTAGTATTCGAATTCGATGTGCCCGAAGATCAAACTGATACCGAGCTGGTTTGCGAACTGCGAGCGGACCGTGGAGACGTTTGGTTTGACTTGAGCTCCTTAAAACTACAACGCAAATGACAGAGCACTAAGGTCGACCAGATTCTGCCCTCTGCTCTGTCGCAGTAAATCGCCGGGCCGAGAAAATATATCTCCTTGCCCTTGTCCTCGGATGTTGCCTCAGGCTATTCTTCGCCGTATCCCATTCGCAAGCTGTTATGCATCGCCGAAAGAATCTCGCCGGTTTTACCCTGATTGAACTGCTGGTTGTAATCGCAATTATTGCGATCCTGTCAGGATTACTCCTGCCGGCGCTGGCCAAAGCCAAGGAGAAAGGTCGCAAAATTTATTGTTATAACAACCTGAAGCAGATGGGCCTGGCGATGCTCATGTATGCCGACGATACGGGCGTCGTCCCCCGCGGTAATGACCCGTTTTGGTGGCAGGTTTACATTCCGAGTCTCGGCGGGACGAAGGCGGTGCGAGATCAGTACGGGAGGGTGAAGGTCTATGCCTGTCCGAGTTATCCGAATAAAAAACAAGTGATCTGTTACGTCGTAAACGCGTGGCAGTTTAGCAGCCCGAAGGACATGACCGGTTCGGAACTCACGGGTTTGCAGAAAATTAACCGGTTCCAGCAGCCGGTGGATACGGTGTATTTCGCGGATAACGAGAGCGGGGCGTGGCGTCCGATCTTTACGCCCACAAACATTATTGGCAGCGACAGTTTGAACGATGTCTGGTCACCAACCCATCTTCCTTATCCATCCGCGACTTCGCGGTTGAGCGGGGAACGGAGAGTGGCGGCTGCGAGGCATGGCCAGGGACCGAATCTTCTCTTCTTTGACGGTCATGCGGGCTGGAAGAATGCGAGGAGATTGACGGTGGATGACTGGCGCGAGCAGCGGTATTGAACCTCTTCTTGAAAATCCGCTTGTTTGCAGCATTGTAAGGTCACCTCAGATGTTAGTCAGGCGTGCATTATTTAGGCTGTTGTGGCCGCTGTTGGCGTTGTCCACGTACTCAAACGTGGTTATTAACGAAATCCACTACAATCCGGCAGTGAAAACTGAATTGGTGGAATTCATCGAGCTGTACAATAACAGCAGTGCGGAAGTGGATGTAAGTGGATGGAAGTTTACGAGCGGAATCGAGTACACATTCCCGGATGGAACGAAGATCGCGGCGAATGGCTATTTGGTTATTGCGCAGAATCCGAATGCTCTGAAAGCGAAGTATGGCGCCAACTCGCTCGGCCCGTGGACCGGCATTCTATCGAATCAGGGAGATACGCTTACGCTCCGGGATGGCGCAGGGGACGTGATTAATAAGGTCGAGTATCAACTTGGATTTCCCTGGCCAACGGTCGGCGATCCCCCCGGTTACAGCATCGAGTTGGTCAATCCATCTTTTGACAACGATCTTGGAGGAAATTGGCGGCCATCGGTCAAGGGAACTCCCGTGAGCCAGGAACAAACGCTGTTTCCGTCCGGTTCAACCTGGAAATATCTTAAAGGGACAACAGAGGCTTCGAATCCAACGAGCGCCTGGCGTGCGCTGAATTTCGACGATTCGACATGGGATTCAGGCGGGGCACCGATTGGCTATGATCCGGCGATTCCGATGGGAACGTCTCTCCCTGACATGCGCTATAATTACACGTCCGTTTTCTTGCGGAAGAATTTCCAGGTTTCCGATCCGGCTTCCATTAGCAGTTTGCGACTCGAAGCTCTTTATGATGATGGGATGAACGTTTGGATCAATGGCACTCTTGTGGTGAGCGCCAGCATGCCCGGAGCGGAAACCCCCTATAGCGGAGTCGCCACTGGCGCAGCGCGGGAAAGCGCAAGTTACGATCTATTCGTAATCAATGGGATCGCTGGTCTTCTGCGGCAAGGCGAGAATCTCATCGCGGTCCAGCTTCACAATATTTCGATAGATACGAGTTCGGATTGTTTTTTGGACGCCCGATTGATCGCGCAGTTGGGCTCGCCGAATAGCGGTCCAACACCGGGCGCCAGAAACTCGGTTTACGATACCAACGTTCCGCCGGCGATTCGGCAGGTGAATCATTCGCCGGAACAACCAAAGGCCGGCGAGGCAGTGACTATCACGGCGAAGATTACGGATCCGGACGGGATTTCTTCGGTGCAATTGCTTTACCAGGTTGTTGATCCCGGAAGTTATATTGAACTGAATGATGCCGCCTACGAAAGCACGTGGACAACCATTCAGATGCATGACGACGGAACAGGAGGTGACGCTCTGGCGGGGGACGATGTTTATACGGTGATTATTCCCGCGGCAATCCAGACTCACAGAAGGTTGATTCGTTACAGGATTATCGCAAGCGACACTGGTAATCGATCGGTGCGCGCACCATATCTAGACGATCCGCAGCCGAATTTTGCGTATTTTGTGTATAACGGAGTTCCGGGTTACCAGGCAGCGATTCAGCCGGGAAGCACTGATGCGACGCGATCTCAGATTCAAACTTTTTCCGCAGAGGAAATGAGCCGAGTGCCGAGTTACCACCTGATCTCCAAGAACGCGTCGGTCGAGACGGCAACCTGGTATAGCAAATACGGTGGAGATTTGTACCAGTGGTGGGGGACACTGGTTTATGATGGAAAGGTTTACGATCACATTCGCTATCGAACGCGCGGCGGAGTATGGCGCTATGCGATGGGCAAGAACATGTGGAAGTTTGATCTGAATCGCGGACATGACTTTGAGCCGCGGGACAACTACGGGAAAAAGTACAAGAGCACATGGAAAAAACTGAATCTCGGCGCAAATATTCAGCAGGGAGATTATCAACATCGCGGCGAGCAGGGGATGTTCGAATCCGTTGGGCTGCGGTTGTTTAATCTCGCCGGGGTTGAGTCGCCGAAGACGCATTGGATCAGCCTCCGGATTATCGACGGCTCTCAAGAATATAGTGATCAATTTAATGGAGATTTCTGGGGTCTCTATCTCGCGGTCGAGCAGGAGGATAAGCGTTTTCTCGATGAGCACGACCTGCCGGACGGTAATTTTTATAAAATGGAAGGCGGCACGGGCGAACTAAACAATCAGGGGCTGACAGGCGCGACGGATAAGTCAGATTTGAATGCGTTTTTGAACGGCTATAGAAACACTATTCCGTCCGAACCATGGTGGCGTCAAAACTTCGATGTCGATAGGTACTATAGCTATCAGTCGATCGTTCAGGGGATTCACCATTACGATATTTGTTACGGCAAGAATTATTTTTATTATTTGAATCCAACAAATCAGCAATGGTCAGTCCATGCCTGGGATTTGGATTTGACCTGGGCTGATAACATGTATGACAGCGGCTGCGGCGGCACTGATGAATTCAAAAACCGGCTTCTTCCTGTCGTACCCTTTAACGTGGAGTATAAGAATCGCGTCCGTGAAGTCCGTGACCTTCTTTTTAATAACGATCAGGCCTGGAAACTGATCGATGAATATGCCGGCATCGCGAAGGGGACGAATGGCGGACTCAACATTCTCGCCGCGGATCGTACTATGTGGGATTACAATCCGGTCATGATTAACGCGAACATCGTCAATACAAGCAAAGCGGGGCAGGGCCGATTTTACCAATTCCCATTGGAGAGCGCATCGGATTCAACTTTAAAAGGCAATTTTGATGCGGTGGTGAAAATCATGAAGAATTACGTGATCAAGCGGAGCGCTGTTTTGGATTCAACAGCATCGGATACCGCCATTCCATCAAAGCCCGTCATCACTTATTCCGGTAAAACAAACTTTCCGGTGAATGCGCTGGAATTCACAACTTCGGCATTTTCGGGCAGCGGCGGTTTTGGGGCAATGAAATGGCGGATCGGGGAGATTCGCGCCGCATCACCGGGCATAGAGGGGATTTATGAGATAACGCCGGTTTGGCAATCTCCTGAGCTCGCCACGTTTAAAGATAGAATAACTGTTCCCCCGGACGCTCTGCGCGTTGGCCATATTTATAGAGCTCGCGTTCGGATGAAAGATGCGACTGACCGCTGGAGCAACTGGTCTGCGCCAATGGAATTCACAACGAGCGAGCCGGATAATGTTTCGGCTTTGCAGGAAAACCTGCGGATCTCAGAGGTGATGTACAATCCTCCTGCGGGAAATGATTTTGAATTTATTGAATTGCAGAATATCAGCTCCTCATCAGTCCTGCAGGTTGGCGGTGTCGCGTTTAAGGAGGGCGTTGATTTTGTTTTTCCTGAGGGTGCTTCGCTGAACCCGGGTGAATTTGCTTTGGTCGTAAAGGCCGATTCATTAAATGATTTTGCCATGTTTCGTCAATATTATGGCCTTGAGTCAACGATCAAAGTATTTGGCCCTTACTCCGGAAGCCTCAACAACGATGGTGAACGCGTCACGCTGAAGAGCGCGACGGCCGGCGCAGACATAGTCACTTTCGCATACAAAGACAAATCCGGGTGGCCCGTTTCCGCAGATGGCGCTGGTCATTCGCTCGTTCCCTTGACGACAGCGGTTGCAACAGAAAACATCGGTTCCCTGGAATACGGCGGGAACTGGAGGGCCAGCGGCTACCTTGGCGGTTCGCCTGGAAAAGCGGATCCGCAAAGTTCGCCACTGCTCGTGATTAACGAATTTGCAGCGCACACGGACTATGCTAATCCTGCGAAACCGGAATACGACTCGAATGATTGGATCGAACTCTATAATCTCGGAAGCACTTTACCGCTCGTCGATCTGTATCTTTCAGACGATGCCGCTGATTTGAAAAAATGGCGCATTCCGGCCGGGACCGTGAATGCGCAAGGTTTTTTTACCTTCGATGAAGTCACTGGCTTTCATTCGCCAATTACGAATGGGTTTGGATTGAACAAGGCTGGTGAGGAGTTATATCTCTCATATCTGCCCGGTAATTCACAAGATCGCGTGCTTGATGCGATTCATTATAAGGGACAGGAAAATGGGATTACATTTGGACGTTTTCCGGATGGAGGTAATTTCTTTTACAGCCTAAAGCCGACGCGCGGAACGACGAACGTTCTCGCCGCAAAACCGATGGTTATTTCAGAAATCATGTATCATCCACCAGACGAAACGAATTTGCTGGATAATACATGGGCGGAGTTTGTGGAGATTTATAATTCCTCAAGCGAAACTGCCGACTTCTATAACACGAATGGCTCATATAGAATTGACGGAGGGATTAGCTTTACATTCCCTCCAAACTTTACGCTTCCAGCGACGAATTCAGTATTGCTTGTGAGTTTTAGCCCCAGTGATTCCGCGGCAGTGGCTCGGTTCAAGGATCATTACGGATTGCAGACGCCCGGAGTTGCGCTCCTTGGCCCTTACACCGGCAAGCTCGATAACAGCAGCGACCGCGTGGCCCTGGAAAAACCGCTCGCCGCAGATTTAGCGGGCGAACCGCTGATCTGGGTGATTGCTGATGAAGTCATTTATGGCGATCAAGCGCCCTGGCCTGGAGCGGATGGGACAGGAGATTCTCTGCAACGATTAAGCCTGGTGCAGAGCGGAAATGATCCTTCGAACTGGCGCTCTGCGCTGCCGACGCCGGGCCTTGTTCAAACACAAGGTTTTATAGATTCTGATTCGGACGGTATGCCGGACGATTGGGAGACGGCCAACGGTCTGAACCGTTTTGACCCGGCGGATGCACAGGGTGATAAGGACAACGACGGATTTACAAATCTCCAGGAATATCTCTCTGGGACCAATCCGGCTGACCCAAACAGCACGCTGAAGCTGAGCGGCAGCATTACTTCAAATGATCTGCACCTTGGTTTTGAGGCGATTCCAGGAAAAACCTACCGGATCGAATACCGCGATGATTTAACCGGCGCTACCTGGCAGCTTTTGAGGAGTGTCACGGGCGCGAGCGGTCTGGTGGATGTTATGGATAACACTCCGCGCGGAGTGCAGCGCTTTTACAGGATTGTTATACCCTCCTTTTAAAGTTCGAATGAGGGCCACGCGCAAGTTCCTGATTGTGATGTTTGTTTCCGCGTTCTGCTCTTGTTTTGCGGGGCAGGTCTTCGTGCCGCTCAAGGCAGCATGGAAATTCAAGAAAGGCACGGCTGAGGCATCTTCGCCGAATACCTTGTGGCGCGGGTTGAACTTTGACGATTCGACATGGAGCTCAGGCAACGCTCCCTTTTATTATGGCGAGAACGTTGGGCCGGGCACTCTTCTGCCCGATATGCAGAATGGCTATACGACAGTTTTTCTCCGAACAAAATTTGTTCTGACGAATGCTCCCGATATTGATCGCATGGCGCTTCGGACACTGATTGATGATGGCTTTGTCGCGTGGGTTAATGGGACCGAAATTGCCCGATTCAACGTTTCGGGAGCCAAGCCATACAATGGCCTGGCAGATGCCACCATCGAGCAGACCTGGGTCACAAACTCGATTGCTTCACCTTCAAATTACCTCGTTAACGGGACCAATCTTCTGGCCGTTCAGCTTTTAAACGCGACTCCCGGCAGCAGCGATATTGTGCTCGATCTTCAATTAGAATCTACATCGGATAAGGTGCCGCCGGTGATTGCCGCAGTGAACCCGCCGCCCGGACAGGTTGGAGCGTTGTCGTCGATTACCGTGAGGTTTAGCGAACCAGTTCAAGGCGTCTCGGCGAGTGACCTGCTTGTGAACAACCAGCCGACGCTTTCGCTGAATGGTTCCGGAGATACTTATACGTTTTTCTTTGATCCACCCGCTTTTGGCGTGGTGGATATTAGCTGGGAGGCGGGACATTTTATCGAGGATCTGGCGGACCCGCCCAATCCCTTCGACTCAACGGCAGCAGGCGCCACATGGCAATATACGTTCAGCGACGACATCCCGCCTTCAGTTGTAACACTTACGCCTCCCGCAGGAGCAGCGGTCCGAGCACTGACACAGGTGGAGTTGAAGGCAAGTGAACCCCTTGCCGGGGTTGATCCGGGCGATCTTCTGATCAATGGAATTGCCGCGACTAATCTCCTGCTCCGTAACGGTAATGTTTACGTTTTTGAATTCGCGCAGCCGCCCCCTGGGACGGTAACAATTTCCTGGAGCGCCGGTCACGGCATCACGGATCAGGCGAATCCGCCGAATCCATTTTCGCCGGCGGGCTGGTCTTATATATTGAACCCAAATCTTCCGGTGGCTTCGGTGGTGATCAGTGAGTTTCTGGCTGCCGCTGAAAATCCCGGCGGATTGAAGGATGAAGATGGTGAGCTGCAGGATTGGATTGAATTATATAATAGAAGCTCCAGTTCGGTAAATCTCGCCGGGTGGAGTCTCACGGATGATCCTGAAGATCCTGATCTCTGGATTTTTCCCGATATCACGCTCGCGCCTGACGCTCGCCTGGTCGTTTTCGCTTCGGCGAAGGACCGGCGATCTACGGCGCCGGGAGCATATCTGCACACGAACTTTAAGCTGAACGCGGATGGCGAGTACCTCGGCCTTTTTAATGCAGACTCGCCGCGAGTTGCCATGACCGAGTTCAGGGACGGTTACCCTCCGCAACGCAACGATTATTCGTACGCTTTGGATTCTGGAGATGCCTGGAATTACTTTCAAACACCATCTCCCGGTCAACCGAACGGGGCGACGACGATTCTGGGAGCGCTTTCAAAACCGGAGATCAACGTGAAACGAGGGACGTACGACGCTCCATTTGATCTTGTAATCACCAACGAAATCGTCGATGCCGTCATCCGATACACACTCGACGGAAGCCAGCCTACGTCGAGTACAGGTCAGGTTTACAGCGAACCTGTTCGCATCAGCAAAACGACCACGCTTCGAGCCGCGGCTTTTAAGAACAATTACATTCCTTCAGAAACCATCACTGATACTTATATTTTTACGGACCAGGTTTTACATCAACCAAACAATCCCGCCGGATTTCCCGTGGGGCCGACGGTGATGGCCGGTTATCCTTCGGATTATGAAATGGATCCGGAAATTGTGAATGATCCGGCCTACAGCGGGCAGATGAACGATGCGTTGCTCGCGCTTCCTATACTTTCTGTTGTTTTGAAGGTGGACGACATGTTCGGAGGCGCGAATGGAATTTATACACACTCCACCAGCCGAGGACCGCTTTGGGAGCGGCCTTGCTCGATCGAATTCATTCCGCGCGATGGAAAAGATTTCCAGGTAAACGCGGGAATTCAAGTGCAGGGCAACGCCGCGCGCGAACCCCAAAAGTCGCCGAAACATCCGTTTCGGGTCGTTTTCAAAGGCGATTATGGTCCCGGTAAACTGAATTATCGAATTTTTCCGGATTCGCCAGTCGAATCATTTGATACGTTGGTCTTGCGGGCTGGTTATAATAGTTCATGGATAGATTGGGACCCCACGCAGCGGCATCAAGGCCAGCGGACCCGAGATTCCTGGATGAAAGATTCAATGCGGGCCATGGGCGGTTTGGCCAGTCATAATCGTTATTTTCATTTATATATAAACGGACTTTATTGGGGCATCTATGACTTCAGTGAACGGCCGGATGCTTCGATGGGCGCAGCTTATTACGGCGGAAAAAAAGAAGATTATGACGTGATCAACGAAGGGGCGGTTGTGGATGGGAATGCAAACGCTTACAATACACTTCTTGGTTTCACCAATCTGGGAGACATCAATCAGTACACCGCTATAAAGCAGTACCTCGACATGACGCAGTTCATTGATTACATGCTTCTGCACTTTTATGTGGGGCACGAGGACTGGGGCCTGAATAAAAACTGGTACACCATTCGACCGAAAGATGGCTCCAGTGGATTCAAGTATGTTCCATGGGATGGCGAGAACATACTCGATGATCCGAATAATAATCGGGTCTCGAACACGGATGTTCCTTCTGGACTCCACACGAAACTTTTAGCCAGTTCCCAGTACAGGTTGGATTTTGCCGATCGGGTCCAAAAGCATTTCTTTAATGGGGGCGCTCTCACGCCCGAGGAAACGGCGTCCCGCTGGATGAAGAGAGCGCGCCAAGTGGAACTTCCGATCATAGCGGAGTCCGCCCGATGGGGAGATTACCGTCGGGACGTGCATCAGTTTTCCAGCCCGCCTTATGAGCTTTATACTCGGGACAACCAATGGCGCGAGGAACAGAACCGGTTAATGACTGTCTATTTCCCGAATCGGACCGCGAACGTATTGGATCAACTTGAGGCCGCCGGGCTTTTTCCCACGGTGGTGGCTCCGTCATTTAATCAGCAGGGAGGAAAAATTAATCCTGGATTCTCGCTGGTCATTACTGCTCCAGCCGGTTCGATCTACTACACCACAAACGGCGTGGATCCCCGTGTTTACGGCACAGCCGCCGTTTCCTCGGACGCCAAAACTTACGCCGGACCTTTAATATTGAATGCGACCGCAGTAATCAAGGCACGCGCCTTCAGCGGAGAAACCTGGAGTGCGTTGAATGAAGCGCGGTTTACCACCGACGGCCTCCGATTTCCCCTACGGATCACCGAAATTATGTACAACCCAGAGCCGCCTGGGGATGCTTATGAATTTATTGAACTCAAAAATTTCAGTGCTCTTCCTCTTGATGTGAGCGGCTATTATCTCACCGGCGTGGATTTCGTTTTTTCGCCGCAGACCATCCTCGCTCCGGGTCAGATCATCGTGCTGGGTTCCTCCCAGAATCTTACGTCATTTGCGGAACGTTACCCCGGTGTACAGGTATTCCGAACTTTCAATGGACAGCTTCTGAATCGCGGTGAACGTCTGGCTCTTTTAAGGGCTGACGGGCAGGTGATCGTTTCGGTCGATTATGATGACGAAAAAGGCTGGCCGAAAGCTGCCGACGGAGCCGGATCTTCTCTTGAGATTATCGATCCGTATGGCGATCCTGACGATCCCGCGAATTGGCACGCGAGCGCGAACCTGGGAGGTTCACCGGGCCAGGTGAACTCAGACGCTTCCGTCCCGCCTGTATTGATCAACGAAGTCTCCGCCGCCTCCGAGTTGGATTGGGTGGAACTGCTGAATGATTCTTCGACTCAGATTGATATGAGCGGTTGGACCCTGCATCAGGCGGGCAACGCAAATGATTTCGTTTTTCCGGCGGCAACCCGTTTGCAAGCGGGGGAATTTCTGGTGGTCTATTGCGATAAGTTAACCAATGCCGCAGGATTCCATGCTCCCTTTCGTTTGGATCAGGACGGTGAAACGCTCATTCTGAGCGACGCTTCCGCAAATAGTGTTAACGTGCTCACTTTTGGCCCTCAGGCAGTTGGATTTACGGTCGCGCGGGTTTCGGGAAAACTTGAATTGTGCGATCCGACGCCGGGGGCAGCCAATGTAGAGGCGGGTTTAGGCTCGCCCGCGAATCTCGTCATAAACGAATGGCTGGCAGATTCGCCTCCGGGTGGAAGCGATTGGATCGAACTTCACAACACCTCCACCGACAAGCCGGTTTCACTCCGTGGCCTTTTTTGGGGAGTCACAAACCAGCTTTTTGAGATCACCTCCGCCGCGTTCATTGGTCCTGGAGGATATGTTTTGCTGAAAGCGGATGGGGAGCCCGGGCCTGATCACGTTGATTTTAAATTACCGGCAGAGGGAGGAACAATCTCCCTTTTTACTTCCGAGGGCACCATTATCGATCAGATTGATTATGGCGTTCAGACGGAATCTGTCTCTGAAGGCCGTTATCCGGATGGGACGCCCAATATTATTCAATTTCCGCTGTCGCCCACGCCGCGAGCCGCAAATTCCTTGAGCTTTCCCGTTTCCGTCGTGTCGGAGGGCGCCGATCTGACCCTGGAATGGCCAACGGTGAATGGCCGAAAATATCAAGTCGAGTTCGCGAATGATCTGCCTGTCCAGACGTGGTCCTTTCTGGCAGAAATGACAGCAACCAACTCTATCATTTCTGTCCGGGACCCGCTCCAAAGCAGTCGCCGGTACTACCGCGTCCTGGCTCTGCCGTGATTGCGCTTTTGCATTTGACGCCGGTAAAGCTAAGCGTACCGTCGCAGTCCAGTATCAAGGAGCAATTAGTTGACTCATGAAATTACTTCTTCAAGCACTCGTCGCTCTCCTTTTTGCCACTGCGAGCTTCGGTCAGCCGAACAGCGCAGACGGACTCACGTACAAATCCGGTTATTCAAGCATCATGAAGTTGGGCAAAGATCTGTTCAACGGGTTGAAACCGGCAGAAAAAGAATTTGTCAGCCCGCAGCCAATCTCCATCGAAACGGACGTTGCACCATTCATCCGTCTTCTTTATTACCCGGATGAACCGAAGCCGATACGTGGCGTTTGGATTTCAGCGGGTTTCATTGATCTGGTTAACAATGTTTCCCATGCAAAGGCGATCGACGGTATTGAGAAAGGCTATTTCAAACGCTACATCGAAATCCTAAGCCAGGAGACTGGAGAGAAGTCTCTTCACCCCCTTCCGAACGACACCAGGGCTGCCTATTGGACCGAGGACATGCTCAATGAGCAGTTAAGCAACTTTAATTCAATTGTTGGGATTTGTGTCGGAGCAAAATTGGCGCACCATTACCTCGGTCACTACGAAAAGTACAAGGAGAAGCTCACAGATGAGAAGGGCAATCCTGTTTCGATCAATTCTGTGATCACGCAATCGGAGTGGGAAGAGGCCTTCTTCAAGGGGGTGCACAACGCTCTCGAGGCCGGCTGCACCATCGAGGGCGCCGTTCCGTTCTACGAAGCCTTCGAGAAGATGAAAAAGCGTCCCTCCTGGGCAGTCTATTTTATACCTGAAAACATCAAATTCTCGAAGATAAAAAAGCAAGTGGAGAAGATTCAGGCGGACTTCCTCAGCAAATGAACAATTATTCGGACAGTAGCGTCGAAAGAGTTGCGAACAGGACAGTTAATTGTGAATTGATGAAAAACTGTTTCGAGGGAGCGTGGCCGGAGACGATCAGCAAAGACCCGCCAGCGATCTATTTGAGAAGCTCTATGAATTCGCGGATGCTCTGTCTGTTATTAGTCCTTTTCACTTCAGTTCTCGTTATTTCCGCCGGCACCACGCTTTACACCACGGCTTTCGAAGCAAGCGAAGGCTACAACGGCGACTTTGCTTTGGCGGGCCAGCGCGGCTGGCTCGCTGATGGCAGCGGTGGAAATGGAATTGTGACGAACTTCTTCGAAGGCTTCGGGCAGCAGGCTTTTATCGGCTTTATTCCTCCTACCAATTCCGCCCAATCAACAACTCTTTGGACGCCGATTAATTTTAATCCGACAGCCGGCGCAACAATCGTAAAATTTTCGACGACTCTACAATTGTTCAAATCGACGACGGGCGGTGATGATGAATTCCGCTGGGCAGTGTACAACCAGGCATCAAAACGGATGTTCTCCATCGATTTCTTCATGAGTTCTCAGGCGATCTACTATGAACTTGAGAATCAGCAGGCCACCAACACGGGCTTCACTTTCGATGTTGATGGCTCGTATGACCTCGTCAGCTACATGGATTTTGAACGCAACCAATGGACTGCTTTTCTGAACGATCGAGTGATTGCGAATGCCCTCCCAATTCGGCTCACGAACAGCACTGCTTTGAATCTGGGAGATGTGGATGCCGTCTGGTTCATCAACAATGCCCAATCTCCTGGCGACAATTACATGGTCTTCGATGATTACACGATTACCGCGGAGAATATTACATCAATTCCGGCCGCGCTCGAAGACATGGGGATGACGCCCGAGCACTTCTATCAATTCCGAGTATTTGGCGAGATCGGGGTGAAATACGCCATTGATGTAACGACCGATTTTAAAACCTGGGACCAGCTTTATCCTGACCCGGGACAGACTTTCGTGAATACGGACGGAAGCTTCATTTTCAAAGACACCACCGCGCCTGAGTTTTCGCGTGGTTTTTACCGGGTTCGCTCCGTGCCGTGAGGCGGCATCTTAACTTCGCATCTTCAGAAACGCCCAGACAATGCCGGCAATGATGATGATGCCCAGCACCACTCCTACTGCGATAAAGATGGTGTTGGTTTTATTGGATTTCTTCGCGAAGGGCGAGTTCTTGTCGAATTTTACGCCTGTTCCGGGCTCAAATTCGTTTAATTTCACTCCCCGCGGAATCACGCGGGTGTTCTCCATCTGTTTCTTGCCTGAAGTCACCGCTGCCGGTTGGCCCTCGGCCTCCAGCCGGACCTCAATTTGCCCGAGGCGCAGGATTTGGCCCGGTTTAAGGACCTTCTCTGTGATTTTTTCCCCGTTGATGTAGGTGCCGTTTGTCGAATTTAAGTCCTTCACCAGGACATCATTGCCCTTGAGCAAGACCTCGCAGTGGTGGCTCGAGACAGACTGCTCCGCGATTTGGAAGGTGTTGTCTTCCAGGCGACCAATAGTGGTTTTATCCACTTTCAAGTCATGAGAGCGGCCTGTCAGTCCTTCGCTAAGTACGACAAGTTTAGGCATACGCCAGTTCGGTAAAGAGGATTATCTTCACAGAGCAGTGCAAGTCAAACGGTTTTGTCGAAAGTGCAAAATTCATTCAGACCTTTGACATCGGTCCGGCGCTGGTGCTCAACTTCCGCCTGCGTCTCTTCGAGCTTCTCGACATTTGCCATTTTCCTTTCGGTCCATTACAACCTCCCCAACAAATGCGCGCCATTGTTGCACTGATTTTTTCGATATTTGTTGTATCGACTGTCGCACAGGATATGCCGAAGAATCAAACCGCCAAATCCTTCAAAGGGGAGTCCGTCAAAAAGCTGGAAATCAATTACCTTCTTTTTCTCCCCAAAGATTATAAAGTTAAGGCGGACCGGAAATGGCCGCTCATGCTTTTTCTTCACGGAGCTGGGGAGCGCGGCGCGGATCTCGGTAAAGTTGCCCTGCACGGGCCGCCAAAGATCGTCAAGGACCGCCCCGATTTTCCTTTTATCCTGGTCTCTCCGCAATGCCCTAATGGACAAACCTGGGCGGACGACGTTTT
>Ga0136846_1234292_pt1 | contig 16299 bp, 15 predicted proteins | sample HopSoiMetagenom2_FD_96841 | JGI IMG/M metagenome (GOLD analysis project Ga0136846, IMG submission 96841) | Grasslands soil microbial communities from Hopland, California, USA - 2 Assembly 2016 (version 4) | ecosystem: Environmental > Terrestrial > Soil > Grasslands | place: USA: Hopland... | reverse complement strand
CTATGCAGCAAATCGCTCCAACCGAGCGCAAAGCGGACAAAGACGACCACTACCCTGATCTCGAGCAGGTATAGCTCATCGCCATCCGAAGTCGCCACTGATCCACCTATCCGGCCGTCGGCGTGAGCGCAAGGCGGCCATCGGGCTGAGGAATGCGGAGGGGGAACTACCCCCACCGCCTCCCCCCTGGTCTATGAAAACAATGGACTTGCAGACGCGTGGGCATCAAAATCTCTGAGTTATAAGGACTTACGGGTAAAATCTTGAGCGACAACGACTTAGGATGACGTAGATGCATTTTTCTAATAGATATATAGAATTATTGCACTATGGCTTCTAGTTAAGTCAAGAGAGTTGGATAGAGAATCGCTCGGTGATTCCCGTAGCAGGAATGTCTGTTTCCTACGCGCGCAGGAGACATTGGGCACTTGGCAGGGCCTAAAGGCCCACCGTGATTGGGCCATGAACGCGGCCCTGAAGGGCCGCTCTTCCACGGTTGTCCAGAAAGCGTGCTCTTCCACGTCTTCCAGAAAGGCCGCGCTTCCACGGTTATTCGCTTAGCGCGACTGCTTGCGGAATCCGGCGGCCCGGCAAAAGACTTAACACGCTAGATCAGCAGAGTTACTACGCTGGTGACGACTAGCGCTGCGGCCCATACGGCGTCGAGATTCAGCCAGGCCTTGCGCAGAATGGCGAGGCCGAACTTGCTATACACCAGCCAGGCGATGAGCCCGGTTACCGCAAGATACGCGATTGTATGGACGGCTGTGGCGGCCAATGCTGCAAGAGGGCTGGCGGCCGTGGTGTGATGGTGGCCTGCGATATGGTCAGCCGCTTGGACTGTTCCACTGCCCAGCAGTACCGGCACCAACATCAAACCAGCGCCGTGCGCGGTTGCCATCAGAAACGACCAGAGCGTCAGGTCGCGGAAGCCCACCCGCATGCGAACCCACCGGGGATGGTAGTGCCGCAGCAGCGAGAAGACTCCAAGACCGAACAGAAGCGCGGCGACACAATAGCGGATCGTCTCCTGCGGCAATGCCATCCCGAGAAACGCCGCAGTCAGCACTACTATTCCAATGGACAAAGCGTGGCCAAGCGCAATGGGGACGAGCGCCCTCGCCACCGCGCTCCCCCTCTGCTCCTGCATCCCCAGCGCCACCGCGAAGAGCCAACCCATGCCAGGGTTAATTCCGTGGTAGGCGCCGAGGAGGAGCATCAGCCACAACGCAGTTGACATCATCTCGTGCGTCATTTTGCCTCGGAGTAGCAGTAAGAATCAGAGGAAGCGTCCCCACCCTCCAGTCTCACCTGATGTGCGCGCAGCCCGTCGAACTCGACGAAGAATTTTTCGTCGAGTTTCATTCCGCTGTTCGGGTCAACGTCAAGCTTTACCATCCAACTCTTCAACCCCTCAGGATAGATTTGCTCATCCCACGGTGCGTAGAGCGAATTGGTGAAATAGATGCGTTTGCCATCGCGGCTGATCTCAACCATCTGGGGACCGCCGTTGAGCGGTTGCGTGGGGTTACGGGGATGAGCGGCACGGCGTACGATGCCTCCGAGATGGACCGAGCCTGTCTTCTTGGGGTTAACGGGGTCGGAAACGTCGTATTGGATGAACTCCCCAGTTCCCCAGCACGAAACATAGAGGAAGCGGTCGTCGAGCGATAAGTTGATGTCGGTTACCAGTGGAGGCACGGCCTTGAAGCCCTTTAGCAGCGGCGGCAGTTTTTCCGGATCGGCGGGCTCCGCAGGGATCTCAATCAGCTTGCGGACGGCCCACTTGCCGTTCTTACCGCCATCCTCGCGGTACCACATCCAGATGGACGACGACAGATCTTTGAGCGAAATTCCGACTCCGACAAAACCGTAAGCCTTGTTGGGATCGTGTGAGGGTCTCAGCTCGAGTACCCACTGTTGCTCCGCACCGAGATCGATTTCCTGCTGATGGCGTCGCTGGTCGAGGTCCCAGATATGAATCTTGTGTCCGTACTTGCCAGCGAGGAGCAGCTCCGGATTGACGCCGTCTTTCACCATGTTCGGCGTGCCCCATTCCGATGTAATCATCGTGTCGTGCCCGAGGTGCCACCAGAAGTCGTAGGCCAACTGCTGCGGGCCGCGATCTCGCTCCCACTGGCCCTTCAACTCAAACGTGTTCGCGTCCATGAGGAAAATGCCACCGGGCCCGTCTCCAGTGGCGGATCCAAGCGCGCTCCCATAAATGCAGTCGGGGCCGCAATGAATCGTGTGGGGCGAGGTGTACCCGGTCTTCTTGATGAACTCTTCAGGCTCGATCACCTTCACGATTTTCGGCTGTTTGGGGTCCGGTTTGGTATCGAGGATGTAAATCCGCGAAGACCCGATGCCCGGCACGATCAGGTAGCGGCGCTCCATGTGCGGATGCGGGGCTTGCGGGCAAAGACACGCGCTACAGGCATTCCAGCCGAAGTGATGCAGCTCATTATCGCCGCGCGGAAAATCTGTTTTTCCCACGAGTCGCCCATACCCGGAGGAACTCGGATCAAGATCGATGACTCCCATGGCGTCGCGCTGTCCGTTCTTGCCCGCGTTGAGCAGAGCAACGTATGCAAGGCGTTCAGCGGGGGCTTGCATTGCCATGCCTGGTGAAGGGTAAAAAGTTGGATCCGGACGCATTAAAGCCATATTTGTGTCTCCTGTCGTGCAAAGATTCGCGGCGACTCAGAACCTCAGGCTCTCACCGCGATCACTTCCAGATATTCCGATGAGACCACCGTGACTTCGTCCCCTCCCCGATTGTGCGCGGACCACAGTGCTTCCAAGTCAGCTCGCAGTTTCCGGGCATCCGATTCAGCCAGGGAAGCGAACGCGCGATTGGTAGGTCCATAATACTGCCGGAAAAACTCAACCACATCCGCGGGCGGGAATGGATAGTTGAAGCTATATTGGCGACGCGTCATGGTAAGGTCCGAAACTCCATGGCCCAGTCTCTCACGTACAACAGCCTCATCGCCCCACAGTACGGGAGCCGGCATGCCTGAGGGAGCGATAAACTTTGCGAAGGTCTTGAACATTTGTCCGATGAACCCTTCGCGCGTCCAATTTCCCATTGCGATGGTGCCTCCAGGACTACACACTCGTAGCAGTTCGCGAGCCACCAATTCCGGCCGCGGAGCAAACATGGCTCCCAGCAAGCTGACTACGACGTCGAAGCTGGCGTCTTCAAACGGAAGAGCCTCGGCGTCACCTTCAATAAAACGAGCCTTGAGGCCTTCCGCGTCGGCGCGCGCCTGCGCACGCTGCACGAGGTTTGGCGCAATGTCCACGCCGGTAACCTGCACACCATCCCGGGCTGCCCACAGCGCGACCTGACCCGAACCGCAGGCCACATCGAGCAACTGGCATCCAGCCGGAACATCGAGTTGCTCGTAGAACATGCGCGCACCCTGTTCCATATAGCGCGAGAAGCGATCGTAGTCTCCCGCCATCCACGTATCTTTTAGTCGCGCCTTCAGATCGTCGACTTCCGGTGTAATTGTGATGGTGCTCATGTTTCCTCCGATGTTTTTTTATTTGCCCACACTAAATCCAAGGTCGCGTCGGCATGCACGACGCGCCAATCTACCATTCAGCGCCAAGAATGTTCTCGATATCTGCCCAGCACCAAGAGAGAGTGGCAATGGTCTCCGTCTCGTCTGTCGGCCTAAAGGCTTTTTCGATCGGCTTCACTGGAACAACAGACATCTGTCTCCCCTTACTTTGGGACAATTAGTTCACGGTCTGATTCTCAACAGCCTTGATCATCCCGTGTGGAGCAGCGCCCGTACGGGTCGTCGCACGCTCAAGCACTCTGAGTACCCGCTCAGCGCTTCGGGGTAATCTTGGCTGCAAAAGACTGCGCCACGATCTTGCCGTCCCGCACGACGAAAGTGTCGGTAGCAGCTTCGTACGAATTGTCTGCCGTTTCGGCGCTCCACAAAATGTATGCGTATTCACCGTCAACGTATCGCTCACGCATGGAAAACGATGCGCCCGGCTTTGCAAACTCCGCAAGAAAAGCCTGGAAAAAGGGCTTGATTGCCGCCGGTCCTTTTAGCGGCCTGTCGGGTACAAACAACACGGCATCCGATGAATAGTCAGCGACAACGCCATCGAGGTCGTTCTTGCCAAAGCACCTCAGATGTTGATCTAGAACATCGCCTGTGGTTGGCATTTTTCATCTCCTTTAACTTTGAATTGCCGTGAAGCAGTTTTCGCATCTGCAAAGCCTTCAACGAGGCTTACTATGCGCCGATATGGTGGCCCACACTTACCCGCGCGTCCGGTTTTCTTGCTCACGGCAGACTTCCCGTATGATCATTTGCTCTAAAGTCCGGAGAGGTTTGCAGGAAGTCCGCAGGAGGGCATATGGATGTGCTTTCCGAAGTACTGAAGGTGGTAAAGCTGCAGGGTGCCTTGTTTTACAACGGAGAATTCTCGTCGCCGTGGAGTTTTTACTCGCCGCCCTCCCGCACGGTCGCGGCGTACGTAGCGCCGGACGCGAGGCACGTTATCGTTTATCACTTACTGACAGAAGGTCGCGCCTCAGCCCGGTTGGCGGATGGCGAGCGCATCATGCTTGAAGCTGGCGATATCGTGATCTTTCCGCACGGCGACGCACATTTCGTGGAAAACGGGCCTCCGGCGAAGTCTGTGGACATGGGGAAGGAACTAGCTCGAATCCTTTCCCAGGGTTTGAAGCGTTCGACTCTGGGTGGCGGAGGAGAAACCACGAAATTCGTCTGCGGGTTCATGGCCTGCGAGCCACGGCTCAGTCAAGTTTTTCTTAGCGGACTGCCGCCGGTGTTCAAAGTCAGCATTCGCAACGATGCTTCGGGCAGATGGCTGGAAAACTCGATCCGCTTTTCAGTGAACGAGGCCGACACTTCTCGCGCGGGCGGAGAAGCGGTCCTGGCCAAATTGTCGGAGGTTTTGTTCGTGGAAACACTGCGGACCTACATTGCGCAGCTGCCGCCGGAGCAAACTGGCTGGCTGGCCGGCGCCCGCGATTCCGAGGTCGGAAAGACTCTGGCGCTAATGCACCGGAATCCTGCGCATCCGTGGACCATTGCTTCCTTGGCAAGAGAAGCGGGAGTGTCCCGCTCCGTGCTGGCAGAGCGATTCCGCCATTACCTCAGCGAGCCTCCAATGGCTTACCTCACTCGCTGGCGACTGCAGTTAGGAGCGCAGATGCTCGCCTCGACCAGTTATTCGGTGGCACAGATTGCATCCGAAGTTGGCTACGAGTCCGAAGCCGCTTTTAATCGCGCTTTCAAACGCGAGTTTGAAACGCCTCCTGCACGTTTCCGGACGCAGGCGAGATCGAATTATGCGACCAGCCCCGCGAGGAAATCCCGGTCGCATGACTAAATGGCTACGAGAAATAGCGGTTGCAACTGTCGTCGAATTCGTATCGAGAAACGCGGGTGAAGGTCGCGCCAATCCCCAGTAGTTGGCCAGCTCGGAGGTAATCCAGCTTCCGGTTGCCGCCGTTCAGGCCAAACTTCGGGCTTAAACCGGGTGTGTCGTTTTCGCGGACGTGGCCTTCCTAACGCCGGTTCTCACACGTTGCAGTGACGGGGCTCACGGTGAGGTCGTTAAGGCCCATACATACTGCCTGTTGAGCTCCTGAGGGGCGTCTGGCCTGTGGCAGGGAGGCTTGATGCGCAGTGATCACATTGCTGCATCTCCCATTTGCGATAGTTCTCAATGCACCCCAGACATCGGAACGGGCGCCAATCACGGTATAGCCGGGCGAGTCCAAGCCGTCGATCCTCAATCCAAGGGGGAAAACCCCTTGTATTCTCGCGTGAGGCTTGAACTTACGTCGGGGCGATCTTGGTTGACATAGCTGGGTTGAGATATCTGGTTGGTCGAGGCAACTTCAATAAAGGATACAGTTATGACAGAGAACGCCTCAAGCCTCAGTGAAGAGCGGATTGCTTACCTCGAAGGACTGGTCAATCAAGCCCGAACCGCCGCCGCGGTTTTTACACAGTGCACGCAAGAGGATGTTGACCGCATTGTGAAACCGATGGTCCTGGCTGGACTGGAACAAGTTCAAAATCTAGCGCGCCTGGCAATCGAGGAAACCAAACTTGGAGTTCTTGAAGACAAGGTTCTAAAGAACCTTGTGGCCACGGAATTCGTCTACAACTACGTCAAGGATAAACGCACGGTCGGCATTGTTCGCGAGTTTCCGGAACGTGGTCTGGTGGAGCTGGCGGAACCGATTGGAGTCATCTTCTCGCTCATACCGATTACAAATCCGACTTCGACCGTCCTCTTCAAATGCATCATGGCCGTGAAGACGCGAAATGCGGTCATCTTTAGTCCGCACCCCAAGGCGTGGAGATGTTGCTCCGAGGCTGTACGGATCATGTATGAGGCGGCGGTGAAGCATGGGGCGCCCGAGGGCATTTTCACCTGTCTGGAATCGCACACTCTGGAGGACAACGCTTACCTGATGCAGCACAAGGACATTGGTTTGATTGATGCCACTGGTGGGCCAAACGCAGTGAAGGCCGCTTACAGCTCGGGCAAACCAGCATTGGGAGTTGGCCCAGGGAACACGCCCGTATATCTCGAGAAGACGGCGGACGTCGGCATGGCGGTGGTGGACATCATTACGTCGAAAACCTTCGACAATGGGACGATCTGCGCGTCGGAACAGACGGTGGTCATCGATGATGAAATTTACGACCTCGTGCTAAAGAAATTCGCGGAGTTGGGGGCGCACGTCTGCAATGAGAAAGAGACAGAGCTGCTTGGCCGCACGGTGATTGATCCCAGCACTGGATTCATGCAGCCGCTGGCAGTGGGTCAGAAAGCGACCGATATCGCCCGCATGATCGGCCTTCGAGTGAACCCAAATACCAAGCTGTTGATTGCTCCCATTCAAGGAGTTGGTCGTGAACATCCGCTCTCGGTCGAGAAACTGTTCCCGGTGCTTTCGGTTTATCGAGCGAAATCGGTCGATGAGGCGCTCAAGGTATGCGTGGATGTGAATCATGCCGGCGGACTTGGACATACCGCGGTCATTTTCTCCCGTAACGATGAAACGATTCGAAGATTCGGTGAGGTAATCAACGCGGGGCGCATCATTGTGAATTCGCCAGGATCGATTGGCGCGCTGGGGGGCGTCTACAACGACATGGTGCCCACGTTCTCGTTTGGATGTGGGACGGGCGGCGGCAACAGCACCACCGATAACATCAATGTGTATCACTACCTCAACATCAAACGCGTGGCTCGGAGGACACCAGCGCATATGTGGTTCCGCGTTCCCAGTCAAATTTATTTCAACATGAATGCGGTAGAGAATGTGAGGCGGCTGCCATCGCGCTCGACCATAATCGTTACCAACCCGCCTCTGGAGCAGTTTGGTCTGGTAGACATCGTCCGGCGCTACATTCCACCGGAAACTCATGTTCATGTTTCGGTGATTCCTGATGCCGAGCCCGAGGTTTCGGTTGTGATGCAGGGAGTAGAGGCGCTGAATTTCTACAAAGCGGATCAGATCATCGCGCTGGGAGGCGGCTCGGTGATCGACGCGGCGAAGATCATGAAGCTTAAGTACGAATCGCCCCAGGCTGACTTGGAGGAACTGGCCGCGCCGTTTCTGGACTTGCGCAAGCGTGTGATCGACTTCCCAAGCGAGAAAGTTAACCGGGCGCGCCTGATCGCGATCTCGACTACCAGCGGAACTGGTAGCGAAGTCACTCCATTTGCAGTACTGACCGACAAAGAGCGGGGCCGCAAGGTGACGCTCGCCGATTATTCGCTCACGCCGGATGTGGCCATTGTCGATCCGCAGTTTGTGATGTCCATGCCGAAAGGACTTACCGCCGACACGGGCGTCGATTGTTTGACTCACGCGCTCGAGGCCGGAGTTTCGATTTACGCTTCAGCCTATACGGACTCCAACGCTATGCAGGCGATCCGACTGGTATTCAAGTACCTGCCCATCGCTTATGAGCAACCCCAGAACGAGGAAGCACGCACCATGATGCACAACGCGGCATGCATTGCGGCGATGGCCTTCGCGAACGCGTCAGTAGGCGTGAATCATGCGCTGGCTCATGCGTTCGGCGCACGCTTTCACGTAGCGCATGGCCGAGCGAATGCGCTCATGTTGCCCCATGTGATTGCATACAACGCCGCTGTACCCAGCAAGTTCATGCCTTCTCCGAACCAGCGCGGGTATACCGCACATCAGAAATATGCGCTGGTTTCGGACTTGCTGGGGCTCGGCGGCCATACGATTGAGGAAAAGGTAAACAACCTGGTGACCGCGATAGAACGGTTACTGGACCAGTTGGCGTTTCCACGTTCGATCGCGGCGATGGGAATATCCAAAGAAGATTTCGCGTTGGCAATGCCCGAACTGGTCAAGAATGCTTTTGACGATCCTTCGGGACGGTCCAATCCGCGCATGCCGCTGGTGAGCGAATTGGAAGAGCTGTTTTGGAGCGCTTATAAAGGCCGAGGCCTGGCGAAGGTGGCCAGTGCGTCTCAACAACGAACGTCGTGATGGATGGTCTGAATATGGCAACGATTGCGGAGTGGCTAAGAATTGATGCCGAACGTGTGATCGAAGGATTGGAAGACGCGCGTGAGATGCTGGATAGCGCCAATGGCGAACTGGTTTTGGATTTCTCTTCGGTGCGCCGGATCGACCCTGGCGCGGTCAGAGCGCTGCAGACGCTCGCTGCAACCGCTGACGAAAAAACGGTTAAGGTGGTCTTACGCGGCGTGAACATCGAGATCTACAAAGTGCTCAAGCTAGTAAAGCTAACGCGGCGCTTCTCCTTTGTGACCTGAGTTAAGAACAGTCTCGCGGGAGCGACTGGAACGTAGGCGGCGCGTTTCGCCGGTACTTATGCGGCAGCAGAACGATGATGTCCGCCTTGCCACGTCGTGGGAAAGATGACAAACGACAAGTCGGACTATATCTCCGATCCCGCGTTCAAACATCTCTGAGCCGGTGCGAAAGTTCGCGTCCATCCCTCCTGCGGGTTAGAATCCAATTCCTGCGTGGCTAATTACGGCTGGGCGCCAGTCCGCGCATGTTGTTGCCATGGTGCAAATGGGCTATGTTGTGCCGACGTCTGGATCTCTGGATTCACATAGATGGATCTGCCGAACGTTTCCAACAAGCGCCGCTGGTCTATCGTCGGGCTGCTGTTCACAGCATCATTAATTAATTATCTGGATCGTGCCGCGATTTCGTTCGCGCTGCCATCGATTTCGAGGGAATTCCAACTGACACCGGAAAGCAAGGGGCTCCTGCTCTCTTCTTTTTTCTGGTCGTACGCGCTCATGCAAATCCCCATTGGATGGGGCGCCGACCGGTTCAATTTGCGCTGGCTGTATGCGGGAGCATTCGCGCTGTGGTCATTTGCACAGGGGCTTACCGGGTTAGCGGGCAGCCTTGCAGCTTTGATTGGGTTCCGCGTTCTTCTCGGGATTGGAGAGTCGATCTACCTTCCGGGAGGAACCAAAATTGTCAGTTTGCTATTCACGCGAAAAGAGCGGGGTTTGCCATCAGGACTTTTCGATTTCGGTACGCGAACGGGATTGGTCCTGGAAGGCATTCTGGTTCCCTGGCTCTTAACGCGTTACGGGTGGCGCCAGACTTTTCTTCTGTTAGGCTTTGTGGCTCTCATCTGGATAGTCCCCTGGTTTTGGTTCTTTCCCCGGCGTTTGCCGGCGGTGGAGCGTGTCATGGGCTCGGGGTTGTCCAAAGTGCCGCGTGCTGGTTGGACGACCCTGCTGAACCGCAATTTGCTGGGGATCTGCCTCGGATTCTTTTGCTTTGATTACTACTGGTATGTGCTGGTCACGTGGATGCCTGACTACCTGGTGACCGTTCGCCACCTCAGCATCGTACAGGCCGGTTTTTATGCGTCACTCGTGTTCTTCACGTTTGGTATTGCCGAACCGATTGGCGGATGGATTGCCGACACACTGATCCGTCGCGGTTGGGATGAAACTGCGACTCGCAAAGGAATTGTGACGGTGGCTTTCGGCATGGGTGTGTTTCTGATAGCCGCCATGCGTGCTGCGCATACGGATGCCGCTATTGGGTTGTTGATTTTAGCTTCGCTGGTAGGGCTTGCTACGGGCAACCTGCTCACAATCCTTCAATCTTGCGCGCCAGCGGAACACGTCGGCATATGGACCGGGGCTGAGAACTTCGCGGGTAATCTCGCGGGAATCATCGCACCACTCGCAGTTGGGTTCCTGATCACCTCGTACGGCTCCTATGTTCCAGGCTTTGAACTCGCCTCGATCGTTCTTCTCCTGGGGTTGCTCGCCTACTGGTTCGTGGTCGGTGATTTGAAACCGCGATTGTCTTAAGTCGGCTAACGCGCACAATATAGGCAATCGTAACGGGTAACCTAAACCGAGAATCACGTTGTTAGCGTTGCCCGCCAATGCTCGAGAAACGATAGTCAAGGCGTCTGCGCCCCCTGTGTCTCGACATATACCGCGTAGAGAGACTGGCTCGCAACCATGAACAACCGGTTCTTCTTGGCGCCACCGAAGCAGAGGTTGGCACATGTTTCCGGAAGGTGGATTTTGCCGATCAGCGTACCGTCAGGTGCGAACACGTGCACCCCGTTGAAGCCTTCTGCTGCCCATCCGGCAGCGGACCAGAGGTTGCCGTCCACATCGCAACGAATGCCGTCAGATGATCCTGGAGACATGTTGGCAAACATTCTTCCGTTTCTTAGTCGCGCACCATCGACAACGTCATAGACGCGAATCGGACGCGGATCGCCAGGACGTTTTGGAATACCCGTATCCACGATGTACAGCCTCTTCTCGTCGGGAGAGAAACACAGGCCATTGGGCTTGTCCAGGTCAGTGGCAACGGCTGTCGCATCGCCTGTTTTCGGGTCGAGCCGGTAAACGTTGGCGGGCAGCTCGAAGCGAGCCTTGTGGCCTTCATAATTCGACATGATTCCGTAACCAGGATCGCTGAACCAGATGGCGCCGTCAGAATGTACCGCCACATCATTCGGTGCGTTGAGCTTTTTGTCGTGAAAACGATCTATCAGTACGGTGATGGTACCGTCGTATTCAGTTCGCGTTACGCGCCGTGTGTCGTGCTCGCAGGTGATCATCCTACCCTGGCGGTCCCGAGTGTTGCCGTTGCTGTAATTCGACGGGCTGCGGAAAACGGTGACCTCTCCGGTTTCCTCGAGCCATCTCAGCATGCGGTTGTTAGGGATGTCGCTGAAGAGGAGATAGCGCCCATCCGCAAACCATACCGGCCCTTCCGCCCACCGCGTGCCTGTGTATAAGCGTTCAACGGCAGCGTTGCCGACCTTGTACTTTGCGAATCGCGGATCAATCACTTCCACCGCCGGATCGGGATACATCACAAGACTTTTACGCTCTTGCTCGTCGCCAAGAGCGCAAGGTTTCAGAGCCAGCGCCGCAGCGGCGCCGATGGTAAGGTCCATAAATGTGCGTCTCTGCATTCGTGTGTGCCTCCGGCAGAAAACACTATACGACGGATCTTATCCCGGCCTTTCCGGGAATGAAATAAATCGCTCCACAAAAGCCTTGGGCGTCGACTGGACACGGTTGCCATGTGTACGCGATGCTGTACCTCTTGCGGCGATTCATTGACCCAGTCGTGTTCTCTTTATGAAAACCACCACGATGCTCGTTTTGTCGGATCCTAGCGAGCCGCAACTCTCCATGCTGGCCGGGCTAAGCGACCATGCCAATGTTGTGATCGGTAACTCAGCGGAAGCGTTCGCAGACGTCGCACTTGATGCGGCGGTCATTCTCAACTGGTCGGGTTCACTTGGATTGCTCCGCGACGTATTTCGGATGTCCCCTCGCTTGCGCTGGATGCACTCCCGTGCGGCTGGGCTCGAGCAGACGCTCTTCCCTGAACTCGTTACAAGTAATGTGATCCTGACAAATGGCAGCGGGGTCTTCAGCCCGTCTTTGGGAGAGTTCGTCCTAGGTGCAATCTTGTATTTCGCCAAGGGTTTTCGGCGCATGATTCGCAACCAAATGGCTGGATTGTGGGAGCCCTTTGATGTGGTGTCTATTTCGGGTGAGACAGTCGGAATTATTGGCTATGGCGATATCGGACACGCCGTTGGCGCCAGAGTCAAAGCGCTCGGCATGAAGGTGCTTGCGGTCAAGCGACACGCTTTCCAGACGGGCGAGGCGGATCCGCTCGTCGACAAGATATATGGCTCGAATGAACGCATCGAAATGCTGCCTGGCTGTGACTACGTGGTGGTAGCTGCGCCGTAGAATGATGAGACACGGGGCGTTATTGGTGAAACGGAGTATCGGGCCATGAAACCGACGGCTGTTGTCATAAACGTTGGCCGCGGTCCTGTAATTGATGAAAGCGCAATGATCAGCGCACTGTCTGAAGGTAGAATCAAGGGCGCTGCTCTGGATGTGTTTGATCAAGAACCGCTGCCCGAGGGTCACCCTTTCTACGCGCTGGAAAACGTTCTGCTATCCCCGCATTGTGCTGACCACACGCCTGACTGGCTGGACAATGCCATGCGTTTCTTTATTGCGCAATTCGAACGATTTCGTTCAGGCGAACCCTTGCTCAATGTGGTGGATAAAAACTTAGGGTACTGATCTCCGATCGCCGGTTTTTATTCGCGACAAGGATCACGCGCCGCGTTCATGCTGGGCGGGGTTCAGCGCGAGAGGCGCGGTTTGGAAGCGATCGCAAGTGACAGCGAGAGTTCTGCTAGGGTACAGCGGCGAAAACTTCGTTGGAAGGGCCGCTCTCCGCAGAGTTCAGGCCAACGGCTGTGACGACGTAATAGTAGACCTGGCGGGAAGAAACCCAAGCGTCGTTGTACGAGTTGGCCGGTACGAGGTCGGCGATCCTCGAATATGGTCCACCGGGATGAACTCCCCGATACACGTTGTAGCCCTTGACGACCGAAGAACTCGGATTCCATGTAAGCAGGACTCTGTGCTGGCTTGCATCGTCGCCCGAGATGCTTGAGTTGCTGGTGTGGGAGATTCCGCATCCGGCAAGCAGCAACGAGGCAACGCAGGCAACGATGAAATGAGGACACATAGGCAAGGAAGAAGGCGACTCGCCGCGGCAGTCATTCTATCGGAGTCGAGATGGCGTGCTACATTGTGCTCTCGATTTATAGCTCGCGCCTTTCGGTAGCCCGGGTGTGAGTGCCGGTGCAGAATAGGCTTGCAAAAATGTGCACAGTCTGCAAAAACTTGCTTGTGGCGGACCTGCACGGGCAAAAACAGTTATGCTCAGCGCTGAGCAATCTCAATACACGTTACGCATATTTTCTGCTGTGACAGTGCAGGACACAGTTTCACATTACGCGGCCTTTATGCTTCTTTTGTCTGCCGGAGGATGACATGACGCTTACTCGCGTGGCAGTGTTACTCGTGCTGTGGGGTGTCGTGCTCAGCAGCCCGGCGCAATCTCAAGCACCGGAGAACGCAGGCTCCCAACAAGCCGCTGAACGACAGGATGACGTTCCCAGATCGATCGCAGAAAGCGTCAGCGGGACGCTTCAGTTCGCCGAGGGGAATTTTCTCGGCATAGCGGAAGCCATGCCCGACGAGAAGTATTCGTTTGTGCCCACTGCCGGCAAGTTCGACGGGGTTCGCAGTTTCGGGGAGCAGGTGAAACACGTGGCCTGCGCACAGTTCGCCTTCTTCAATGAATTCGAAGGGAAGACGCCCCCTGATGACTGCGAAAAGGGCGGACACGATGCGGCAAAAACGAAACCGGAATTGATTAAGTACCTGAAGGACTCATTCGACTATTCCAATCGAGTGCTTGCCAAGCTCACGGCACAGAACGCGCTCGACCGGGTTGAAGGCCGGTATGCCGGGCCGAACACGAAGCTTGGCATCGCGGTCGTCGCGGTGTGGCACATCACCGATCATTACGGGCAAACGGTCGAGTACCTCCGCATGAACGGCATCGTCCCGCCGCAGACGCAAAAATACGGGCTCAAGGTACGGTGAGTTTCTGCCGCGGCCGCCTTGTGCCTCTTCCAAAGAAAGACGGTACGACCGGGCGCAGAGAGTTCTTCAACGGGTGCCGGTGTCTTCCAAGCGAGTTGGGACTCTGCCTAGTTCCTCGACTGCCGAGCCCACCGACTTCTTTGTCACCTTTCGCGGGCCGCTGCTGGTCGCTGATTCCAGCGCGGAGCGAAGCTCCTCTTTGAGCGTCTCGGGCAAAGTATCCACTGCGCCTAGCAGACGCTTAGCCGCCAGGACATTGCTGAAACCATCTCTGACGTCCTCGTCCGTGACAGAGGCGAGGTTCTCTGCAACTTCCAGAACTTCGATGACACTCAAGAAGCCGTTCCCCTGTTCCATTGATTTTGCAATGTCTGCGAGGGTCTTTTCCATGGGATCGAAGTTCGTCCACGCCTTCATTTGCACTTTGTAGTAGCGCTCTTTAGGTGCGGTTGTTTGATTTGGTTGCGGTACTATGCTTGATTTCCACATTCGATGCTCTCCTTGAGTGCATAAAAACCGGGGATAAGGATGGTCCAGCTACTCGCGAATTCGCTTTGGAAGCGCCATCCCCCGGGTATAATTTACCGCACATTTTGTTCAATCAATCGTGATCCCTTAGAATTTTTCTAATGATGCGGAACAACGCAGCCGAACACCTCGATTCCAGCAGCTCTACTAGTGCAACAGACTCGCTCAATAGAGAGTTGGCGACATGGGTTGCCGAGCACGGATGCGCATGGTCTGGGACAGCAAGTGAACTTTTGAATGCGCTAAGCGCCCGCATTGTTTCCCGCGAGACATTGCCAATGACGGGAAATGCGCTTTACGCGCATCTCCGGGAACAGAGCGAGGAGCTTCGGTCCTATGGGATCGAGGTTGTTCTGCCCCCAAGCGGTGTTCGAATGGTGTTACTCAAAGCGTCTAAGGAGACGGCCGAAGAAGCCACGCCGCTGGTCCGGGAAAGTCAGCTGAGCAAAGATGATGCCGCTCAGGAGGCGGATGATCTCGATCCAAACGGTCTGACCGCGAACAGGCAGACCAGCAACCGGGAAGTTGCCTCCGATACACCCCCGCTCGAAGACGCAATGGGAGTGCTTTCGGCCATCACCGACATGCAGGAACAGATCAAGAAAAGACTCAGGCGAGCTGACGAAGAATCGTCCGGCACGCAAAATTCTTACCCTCGAAATGGTGACGCACCACAAGCCCTTATTGAGCCACACTCGCCTGTGAGTACGGGAGACGCCCTCTTTCTGATTAATGCGGTTGAGGAGCGAATCAGGAGGCGGCTTCACGAAGTTGGGAGTGACTCTTTCAGTGACAAGGATGCGTACCCTGAGAACGCGATTGCGAACGACGGTGCAGCCGAACAGGTGGACAACGAAGAACGGACCGACGTGCCTGCGACGATAATGGGGTCCGCAGCTGGTGCGGAAGAAAGTTTCTATCCTGACCGGCTTGAGGAAACCGCTGAGAAAACCAGCGAACCCATCGAGATCGACGAACCGATTTTTGAAAGTACCGGGGAAGCGCTCGTTGCCATTTTGGAGGTGCAGGAGCAACTCAAGAAACTGTCCCGTCAAACGAGCGCGATCATTGACGTTGCGGCAAGAACAACTCAACAACTATCCAGAGCGAGTGGTGTTGCGATCGCGTTGGCACGCGATGGTAAGGTGCTTTACCAGGCTGAAACGGGGCTTGCGAGCAAAGTTAGAGAAGTTCAGGGCGATTCCAGCTTCCTCAAATCCTGCCTCGAAACAGGTGAAACTTTGCAACTGCAAGGCTCGGAAGAAAGCGCCGCTCGGGAGTTTTGCTTACGCGAGGGTATCAAGTCCCTGATCGTCTCACCATTTCCGGTGGGTGGAGGACTCGTGGGAGCCATCGAATTTATTTTTCAGGAACGGCGAGTGCTGCAACAAGCGGATCGCATTACGATTGAGGCTGTGGCAGACGCGGTTAGCGCAGCTATCATTTGAGTGGGACGCAGCGCTTTCTCTTTGGACCGCTACTCAATTCTGCAGGGCATTGCCACGAAACCGAGCGTAAGCTTCGTCACATTCCGTGCCGCCTAAGCCAGGTGAGGGCCTCGGTTGTGGCGTCAGCGACCTGAGCTTGGCTCATACTCCTCGCCAGATCAAGTTTTGCCTTCGTACTATCTTTCTCACCGGCAGCTTCGGCCAATACGTACCAGACATAGGCGGTCCTTTTGTCGGCGCCAGTTCCTATGCCTTGTCGATACATTTCCGCCAGGTTGAATCTCACGCG
>Ga0136846_1238964_pt1 | contig 16305 bp, 15 predicted proteins | sample HopSoiMetagenom2_FD_96841 | JGI IMG/M metagenome (GOLD analysis project Ga0136846, IMG submission 96841) | Grasslands soil microbial communities from Hopland, California, USA - 2 Assembly 2016 (version 4) | ecosystem: Environmental > Terrestrial > Soil > Grasslands | place: USA: Hopland... | reverse complement strand
GGAAACGGTCAAGAAGCAGGAAGCGCAGGCGGACAAGGCGTACGAGATCCAGACCAACGTGATGCAGCAGCAGGTCGGGGCCGACGCCGTGCGCGTGCAGCAGATCGAGCACGAGCAGCAGATCAAAGTGCAGGAAGCCGAGATCGTGCGGAGCGAAAAGGAACTGATCGCGACGGTGCTGAAGCAGGCGGAAGTCGAGCGGCAGCGCATCTCGGTGCTGGCCGAAGCGGAGAAGAGCCGGCTCTCGATCGAAGCCGAAGGCACCGCGGCGGCTGTGCGCATGCGCGGCGAAGCGGAGGCCGACATCATCTTCAAGAAGGGGGACGCCGAGGCGCGCGCGATGAACGTGAAGGCGGAGGCGTTCCAGGAATACAACCAGGCGGCAGTCATCGACAAGCTGTTCACGTCGATGCCGGAGATCGTGGCGGCGCTGGCCTCGCCGCTCAGCAAGATCGACAAGATCACGGTCGTGTCCACAGGGAACGGCTCGACCGGGATGCATAAGATCACCAGCGACATGACGGAAATCGCCGCGCAGGTGCCGGCGCTCATCGAGGCGCTCTCGGGCGTGCCGATGGGGGATCTGCTCTCGCGTGTGCGCAAGATTGGCGACAGCAAGCCGGCGGGGGTGTGACATGGCAGTACTCGAACGCGTCGCGACGCTCGTGCGCGCGAACCTCAACGATCTGATCGATCGCGCGGAGGATCCGGAGAAGATGATCAAGCAGGTGATTCTCGACATGGAGAACCAGCTCCTGCAGGTGAAGACGCAGGTGGCCATCTCGATGGCGGATCACCACCTGCTGCAGAAGAAGCAGTCGGAGCAGGCCGACAAGGCCGCCGAATGGATGCGCAAGGCGGAGCTCGCCGTCGACAAGGGGCAGGACGATCTCGCCCGGGCCGCGCTCGAGCGCTACCAGAGCTTCACGAAGATGGCGGACGGCTACACGCAGCAGGTCACCGATCAGAAGCAGCAGGTCGACGCGCTGCGTCGCGCACTGCAACAGCTCGAGCAGAAGCTGGTCGAAGCGCGCGAGAAAAGTGACGTACTGATTGCGCAGCATCGCCGAGCCCGCGCGCTCGAGTGCGCCAGCGATGCGCAGATGGTGATGACCGGCAGCGGGCCTGCTGCCGGCTTCGACCGCATGCAGCGCAAGGTGATGCACACCCAGGCCGTGAGCCAGGCGAAATCCGAGCTGGTGGCTGACGATGTCGAGCGGCGGTTCGAGGCGATAGAGAAAGAAGACGAGATCGGTCGTCTCCTCGGCGCGCTGAAAGCGCGGCGGGCGCAGCCATAGCGTGCGTGTCTGTCGGGGGCGTCGGGGCCCCCGACAGATGTCACATCGGCGACGTCATCCCACAGCTCACCGGGCCGCACATCTCATAGAATCACCCCAGCCATCATGTCGTCGACTGCCGCCGATACAGCGAGCCCCCACATCGGACGGTGCGTGTCGTGCGACGCGCCGCTCTCCGGTCCGTACTGCTCGCGCTGCGGCGAACGTGTACTGGAGCCGGACGCGCTCACGCTGCGCCATTTCTTCACGCACACCGTCGCTCATGAGCTCCTGCACGTCGACGGGACGTTGTGGCGGACGCTGCGGTTGCTGTTCGTACGTCCCGGTCAGCTCTCGTTGGACTATGCGGCCGGCCGGCGGCGTCCTTACGTCAATCCCTTCCGCCTGTTGCTGATTGCGATCGTTGCCTACGCGGTGATGACGGCGTCCGGCCTGCTCGTGACCTGGAATCTCGGGCCAGTGACGATGAGTATCGCCCCCGCGGCGCCACGGCGTGGCCTGTCCGTCGAGGGCGCGATCGACCAGATCGATCGATACGGCCTATTGCACCATCAGTTCGAGGCGAAACGGGAGCAGCTGGCCACTGAAACAGCGCGAGAGCGCTTTCACAATCGGCTCGAAGCGTTCGCAGAGCCGGTCTCGTTCGCCAATGTGATCCTGCTGGCCGGCGCGCTGCACCTGTGCTTTCGATCCAGGCATCGTCGCTTCCTCGAGCACCTGGCGTTCGCCATGCACGTCATCAGCTTCGTTCTGCTGTCGAGCGTGACAATGGTCATCATGCTTCGTCTCCGCTTTTGGCTCGGCAGCTACGTGTATCCGTCGATCATTCTGTTCGGCTTCTGGCAGTTCGTTTATCTGTGCCTCGCGATCCGGCGGTTCTATCTGTCGAGCCGCGGATGGGGCGCGCGGTTGCTGTCGGTGGCCGCCGCGATACTGATCTACGTCGTGAACACCGCGTTCATGACCGCAGTGCAAGTCGCCGGTGCGGCAATAGCTCTCGCCTTGTCGTGATTCCCGACCCACGCGGTCGTTGAGTCTGAACTCACGGACATGCTCTCAGGCCTGTGCTTGGCCCGCGCCGTCGACGAGGCGTTTCAGCTCCAACGCGTTCTCGAGCGCAGCGCCACTGGCTGTGTTGTCGAAGACGCACCAGACGTCGGCCGACGGGTCCGCCCCCGCGATCGCATGGGCAAGCGCATTGATGCGCCGCGAGTCGTACGGCGACCAATACTTGCGCGGCGAGCCGTGCAGACGGTAGTAGACAACCCCGCTCCATCCGCCGGGGGAGTCTGCTCCGGCGGCCGGCGGAGGGTCGGCCGCGACCCGCGCGATCTTGAATCGAACAAGGAGAGCCTCCGCCGCCACTGAAAACCACGTTTCGTGACGTGGCTCGCAAACCACGAGTCCGTCGTATTCCGTGCGCAGGACGTCCAGCATTCTGCCGGCGACGCGCGCTTCGAACTCGAGCGACGGCGGTAGCTGCAGAAGCAGTGGCCCGCGTTTATTACCGAGGCCGGCGGTTTGTTGAAGGAACCGCTCGAGCGGAACCCGCGCGCGCCGGAGCCGTTGGTCGTGAGTAATTGACCGGGGAATCTTGACGGCGAAACGAAAGTCGGCAGGCGTGGACATTGCCCACTTGCCGTACGTCGTCGCGGCATGAGGGCGGTGAAACGACGAGTTGATTTCGGCACAATCGAAGACCCGGCTGTACCGCTGAAGATGGGTTCCTGCCGTCGGACAACGGTGCGCCGAGACGCGCGGAATCGACCAACCGGCCGTTCCGACCAAAATGCGATGTGGCATGCTGATTCACAGAACCGATTTCACGTAATCCGACTTCATACGAGCAGCCGTATCATGAGCCCGCTGTCCTCCTTCAGCAACGCGTTCGGTTGATGTGTTGATTATTCGTGGAGGTACCTGTGTCGCGTCTGACTGCTGAACAGCTCGAGGCCCTGCGACGAATCGACAGTCCCACTGTGTCCAATGCCATCGAAGAGTTCAAGCTTCGTTCACTCGTCGAAGGCTACGCGGGGTGGGAGCTACGATGCGCGTTCCCCGAGATCGGCACAACGATCGGCTATGCGGTCACGTGCACGGGAGACACCACGACGACGTCGCGGGCTGGCGACCGCGGTCTGATGCGGTTATGGGAGGCGCTTGCAGCGGCGCCCAAGCCGGCGGTGATTGTGATCAAGGACATCGGCAGCGACCGCACTCGCTCGTGCCACATGGGTGAGGTGATGGCCACGACCGCGAAAGCCCTGGGCGCGGTCGGCTGCGTCTCTGATGGTGGTCTGCGGGACGTGGCGGAGGTCAAAGCGCTCGGAGGTTTTCAGTATTTCTGTCCAGGATTCGTCGTGTCACACGGCTATCCGCTGATCTGCGAGGTCAACGTGCCGGTCACGGTCGCGGGGCTCAGCGTGAACGCCGGCGATCTCCTGCATGGAGACGTGAACGGAATCCTGACGATTCCAGCGGAGATCGCCGGGAAAGTCGCCGATGAAGCGGAGCGCATCCGCGAGGCCGAACGCGAGGTGCTCGAATTTCTCCGGCGTCCAGGCTTGACGATCGAACGGCTTCGAGCGTTCCAGGCGCGATTCCGACATTAGTACCACCTGCGCAGCGTCGTATCATTTTGCGGTCATTGCTCACAAGACAGGAGAGCTCGTGAACCGTTCCTCATTATTAGTGTTCGCTGTCTTCGCGGCATCGGCAGTCTCGGTGTTGACCGTTACGGGTCAGCAGCCACCGGCGCAAACGCCGACGGCAGACGCCGCGCCGCTGATCGTTGATCCACCCGACAAACCAACCTGGGCCTACGCGGTTGCTCCAGGCGCGGGGATTGCCGGCGCACCGCGCGGCGGTCGTGCCGCCGGCGCCTCTCCCGGTGCGGCGGGCCAGGCCGGTGGACGGCAAGGTCGCGGCACACCCGATCCGACGCCTCGCTCCATGCCCGGGTCAACGCTTACGTTCACTACCGCGGAAGTCCGCAGTGCGTTTTCGCCGGCGGACTGGTTCCCGGAGGATCACCCGTCGATGCCGGACATCGTCGCCCACGGCCGTCAGCCCGATGTCCGAGCATGCGGGTTTTGCCACATGCCGAATGGAAAGGGACGACCCGAGAACGCGCCTGTCGCCGGCCTGCCGAAGGGCTACATCACCCAGCAGTTGCTGGATTTCAAGAGCGGCGCGCGGAAAACAGCCGAACCGCGGAAGCCGAATGACATGGGCAACCTTGCGCCGTTCCTGACGGACAAGGATATCGACGACGCGGCGACGTACTTTTCGTCAATGCCGTGGACGCAATGGATCCGAGTCGTGGAAACGGATACGGTCAAAAAGACGCGCGTCGCGGGGCAGATGTATCACCTGGTCGACGACGGCCCGACCGAGCCGATCGGAGTTCGGATCGTCGAGGCGCCTGAGGATGAGTCGCTCGAAGCGCTCCGTGCGCCACGTTCAGGGTTCGTCGCCTACGTGCCGACCGGCGCAATAAAGAAAGGAGAAGAGCTGGTCACGACCGGAGGCGGTGGCAAGACGACACCGTGCGGAGTCTGTCATGGTCCCGATTTGCGCGGCGTAGCAACGATCCCCGGGATAGCGAATCGATCGCCGAGTTACCTGGGCCGGCAACTGTGGGATTTCAAAAGCGGCGCTCGCAACGGTCCCATGGCAGCGCTCATGAAACCGGTGGTCGACAAGTTGACGAACGAAGACATCGTCAACATTCTCGCCTACACCGCATCCAGAAAACCTTGAGGCGGCGCTGGGTGCGCGCCCGTCCGACGTGCGGCGCGCCGTGCTGCGCGGCCGCGCTGTTCGTCGTTGTGGGCCTCGGCCTGGGCGCGACGACCAGCGCCTTCGCCCGCGCCAGGTTCGCTACACGGTCGGTAACCGCAAATCGCGATTACCATGACGGACCGGCACGACGTCCATTAGGAAATTTGGCCCCCGCGGAAATGCCATCGTCGGAATACGTTCCTGTCTCGCGGTGATGATGGTACTGCTGGTCCTGGGATTCAGCGGTAATCGGTATTCCGAGGCGTTTCAGTCAACCGGTCGCTTCCATATTGGGTACGAGCCCACGCCGGACGCGGTGGTGACCGCGATGCTCAAGCTGGCGCATGTTGGACCAACCGACGTTGTGTATGATCTCGGTTCCGGCGATGGGCGAATCGTCCTCACGGCTGCGCGAGTATACGGGGCGCGTGGTGTCGGCATCGAGCTTCAGCCCGGACTGGTGCAGTCGTCACGGGACAGTGCAGTGAAGGAAGGTGTCGGGGATAAAGTCAGCTTCATCGAGCGCGATTTCTTTGATGCTGACCTGTCGCCTGCAACCGTCGTGACTCTTTATCTGTGGCCGAGTGTGAACGACCAGCTCGAGGCCAAGTTCCGCAGAGAACTCCGCCCGGGCACGAAGATCGTTTCCTACAGTTTTCCGATCGGGAAATGGGTCCCTGACGAAACTGTACAACTCGACAACGGTCGTCAATTATTTCTCTGGACAGTGCCACGACGCCCGGTACGAGAACCGGACACACCATTTGAGCCCACTCCGCAAAGTGTCGCGGAGCAGATGTTGCGCCTCGCGCGAGTAGGACCCACCGACATCGTCTACGATCTCGGCTCCGGTGACGGACGCATCGTCAATATGGCGGCAGTCGAATACGGCGGCAGAGGCGTCGGGATAGAGATCGTTCCGAGCCTGGTGGAAATCTCCAGGCAAGTGGCCGAGCAGGCGGGTGTCGGCGAAAGGGCGACGTTCATCGAGGGGGATCTGTTCAAGATCGATTTTTCGGCAGCGACCGTCGTAACGCTGGCACTCTCGCCGGATATGAACGCGAGGCTCGAGTCGAAACTCCGGAAGCTTCGGCCTGGTACGCGGATCGTTTCCCGCCAATTCCCGATTGGTAAATGGGAGCCTGATCAGATCACTCGAGCCGAAGACGGTACCACGCTGTTTTTGTGGACCACAGGATCCGGCCGAGGCGAGAAATAGCGCCAGCGTTCTTGCGATACACAGTTGTATCGCAGCATTCGTGTTTGCGAATGCGCTGTGGATCCACTCCAGCTGAGCCGGGGTCAATCGAAACAGATTAACGGGCACTGGCGTAGACTGCATGCAAAACGCGTGGAGACCGGGCATTTCCGTCCCGTCAAGACTGCGAAGGAACGTCGCGACTGCCGCGTGACCGCAGAAGGCAAGGAGGCACCATGTCGGATGGATCATCGAACACCCCGCTGGGCTACATCAGTCGGCGGAAGATGCTGGGGACGACGGCTTTGCTGGGAGGCGTCATCGCTGGCGTCACCGGAGACGCCATTGCGCAGGAGAAACAAAAGCGCGCGGCGACGTCGGGATCCACGGACACGCCGGCGGCAAGTCCCAACTTCACGCCTCCGGTCGTGCAGACCGCGTGCGGGAAACTGCGCGGCATTCGCGAGGGAAAGACCCTCTCCTTCCTCGGCGTCCGGTATGCAGAAGCCGAGCGATTCGGACTACCCAAGGCCGTGCAGCCGTGGGACGGAATCAAAAATGCCCAGGTCTGGGGTCCGGTCTGCCCGGCGCCGGAGCAGGTCACAGTGGGCTCCGACGAGTTGGTGTTCCCCCATCGCTACTTCATCGCAAACGAGCACTGCCAGTATCTCAATGTGTGGACGCAGAACCCTGCTCCAACGACGAAGAAGCCGGTCATGGTGTGGATGCACGGCGGCGGTTTCACTAACGGATCGTCGATGGAGTCGTACGCGTACGACGGCCGCTCGCTCAGCGAATTCGGGGACGTCGTCGTGGTCAGCCTCAACCACCGCCTGAACATACTTGGGACGCTGGACCTGTCGGCCTATGGTTCGCAATACGCGAACTCGCGCTACACCGGCACCGCCGATCTCGTGATCGCGTTGCAGTGGGTGAAGGACAACATCGAGGCGTTCGGCGGCGATCCAGGGAACGTGATGATCTTCGGGCAGTCCGGCGGCGGTGGCAAAGTCGTCCGCATGATGCACATGCCGGCAGCGAAGGGGCTCTTCCACAAGGTCGCGGCGCAGAGCGGCGGCAACAACACGTACCGCACAACCGATGTCGCGGCGAGCATCAAGGCGCAACAGACAATCGCCGCGCACACGCTCAAGAACCTGAATCTCACGGGCGATCAGATCGACAAGCTCAAGACCGTGCCGTACTCAGCGCTGATTACCGCCGGTACGGCGGCGCTGCGATCGGCGGCGCAGGAAGTGAATCGACCGACGCTCAACTGGGAGGTGATCGCCGACGATCAGTACGTGATGCGCGAGTTCTGCGACTGGGCCGACACGGTCCCGCTCGTCGTCGGCGCGGTGTTCAGCGAGATGCAGGGGACGCTTACACGCGGCGACGGTCGGAAGAACGAGTGGTCGCAGAAAGAAGTGGATGACCAGCTGACCGCGGCATTCGGCGCGAACAAGAACGACATCGTCGCAGAATTTCAGCGGACGTTCCCGCGGAAGAAAGTGCAGGACGTGTTGTATTACGCCGGTTCGTCGCGTCCCGGCGTGAAGAACCTGCTGAACCGCAAGCTCGAGAAGACGAAGGTGCCGGTCTACAACTACCTGTTCGCGTGGGAATACCCGATCAACGGAGGGATCACGTCGTTCCACTGCTCCGAGCTCGCGTTCTGTTTCCACGCGCTGAGCGTCCCGCAGATCACGACAGCTACCGGCGGCGGGCGAGTCGCGTTGGCGCTGCAGGACAAGGTCTCGCAGGCGTGGATCAATTTCGCCAGAACCGGGAACCCCAGTCAGCCGACGCTCGAGTGGAAACCGTACGTCAAGGAGGACCCGCAGGCGATGGTGTTCGACACCGTCAGCCAGTCGGTCTCGCTCCGCGACGACAAGCTGGTGTCGCTCTTACCGACGGCAGCTGGGCGTGGCGGCGGACGCGGAAGCGGTCCGTTGCCTCGGTAGCTGCCGGCCACGGGGCGTCGGGGTGTTGATTGACACACACGGGCGCGCTGCCGGGCGCACCCGTTGTTCCCCGGGGGCCTTGGACCATTATGACCACTTATGACTATAATGAGTCATGAGTGATGTTCGTATCGCGGAACTTAAGGCGCATCTCAGCGAACACCTGCGCACGGTCCGGAACGGCGGCACGCTTACCGTGCTCGACCGGGACACACCGATAGCGCGAATCATTCCCTGCGCGCCGCAACTGCTCGAGGTTCGCAAGGCGACTCGACGCCTCGGCGACCTGAAGCTTCCACCGAGGCCAGCGAAGCGCACCGACAGCATGGCCATCCTGCTCGAGGACCGGCGGCGGCGGTGATCGCGTACGTCGATACTTCCGCGCTGCTGCGCATCGTCTTGCGTGAGCCGGGTGCTCTCGAAGAACTGCGTTCGTTCGACGCGCTCGTGTCGAGCGAACTGGTGGCGGTCGAAAGCGCGCGGACCATCGACCGGCTGCGCCTCCAGGGCTCCCTCACCACCCACGAAGCCGCGGTGAGATTGCGGACAATCAGCGAATGGCTCGAGGCTATCGATCTCGTACTGCTACGGCCTGCTGTCCTGAGTCGAGCCAGCGAACCGATGCCGATGCCACTGGGCACGCTCGATGCCGTGCACCTGGCCACGGCTCTCATCTGGCGTGATCGGATGGGAACCCTGCCGGCGATGGCCACGCACGACAGCGCACTGGGATTGGCGGCTCGCGCATTCGGATTCGACGTACTCGGAACCTGAGCCGCCCCGCTCCGGTTCGCCGCACCCAGCATTCGCGATCTCGAAGACAATATACCCGTGCGAATTACGACCATGGCCGTCGTCCTCGTTGCAATTTCCATCCTGAACCAGTCAGGCCGTGAGCCTCTGCGCGCCGACGGCATCATCCCGATGCCTGCGGTGGAAGGACGAATCGATCATCTAGCGGTGGATGTGGCAGGTAAGCGCCTATTCGTCGCTGCGCTCGGCAATGACACGGTCGAAGTCATCGACATCAGGGGGATGCGCGTCATCAAGTCGATCGCCGGGCTGCACGAACCACAGGGCATACGATTCCTGCCCGATCGAAATCGAGTCGTGGTCGCCAATGGCGGAGACGGTTCGACGGTCTTCTACGACGGTACCGCACTCTCGGTTGTCCACGCGGCAAAGACCAGCGGAGACGCCGACAACGTCCGATACGATTCGAAGGCGGGTCGCGTCTACGTGGGATACGGAAACGGCGCCCTCGGGAGTTTCGATGCGGATGGCACGGCGCTCGGAGACGTCAAGCTCGCGGCACATCCAGAGTCATTCCAACTGGAGACCGCGGGACCACGGATTTTTGTGAACGTGCCATCCGCCGGACATGTCGCGGTGGTCGATCGCGATCAACGCGCAGTCAGTGCGACCTGGCGTGTCACTGCGGCTGGCGCCAACTACCCGATGGCGCTTGATGAAGTAAACCACCGGCTGTTTCTTGGTTGCCGCCGACCGGCCAAGCTGCTGGTGTACGACACCGGATCGGGAACGTTGGTGACGGCTGTCGATATCGTTGGCGACACCGACGATCTGTTCTACGACTCCTCAAAGAAACGGCTGTACGTCATCGGCGGTGAAGGATTCATTACGGTGCTCGAGCAGCAGGACTCCGACCACTATCGGCCGGTGCAGAAGCTGCCTACCTCCGGCGGGGCTCGCACCGGACTTTTCGTGCCAGAACTCGGCAAGCTGTTTCTCGCGGTTCCTCATCGCGGAGCCCAGCACGCGGAGATTCGCGTCTACGACACCAGCTCCTAACCAACCGGTGGAGCGACGTTGAACGCACTTCGCGCGATCGGCCGTGACGGACGGCTGCTGTTCGCCACGCGTTTCGTCCGTCTCTTTGCGTACGGCGGGCTGTCGGTCGTCCTCGTCCTCTATCTGGTTGGACTCGGACTCAGCGAGGCAGACACCGGCGTCCTGCTGACGACGACGCTGCTCGGGGATACGCTGGTTTCGCTGTATCTCACGACGCAGGCTGATCGTCTTGGTCGCCGGCGGATGCTCGTCGTCGGCGCGGCGCTGATGGTCGGCGCCGGGCTGCTCTTCGCGTTCACGCACGAGCTGTGGCTGCTGGTCGTCGCCGGCACGATCGGTGTTATCAGCCCGAGCGGACAAGAGGTGGGCCCGTTCCTGCCGATCGAACAAGCCGCACTTTCGCAGGTTGTTCCCGACCGCGCGCGAACCGATGTGTTCGCGTGGTACACACTCGCTGGTGCGATCGCGACCGCACTGGGAAGTCTCGCCGCCGGATTCCTCACCAACAGCCTGCAACGATCGTGGACCGCCGTCGACAGCTACCGTGCCGTCGTGATTGGATACGCGTGCCTCGGCGCCGCGCTCTTCATCATGTTTCGCAGCACCTCGATCGCGATCGAGCCTCGCGCGTCATCTCGCTCCGCTGGACCACGTTCGCCGCTGGCTCGGTTCTCGGGCCTGCATCGATCCCATGGTGTCGTGCTGCGGCTCTCCGCGCTGTTTGCGCTCGACTCGTTCGGCGGCGGCTTCGTGGTCCAGAGTTTTGCTGCGTATTGGTTTTTCCTCAGGTTTGGTGTCGATCCCAAAACGCTCGGCACCCTGTTCTTCGCGGCGAACGTCGTCGCCGGGTTGTCGGCGCTCGTGGCCTCACGCCTGGCGAATCGAATTGGCCTCGTGAACACAATGGTAGTGACACATCTGCCGTCGAATGTGCTGTTGATGCTCATCCCGGTGATGCCGACCCTTCCGCTGGCAACGCTCGTGCTGGTGTTGCGATTCAGCATCAGCCAGATGGATGTGCCGACGCGTCAGTCCTACACAATGGCGGTTGTCACACCCGACGAGCGGGCGGCGGCATCCGGCGTCACCGGCGTCGCGCGCACGACGGGCGCAGCACTGAGTCCCTTGTTCGCGGGTCTCCTGTTCTCGCATCCATCGCTGATCAATGTGCCGTTCTACATCGCCGGCGTGCTGAAGATCGCCTACGACCTGCTGCTGTATCGTGCCTTCCGAAGCGTCAAGCCGCCTGAAGAAGGTCGTGTCGCTCGATGACGACCAGATCTAAAAGAGGTACACGAAATTGACCACAGGAAGCGCGAAGCGCTCACCGGTCCCGAGCGGGACAGCGAGACCCACATCGGCGGAGAGCCGCTCGCCGAAGAAGCGGACGCCCCCGGTGACGATCCCTTGTCCGCCCTTCCAGACGTAGTTCTCGGTCACGAAAGCCACGTGACGGCTGGTCTGACGCTCACCGCCGATCATCACGACCGCGCCATGCCCACCGCCCGTCGAATAGCCGTAGCCGGCGCCCGCCGTGATCGATCCGTCGACGCGGCCGATCGTGACGACGCCGTACGCGATGCCGACGTTCTCGCCGTCGACAAACGTGTGAAATGCGCCGGCGGCGACTTGCGTTCGTCCGGTGTCGAGCACCTGCAGCTTCGGCGTGATCCAGAATGGGCGTTCGCTTTCGTCGAAACCGAAGAAGAGCGGCGTGCCGCCGCCAATCGAGAACCGATCGGTCACGCCGACCTGCACGGACGGCATCACGAACTCGTAGACGCCGAAGTAGGTCTGCCCTTTGGGAAGCGACCGGGCAGTCGGGCCGAAGAACAGTCGCGTCGAATTCGGATCGCCGGGCCGGAACTCACCGCCGGTGAGTGTTCCTGCGACCACGCGCAGTGATTGCACGTCAGCGAGAGGCGCCGTAATCACGACGCCAGCCACGCTGCGAAACACGATGCTGGTATCGTCCTGCTGCTCGACGCTCCCGTACAGCCGCGAACCATCCTTGAGCGTCAGCTCGTAGGTCGTAATCGGAGTGGACGGACGGTCCTGCGCGCCAGCCGATGCCGCTGACAAAAACGTCATCACCACTACCGCCGTCACCGTCGATGCGATCCGGCACATTCTCATCGTCGTTCTCCCGGGGGAGCAGTACCAGAGACCACGATAAACGGCTGAGCCGTGAGGAGTCCTGAAGGGAGGGTGAAAAAACACTGAGGACGGCAAATGGCGTGTGACCCCGCCTTTGCGAGGCTGACGAACCCGCACTATCCTGACGTGTGCCCGAGCTCCCCGAGGTTGAGTCCGTGCGGCGGCGGCTGGCGACCAGCATGGTCGGCGGACGGATCGCGGCGGTTGACCTCCGGCGTCCAGATCTGCGCCGGCCCTTCCCGCGTCGTTTCGTCGAGCGACTGACCGGCCAGATGGTCACGGCGCTCGAACGCCGCGCCAAGTATCTGCTCGCGACGTTGTCATCTGAAGAGACGCTGCTGATGCACCTCGGGATGTCCGGCTCGTTTCGTGTGATCCGCGACCAAGCCGACGGGCGGAAGCGACGCAACCCGCCGTCCGACCCTCACGATCACGTCGTCTTCCACATGGCGACGGGGCGAGCCGTGGTGTTCAACGATCCGCGGCGGTTCGGGATCATGGAGCTGGTGCCCGCGGGAAGGCTGCCGCGGCATCCTGTATTGAGCAAGCTTGGCCCCGAGCCCTTGTCCGCCGATTTCGATGCCGCCGTTCTCGCACTCGCGTGCCATCGCAAGAAAACGTCACTCAAGGCGGCGCTAATGGATCAACGCGTCGTCGCGGGACTCGGGAACATCTATGCGAGCGAAGCGCTGCACGTCGCCGGACTATCGCCGCGGCGCCTCGCATCAAGTCTCGCCACGATCTCAGGTGCTCCACGCGAGAGCGCTCATCGTCTCGTGTCCGCGATCAAACGCGTGCTGGAAGACGCGATCGCACGCCTAGCAGCGCCCGGGCACCGTGGCGCACCATTTCTGGTTTACGACCGCGCCGGGCAACGGTGTTCAAGGTCAGAGTGTGACGGTGTGATCCGCAGACGTGTGCAGGCAGGACGATCGACGTTCTTCTGTTCTGTTTGTCAACACTGAAGCGCAGGCTGTCTCGGGCGTCGTTGCGGCGGTTGCACGCGCGCTAGCCGCGCGTCGGAAGCCGAAACGAGAACCGCGTCCCTTTGCCGGAGTCGCTCTCGACCGAGAGCGTGCCGCCCATCCGGTCCACGAACTCCCAGGCGAGCGCGAGCCCGCTTCCTCGTGGATCGGTCGCCGGGCCGGCGTCCCCCTCCACCATCCGCTGGAACAATCCATCTCGTTGCGCCTGAGTCAGGGCCGGACCCGAATCTCGCACGCTGCACACCACATCATTGCCATCCGCTGCGATGTGCACATACACGGTACTTCGCACTGGCGAGACTTTCACCGCGTTCGCCAGCAGCGTCTCGGCGACGACCGCGACCGCGACTCGATCGGCCCAGACCAGCGGGATATCCCCGGTGGCGAGATTGACGATGGCGATCTGCTTCGGCTCCGCCACGCGGCGGTAGTACTGGCACGCGCGCTCCATCAGGATCTGAAGGTTGACATGCGAGGGTTTGAGCGGAAAATCGCCGGGGATCGAGGCATGCAGCAAACGCCCGATCATGTGCTGCATCAGGTCCGTCGCGTGTTGGATCCCGTCGAGCCAGGTCGGGACATCGCCGTCGGGATAGTCGTGCAGTGTGTGCTTCAGCATCTCCACTGTCGCGGTAATCGCGGTCACATAATTGGTGAGCGCATGCGCGACGAAGCCAACGATCGCCGGATCGAATGCCGGCACCGCATCGAGCTCGGATAGGGCGCGGTCCAACGCCAGCTGGGCTTCCTCAACGAACGCGGCGGCCCGGGCTTTTGGGTCCATTCAGCATTCCTCTGTAGGTCTAGCTCCTGGCTACTAGCTTCTGGCTACTAGCTTCTGGCTGCTAGCGCCTGACTGCTAACTGCTGGCTGCTCTCGCCTGGCCGTTTCTGGCTCCTGGTAACTTGTCACTGAACGCCCGGTTACTCACGAGTGGGCCACCTCCTCGCGCGCGGGCGCCGTCAGCTGCCATGCCGAGACGATCAGATCGACGGTCTGCCCGGTTTCGAGCGGGCCGTAATCTTTTTCGAATCCGATTCGGCGCAGCCTGTCGCGCACCTCACCGTGTGCATCGGCGAGCCGGAAGTCGATACCGCGAACGCGGAGCGTACGGTGCAAGTCCGCGAGCAGCTCGGCGCCTGCAAGATCGACCTTTGGCACCGAACCAAGGAACAAGACCACGAGGCGCACGCCATCGGCGCGGGCGGTCAACAGCTCGAACAGCCGCTCCCGCACGTATTCGACATTGAAGTAAAGGAGCGCCGACTCGCACCGGATCACAAGGACGGCCGGGGTTCGCTCATTGTCGGGATGTCGCGTGCGATCGGCGAAGTAGGTCGTGCCGGGCACGCGCGTGAGCTCGGTAACTCGCGGGCGGGCTGCCTCGCGCAACAGCAGCACGATCGAGATCCCCGCACCGAACAACACTCCGTTGACCGGACCGGATCCCAGCACGCCGAACAGCGCCACAACGGCCGCGAAGAACTCCGTTCGGCTGAACCGCCAGATATGCAGGAGCGCGTGAATGTCCACGAGGCCCATCACGGCGGCGAGCACAATGGCGGCGAGCACCGGCTGCGGGAGATTGCGCAACACGCCTGACGCGAAGACGACGACGAACAGCGTGAAGAGTGCGGCGACAAACCCCGACAGCGGTGTGCGCGCCCCGGAGCTCTCGTTGACGAGCGACTGCGACATGCCGCCGCTCACGGGAAACCCGCGGCCGAGACCAGACAGGAGATTCGCGGCGCCAAGCGCGAGCAGCTCCTGATTGGCGCCGAATCGGTTGCCGTGCTTCTGGCCGAACATGCGGCCGATCGCGGACGTCTCCACCGCGCCGAGAACAAAGCACGCCAGAGCGACGGGCAGGAGCTGGTTCAGCTCGTGGCGGTTCACGTGAGCCAGGCCGAGCGACGGTAGTCCTTGCGGGATCGATCCGAGCAGCGACACGCCGTGTGCCTCGAGGTTGAGGAACCGTGACGCGGCGATCCCGGCAATCACCACGACGAACGCCACCGGCCGATTCTTCAGCCACAGCTTGCCGGCGACCAGGGTGGTCAGCGCGACCGTTCCCACCAGGAGCGCGACGGCATGCGTTTCTCCCAGGTGCGAAACGAAATACGATGCGTTCTCCCAGAAATCCCCGTGCGCGCCTTTGAAGCCAAAGAGCTTGGGGAGCTGCGTGCTCGCGAGATAGAGCGCCAGTCCTGCCTTGAATCCGGCAAGCACCGTTTCGGAGAAGAAGCCGACCGCGTTGCCAGCACGCACGAGCCACGCGGCAATCGCGATCACGCCCATGAGGAGAGCAGCGCAGGCGGCCAGGGCCGCGTGTCGCGAGGGATCGCCAGCGCTCAACTCACCGATCGACGCGCCGATCAACAGCGACAGCGCTGACGTGACGGTAATGACCGTCTGCTTCGAGCTGCAGAAGAGCCAGAACCCCACTCCCGAGAACAGGCAGGCGTAGAGACCCGCTTCGGGCGGAAGTCCCGCCAGCGATGCGTCTCCAATCCCCGCCGGCAGCAGGTAGGCCGCAAGCGTCAGGCCCGCGACGAGATCCGGCCGCAGCCACGCGCGCTGGTATTCGGACATCCACTGAAGGACGGGGAGTGCGCGAGACTGCGTGCGGCGCGCGGGCGTTGTCATGTCCTCTCACGCGCGATCGCGTCCTCCACTCGGAAGGCCGGTGCGCGATATTCCGCGGCTCTGAACGCCTCAGGAATCGTGACGGTGTTTCCGTCGCGCAGCGCCGTATAGTGAGGCGACATGATCTCGACGCCGGCGGCAAAGAACGCATCCTGGATTCTGGCGTGCAGCACCGCGTACGTGTCGATCATGTTCGCGGGCGCGCGGGTGTACGCGTTGATCTCGTAGCTGACATAAAAGTCGTTCAGCGCGGTTTGCCATACGAACGGCCGCGGTACGTCGAGCACATCGGGAGTGGCCAGTGCCGCCTCGATCAGCAGATCGTGCACCTTGCGCCACGGCGCGTCGTATCCGATCGTCACGGTGGTGTGCAGGATGAGCCCGGCTGTGTCTGAGGCGTGCGAGTAGTTGATCACCGAGCTGCTGAGAACGATGCTGTTCGGAATCGTGACGTCCTCGTT
>Ga0136846_1215616_pt1 | contig 16308 bp, 15 predicted proteins | sample HopSoiMetagenom2_FD_96841 | JGI IMG/M metagenome (GOLD analysis project Ga0136846, IMG submission 96841) | Grasslands soil microbial communities from Hopland, California, USA - 2 Assembly 2016 (version 4) | ecosystem: Environmental > Terrestrial > Soil > Grasslands | place: USA: Hopland... | reverse complement strand
TCCGGCTCCATGTCCGAGGCGCTGGACGTCTTCGGTGACGTCAGCGCGCGACCCGCCGAGGTCGTGCTCGGTCCGGCGGCGCTCCGCACGACCGGAGTCGGACCGGATGCGCCCGACCCGCTCGCCGACCTGCTGCTCGAACTGGCGCTTCCCGCGGACGATCCGCGCCGTGCGCTTGCCACAGGCGCGCGAACGCTCGCGGACGTCCTCGACCGGCGCGTCGAGGCGATCATGCTCGGCCACGACGCAGCCGCCCGCGCGGTCGCAGTGCCAGGTCAGGGTGGCGAGCCGTCGACCGTTCGCCTCGGCGTGGTCCCCGCTGCCGCCGTAGCGCCCGACGAGCCCGACGACGCCGTCATCGATGGTGTCATGGCCTGGTCGACGATGCCCGCGGACCGACATCGGATCCGAGATCGGATGCGGGAGCTCCGTATCGCGCCATGGTCGGACGCCGCAGGCGACGGCGCCGCGCTCCGGATGGCAGCCGCTCGGGCGGCCCTCACGCGGCTGGCACAAGCGACGACGCGCTTCGACGACGGGCCGGTTCCCGATCTCGTCGTCGCGGCGAGTGGCGTCTGGACATCCGTGCCCGCGCCCGCGGTGGCGCTCGCCCATATCGATGTCCTTCGCCGCCCGGGGGCGAGCCAGTACGCCCTCGACCACGCGCGCCTGCTCGGACCGCTCGGGGCGATCCCGGACGCCGGCGAGCGTCGCGCGTTGCTGATGGACCTCGTCGACGATCTCCTGGCGCCGCTCGGGAGCGTCGTCACCCCGGCGGGTCTCCGCGCGGGCAGGTCGCTCGGCACGGTCGCGGTCCACGCGCGAGACGGGATCAGCGAACTTGAACTGATGCCGGGCGGACTCGAGCTCGTCGATCTGCCGCCGGGATCCACGGCGGTGGCGGAATTCAAGTTCCGCGAGCGTGTCCGGCTGGGAGGGCGGGGACGGCACTTCGCGATCGATGTCGCTGGGGGGCTGGGCGGCCTGATGGTCGATCTGCGCGATGTCCCGTTGCGCCTTCCCGACAGGGCCGACCGACGGCGGGACCTGCTCGCGGCGTGGCAGTCGTCGCTCTGGGCGGGGTCCGAGGGATGACCGACGGGCTGAACGGCCACCCGAGCGACGAAGGTGTCGCTGGGCCGCCGATGGCGAGTACTGATGCGGCGACTGATCCGAGGCCCGACCTCGGTGTCGTCCGGATCCGACGACTGGTGGAGGCACCGATCGAGATCACGTTCCCGCTCGCGCCCGGCGACCGCTCGCTCGTGGCGCCCGGCGAGTCGGTCGTTCCCGGCGCTCCGATCATCGAACGTGTCCGCGATCCGCAGATGAGCGACGTCGTCGTCCCGGAGGCCTCCGACCCCCTCCCCGGTGGACGGATCCCGGATGGCGAGCTGCTCTTCGAATGGCGCGACCGATGGCGCGTCGCGTACGGCGAGGTGACCGAGCCGCTCGATAGTCCGATCGCCGGGATCGTGAAGGACGTCCGGCCCGGGATCGCGATCGTCGTGCGGGCGACAGGGCGCGGGGTTCGCGCGATCGTCACGCTCGGCGGCCCGACGCGGGGACAGCTCCACGTCGCGACCTGGGTCGAAGGCGAGCTGCGGAGCGGCTCCGTCGACGTCGGTCTTGCCGGCAAGATCCTCGTCGTCGGCTCGCGCATCGATGCCGAGACCCTCACCCGCGCCCGGGCGATGGGTGTCCGGGGGATCATCGTCGCGGGCCTTGCCAGCAAGGAGCGTCGGGACTTCCTCGCGTCCGAGGATCGCCAGCGAGCCGCGCTCCACCGATTGCCTCCCTTCGCCGTGCTCGTGCTCGAGGGCGCCGTCCGGCGGCCGCTCGCCGGACCGGTCATGGACATCCTCGAAGCGCTCGAGGGTCACGACGTCGCGCTCGTCGCCGACCCGCCGATGCTGGTCTTCGAGGACCCCGAGCTCGACATCCCGGCGCCACAGCCCGACCGCGTCCGGATCCGGGCGGGGCAGCTCATGGGTCGAGAAGGGACGTGGGCGGGCCTGGTCGGCCAGCGCCGCTTTGCCGGCGGCGTCCACCTCGAGGCCGGCACGGTCCGCTTCGACGACGGCTCGCTCGTCGCGGTGCCGATCGGCGACCTCGAGCGGTTCACGTGATGGGGTCGGTGGCTGCGAACGGCGAGCGGCGGGTCGTGGTCAGCGCGGATCCCGACGAGACCACGCGCCTGGGGCGCACCCTCGGAGCAGTCGCCCGACCCGGTGACCTCGTGTGCCTGTGGGGCGAGCTCGGGGCGGGGAAGACGCATCTCGCGAAAGCGTTCGGTGCCGCCGTCGGCGTGACCGACACGATCGCCTCGCCGAGCTTCGTCCTCATGTCGGAGTACGAGGGCCCACTGCCGCTGTTCCATATCGATCCCTATCGCCTCGTCAGCGCGGAGGATGCCCTCGCGGGTGGGTTGATCGACGAACGCCAGTCGGAGGGCGTGACCCTCGTCGAATGGCCCGAGCGTCTCGGCGACGCGCTGCCGGTCGATCGCCTGGACGTCCGGATCGACGGGACCGGCGACGAGCCGCGGACGATCACGCTGGTCGCGTGGGGCGACCGCTACCGGCGCTATCTCGAAGCGGTCGAATGACCAGCTCGCACGACGGCCGACGTTCCGCCATCCTCGCGATCGACACGGCGACGACGCGCATCGTCATCGCGACCGGGTCGCCGAGCGGGGTCGCCGACGGGATCTCCACCTGGTCAGCCGGCTATCGCCACGGCGAGACGCTGCTGCCCTCGATCAGCCGGTTCCTTGGCGAGCAGAACATCCGTCGCTCGCGACTGACCGGGATCGTGGTCGGGACGGGCCCGGGGGCGTTCACCGGCCTGCGGGTCGGCATCGCGACGGCGAAAGGGATGGCCCATGGCCTCGGGATCCCCCTGGTCGGCGTGTCGACCGGCGACGCGCTGCTCGCAGCATCGGGCGTGGATCGTGCGGTGCTGCTGTTGCCGGCCGGGCCATCGGACCGGCTTGTCATCCGTGCGGGAGAGCGGCCCCTCCCGCTGCCTGGCGGGCAGGAGCCCGAGCTGCGCGAGGGTGAAACGCTCGTCGCGCTCGACCTTGAGGGGCGGGCATCCGCTGATGCCCTGGAGCGCGGCGAAGTCGCGTATCGCCGACTCGGCCACGACCTGATCCGGCTGGGGGCTGAGCAGCTCGCCGCCGATGGGCCGCCACAGCTCGAAACGCTCGTCGCGGATTACGTCACGTTGCCGCGTGGAGTACGCGCCGCGGATGGATCGGTCGCATGGTCGCGCGACCACCGGTAAGGGTCGTGATCGAGCCGATGCGGCTCGACGATCTGCCCGCCGTCCACGCGATCGAGCAGGCGAGCTTCACCGCGCCGTGGCCACCGCACGCCTACCGGAGCGAGCTCGAGTCGAATCGGCTCGCGCACTACCTGGTCGCGCGTGCCGGTGACGCGATCGCGGCGTACGGCGGGATGTGGCTCATGGTCGACGAGGCGCACATCACGACCTTCGCCGTCCATCCGGCATGGCGGCGGCAGCGCATCGGCGAGCGGCTCCTGCTCGCGTTCCTCGACATCGCGATCGACCAACGCGCCCACGAGGCCACGCTCGAGGTGCGGCTATCGAACCTCGCCGCGCGACGGCTGTACGAGAAGTACGGGTTCCGGCCCGTCGGCCTCCGGCCGCGCTACTACAGCGACGACCATGAGGACGCCCTGATCATGACCACGCTGCCGCTCGGTGACCCGCAGATGCGCGATCGCATCGCGGCCCGGCGCGCGGAGCTCGAGGTGGCACCCGCACCGCTCGGCCCGACCGGGACGGACGATGCCGCGGATAGCTCGATCAGTGGATCGATGGACGAGGGCGACGCGTGAACGGTCCGCTGCTGCTCTCGATCGAGTCGTCGTGCGACGAGACCGGCGTGGCCGTCATCGAAGGCGGTCGCCGCATCCTCTCGAACGTCGTCGCATCGCAGGTGGCGCTCCACGCGCCGACCGGCGGGATCGTCCCGGAGCTCGCGGCCCGCGCCCATCTCCGCTGGATCGTGCCGAGCCTCGACGAGGCGTGGACTGGAGCTGGCGTCGACTGGCGCGACATCGACGCCATCGCCGTCACGTACGGGCCCGGGCTCGCCGGATCGCTCCTCGTCGGGATCAATTTCGCCAAGGCCCTGTCGTGGGTGCACGACGTGCCGTTGGTCGGCGTGAACCATCTCGAGGGTCACGTCTACGCCGCATGGCTCTTGGACCCCGGGGAGGACGAGACGACGAGGCAGGAACCGATCTTCCCGCTCATCGCGACGATCGTGTCCGGCGGTCACACGTTCATCGCCGAGATGACCGATCACCTCACGTACCGGCTGCTCGGCACGACCGTCGATGACGCCGCGGGCGAGGCATTCGACAAGGTCGGGCGGCTTCTCGGTCTCGGGTATCCAGGCGGGCCCGCGATCCAGAAGGCCGCCGAGGCCGCGGTCAGCCATGACGTCCGCTTCCCGCGCGCATGGATGGGCGACTCGTACGACCTGAGCTTCTCCGGGTTGAAGACCGCCGCTCGGAAGATCGTCGCCGACGCGCGCAGCGCCCAGGGCATCGCAGCCGACGACCCGGACACGCCGCTGAGCGAGGCGACCACGGCGGAACTGGCCTGGGGCTTCCAGGACTCCGTCGTTGACGTCCTTGCGACCAAGACCCTGCGCGCCGCCAAGGAGTCGGGCGCCCGGTCGATCGTGCTCGGCGGTGGCGTCGCTGCGAACCGGTGTCTGCGTGACCGCCTCGCGGCCGACACAGAGCAGCTGGGGATCCCGCTGATCGTCCCGCGACCCGGGCTGTGCACCGACAACGGCGCGATGATCGGCGCCGCCGGTGCGCGCCGATTCGAGGCCGGCGAGCGGTCACGCCTCGACCTCGACGCACGGCCATCGCTCCCGCTCGCGAAACGCTGATGGCACGCCGCGACGGCGCGCTTCCCGCTCCCGCGCAGATCGATCCGATCGACGTGCGCGACACGTTGCGTGCGGCGGGCCTTCGCGCCCGCCACGCGCTGTCGCAGAACTTCCTGGCCGATGCCGACGTCCTATCGCGGATCCTCGCCGAGGCCGACCCGCGTCCGGGGAGCGGCGTCCTCGAGATCGGGCCGGGGCTCGGGTTGCTCACCGGGGGTCTTCTCGCATGCGGTGCCGCCGTCACCGCCGTCGAGCTCGACAGCGGTCTTGCGGCGTTCGTCCGCGATCGCTACTCGCCCGAGATCGCGGACGGCCAGCTTCGATTGATCGAGGGTGACGCGCTCGACCAGGACCTGACACGGCTCGTCGCCCCGCCCTACGACGTCGTCGCGAACCTGCCGTACCACATCACGTCGCCGATCCTGCACGCGCTGCTTGGCGCGCCTCCCCGGCCGACGCGGATGGTGCTGATGGTCCAGCGGGAGGTCGCCGAACGGATCGCGGCGCCTCCCGGGAAGATGAGCTACCTGTCCGTCTTCGTGCAGTACCACGCGCGGGTGCGGGTCGCGTTCCTCGTCCCACCCGAGGCGTTCGAGCCGGAGCCCGCCGTCGACTCCGCCGTGATCGTGGTCGAGCCGTACCCCGCTGACGATCGCCTCAGCGTCGACGAAGAAGACGAGCTCTGGCGGCTCGTCCAGGCGGCGTTCCGCGAGCGGCGCAAGATGCTCCACAACGTGCTCGCCCGCCAGCTGCCGTTCGACGCGGCACGCGTCGACGCGGCGCTCGCAACGGCCGGGATCGCGCCCGACCGGCGGCCGCAGACCCTCGATGTGGGGGAGTGGCTGGCGCTGCACGAGGCTCTCGGGCCGCTGCCACCGGATCGCCGCGGTCAGCGCCGCTCGTGACCGACGCCGCCCACCGCACCCCGATCGTCCGGCTCGCGCCGGCGAAGCTGAACCTGACGCTCGCCCTCGTCGGTCGGCGGGACGATGGCTTGCACGATCTGCACTCCGTGCTCGTCCCGCTCGCGCTCCACGACATCCTGACCGTCGCGCCGGCGGGTACGACGGGTGGGGACACCCTCCACGTCGCGGGGCGCGACGCCGGTCCGCTCGACGACAACCTCGTGCTCCGTGCGATCTCCGCGGCTCGTGCGGCGGTAGGCGAGGGCCCCGGCCGACCCCCGACTCCGCCGCTCGCCGCGCGACTCGAGAAACGCATCCCGGTCGCGGCCGGGCTCGGCGGCGGTTCATCCGACGCGGCGGCCGCTATCGACGCCGCCCTCGACGCGTGGGGCGCCACCGATGCGCTCGATCCGGCTCGACGCCAGGCGGTTGCCGCGTCGGTCGGTTCGGACGCACCGTTCTTCCTGGCCGGCGGCCCCGCCCTCGTGGAGGGACGTGGCGACCAGGTGACCCGTTTGACCGGGATCCGCGGTCATCCGGGGATCTTGCTCGTGACGCCGGCCGTGGCCGTCCGGACGCCCGATGTCTTCGCGATCTTCGATGGTTCGCACGGCGCTGGCGGCGGCGATGGGTCGGTCCGGATGACGTCTGCGCACCTCGCCCAGGAGCTCGGCAACGGGTTGTCGGCAGCCGATCTCGTCGCGCGCGCCGGGGTGCTCGCGTCCGCCAACGACCTCCTCGCTTCGGCGGCCCTCGTTGCGCCAGGGCTCGTCCAGGTGCGGCGTGCGCTGACGCGACTCCTCGGTCGACCCATCGGCCTTTCGGGCTCCGGCCCGACCCTGTGGACCCTCTATCCTTCTCTGGGCGAGGCCGAGGGGGCGGCGGTCACCGTCGAGAACGCCATCGCCGACGGGACCGTCCCGAGCATCGGCGATGGTCGGGCATCGATCATCCCGACCACCATCCGGACAGGGCAGGAGGGAGCGTCCACATGACGCGACAAGCGATCTCGACCACGAGCGCCCCGGCGGCAGTCGGACCGTATAGCCAGGCGATCGTCGCGGGCGGCCTGATCTTCTGCGCCGGCCAGGGTGCGATCGACCCCCAGACGCAGGAGGTGCGCCAAGGGAGCGTCGAGGAGGAGACGGAGCGGACATTGCGAAACCTCGAGGCCGTGCTGGACGCCGCGGGCGCGACTTTCGCCGACGTCGTGAAGACCACGGTCTTCCTCGCCGATATCGACGATTTCGCCGCGATGAACGGGGTGTACGCGCGGTTCTTCCCGGACCCGCCCCCCGCGCGGACGACGGTCGAAGTGGCGGCGCTCCCGAAGGGGTTCAAGGTCGAGATCGAGGCGATCGCGCGCAAGCCGTGACGCTCTCGGGCGCGACGGGCGTCGCTTGACGCTCTCGCAGGGCCGCCCATACCATCCGGCGGACCGACCGATGACAGCACCCTTCCGCCCGTCGGGCTTCGGATGCAGCGGGGCCACCCATCCCGCGCACGCCCGACGCCGCGCATGAACCCTCCAAGTCCCGAACCCCCGTCTTCGAGCGTGAGCGCACCGACCGGAGGCACGACCGCCGTCGTGCTCGCCGCCGGCCTCGGCACGCGCATGAAGTCGACGACGCCGAAGGTGCTCCATCGCTTGTGCGGCCGGCCGATGCTCGCGTACGTCCTCGACGCCTGGACCGAGGTCGCCACGACGGACGACGGCGCCGCCCGCCCGATCGTCGTGTACTCGCCTGCCGTCGACGCCATCCGCGCGCCGTTCGAGGAGCGGGCTGACTTCGCACTGCAGGACGAGCCCCGCGGGACGGGGGACGCGGTCCGTGCGGCCCTCGCATCCGTACCGGAGGACGCCACCGAGATCCTCGTCCTGTCCGGCGATGTCCCGTTGATCACCGGCGAGGACCTCCAGGCCGTCCTCCGCGCGCGACGCGAGGACGACGCCGCGATCGCGCTGGCCAGTGTCTTTGCCGCCGATCCGGCACGGCTCGGGCGGGTGATCCGCGGCGAGTTCGGCACCGTCGAATCGATCGTCGAGGCCAACGACGCGACCGAAGATGAGCTGCTGAACAACGAGGTCAACGCCGGGCTGTACGCGTTCGACGCCGATTGGCTGCGCCGGCGGATCGGGTCGCTGGAGCCGTCGGGGGCGACCGGGGAGCTCTATCTGACCGAGCTCGTCCGGCTCGCTCGCGAGGACGGCCGGCTCGTCATCGCGGTCGCGTTCGAGGACGACGGCCGGTTCGACGGTATCAACGACCGCTCGCAGCTCGCCGCGGCCGAATGGAACCTGCGCGTACGGCGGAACGAGGAGCACATGCGCGACGGCGTGACGATGCGCGACCCGTCGACGGTCTACCTCGACTGGGACGTGACGCTCGCGACCGACGTCACCCTCGAACCGAACGTGATCCTCCGCGGCTCGACGTCGATCGGGGAGGGCAGCATGATCGGGCCGGGAACGCACATCGTCGATTCGACGATCGGTCGTGGCGCGCGCGTCTGGGCGTCGGTGATCGAGTCGTCGGTCGTCGAGGACGAGGCGACGGTGGGCCCGTTCAGCCACCTCCGACCGGGGAGCGTCGTGGGCCGTGGCGCGGAGGTCGGCAATTACGCCGAGCTCAAGGCGACGCATCTCGGCGCAGGCTCGAAGCAGCACCACATGAGCTACCTCGGCGACGCCGAGATCGGCGAGAACGCGAACATCGGGGCGGGCACGATCACCGCCAACTACGACGGGACCCACAAGCACCGAACGACGATCGGCGACGGGGCGTTCATCGGGGTTGACACGATGATCGTCGCGCCGAGGGACATCGGCGAGGGCGCCAAGACCGGCGCGGGTGCGGTCGTCACCAAGGACGTCCCACCGGGCAAGCTCGCGGTCGGCGTGCCGGCGCGCATCCGCGAACAGCGTCCGAAGCGCACGGCTGCCGATCCTGCTGAGGTGAAGGCGACCAAGGCCGAACCGGGAGAGCCGCCGGCGTGAACTTCCCCGCCACGGAGCTCATCGTCATCATCCTCCTGACGTTGCTGGAGGGGTTCTTCGTGGCCGCCGAGATCGCGCTGGTCTCGATCCGTCGGAGCCGCGTCGAGCAGCTCGTCGAGGAGGGCAAGCCCGGGGCGGCGCGCGTGAAGCGATTGCTCGACGAGCCGGGCCGCTTCCTCGCCGTCTCCCAACTCGGCCTCACGATCATCGGCTTCTTCGCGTCCGCCTTCGCCGCGATCAGCCTCGCCGACCAGCTGGGTCGCTTCCTGGTCGCCTCCGGCATGGATCAGGGAACGGCGCAGGGCCTGTCGCTGCTCATCGTCACCGTCGCCCTCGCCCTGTTCACGATCGTGTTCGCCGAGCTCGTGCCCAAGACGCTCGCGCTCGCCAATGCGGAGCGGTTCGCGTTCACCCTATCGCTGCCGATCGAGTATCTCGCGCGTGCCCTCAAGCCCGTCATCGTCGCGCTGACGGGCGTCACGAACTGGATCGCCGGATTGCTCGGTGCGAAGGTGTCCGACGAGGTCCAGATCACAGCTGAGGAGCTGCGGCTGATCGTCGAGCGCGGCGGCGAGCAGGGGGTCCTCGAGGCGGAAGAGGAACAGATGATCAACGCGGTCATCGAGCTCGGTACGCGCCGCGTCCACGAGGTGATGGTCCCGCGGACATCGATCGTGGCGTTGCCGCACGACGTGACGATCGAACAGGCGGTCGACACGATCGTCGCGGAGGGGCACAGCCGGATCCCGGTCTTCCAGGGAACCGTCGACGAGATCATCGGCATCATCTACGCGAAGGACCTGTTGCCATTCCTCAAGTCCGGTGCGCCCGATCCGCCGCCGCTTCGATCGCTGTTTCGGACGCCCGTCCTGGTGCCCGAATCGATGAGCGTCGACGACCTGCTCCACGAGCTCCAGCGGCGGAAGGTGCACATCGCGATCGTGCTCGACGAGTACGGCGGGACGGCCGGTCTTGTGACGATCGAGGACCTGATCGAGGAGATCGTCGGCGAGATCCAGGACGAATACGACGTCGAGGAGCCGATGATCGAGCGGCTGTCCGACGACGAGGCGCGGGTCGACGGGCGCGCCGCAGTCGATGATCTCGCCGAGCTGTTCGATACGAACGTGCCGCTCGAGGACGAGGACGAGTACGACACGGTCGGCGGCCTCATCTATCACCGGATCGGCGGCGTCCCGCGCCCCGGCGACCAGGTGTCGCTCGACGGGCTGACGCTCACCGTCGAGAAGACCGACGGCAGGCGCGTATCGAAGGTGCTGGTCGTGCGGAACCGCGAGGAGACGGGGCCTGGAGAGGACGAGGCGGACCGCTAGCGGATCGCCCGGTCACCGCGGCGGTGCAACGGTCGGCACGCCGCTGCGACCGTCGACACGGCCCGACCGGAGCCTAGGCCGAGATCACCCCCACGATGATCTCCTCCAACCGCGCCCGCGCGGCGGGCTCGACGACGCCGGCCGCATCGAGCTCCGCGAGCGCCTGGTCTCGATACCGGAGCGCGGTGTCACGGGTGTAGTCCCGGGCCCCGACACGCTCGAGGATCCGGACGATCTCGCCGAGCTGTTCCGCGGATGGATCGTCCAGGCGGTAGAGCTCGACGAGGCGCTCGCGGTCCTCGGGGCCCGCGTGCTCGACCGCGTAGATCACCGGCAGCGTCTTCTTCTTGTGCGCGACGTCCGACGCCTGCTTGCCGGTCGCCTGCGTCGCACCCCAGATGCCCAGCAGGTCGTCGTTGAGCTGGAACGCGATGCCGAGCGCCCAACCGAACGCGCGGTAGCGTCGGATGACGTCCTCGTCATCGGTCGCGAGGAGCGCGCCAGCTTCGATGGACGCGGCGATGAGCGCCGCCGTCTTGCGCCCGATCATGTCGAAGTAGGCCTCGACCGACATCACCTCGTCCGATTCGCTCGTCGCGATGTCGATGTACTGGCCCTCGCACAGGGCCAGGCACGTCTCGTCGTACAGCCGCATCAGCCGAAGCACCTTGGCATCCGAGAAGCCGAGGTCGGTAAGCCGATGCAGGGCGATGCGCGACAGGCTGAAGAGCGTGTCGCCGGCGTTGATGGCCTGCGGCACGCCGTACACCGTCCACAGCGTCGCGCGGTGCCGGCGCTCGCGGTCGCCATCCTCGATGTCGTCGTGAACGAGGCTGAAGTTGTGCCCGAGCTCGACGGCGGCGGCGCCGGGTAGGGCCCGTCGATGGTCGCCGGCGATCGACGCGTAGGCGAGGAGACCGAGCAGCGGCCGAACGCGCTTCCCGCCATTGCCGCCCTTCCCGTCGAGCGCGAGGTGATAGCGGACCATCTCGTACAGCCCGTGAGTGGACGGATCGCGGTCGCGGACGAGCCGGACGATCTCGCCTTCGGTGTCGGCGATGAGCTCCGCGAGGTCGAGATCCGGCGAGGCCGTCGTCATCGCGGGCAGTGTACACCGAAACGTGTTCCGCGTTAGTAGCCTGTTGATTGGATGCCGGTCTGGGCAACGGAGGATGAGTCGGCGAACAGCGCCGGTCCGAGGGACGCCACCGCACCGGCGCCTGCTCCCAGGTACGCCGGCCGGCCCGACCCGGATGAGTGGGCCGTGCGTCGGTGGTACCGTCCGGTCTCGAGATGCCCGTCCCCCGTCGCTACACCACCGACGCGATCGTGCTGTCGCGGTTCGATCTCGGTGAGGCCGACCGGGTCCTGACGCTGATCACGCCGGCGGGCGGCAAGCTCAAGGCGATCGCGAAGGGCATCCGCAAGCCGACGTCCCGCATCGGCGGCAGCCTCGAGCCCTTCGCCGAGCTGAACGTCGCCCTCGCTCGGGGCCGGACCTTCGACGTCGTGACCCAGGTCAGCGTCGGGCACGCATGGCTGCGGCTGCGCGACGACCTCGAGAGCGCCGCGACCGCCTGGTATCTCGCCGAACTCGCGGACCGCAGCCTCGAAGAGCGCCACGCCGCGGAACCGCTGTACGCGCTCCTGCGGCGGGCGTACGAGCTCCTCGATGCCGGGATGGCGCCGGGTCGCGTGGCTCGCTGGTTCGAGATGCATCTACTCGACGAGCTCGGTGTCCGCCCCGAGGTGGATCGCTGCGTCGAATGCGACCGTGTCCTCGACTCCGCCGAGCGGTTCCGCTGGGTGCCACCGCAGGGTGGGATCGTCTGTGAGCGTTGCCCGGGGCCGCCGCACGATCGGGCAGGGCTCAGCCTCGAGGCGCTCAAGCTGCTCAAGGCGTACCAGCGGCTGGACATCGAAGCGTTGGCCGGGCTGCGACTGTCGAGCGCCGTCGAGGGCGAGGTCGAAAGCGGGTTGCGCGACTTCGTCCGCCACGTCCTCGAGCGCGAAGCACGCTCGCTCGCCTTCCTTGATGAGGTCCGCGCAGCGACCTGACGGCGTCGGGATGCCGCGCGAGCCTTGGGACCTTCGACCCAGGACCCCCGGTGCGGATAGGCCACGGGATCCGCGCCGCGGTCTGGGCGGTCGGGTGGGGTCCGACACGGAAAGCGCATGCACGGTGCGGTCGCTGTAACGGAGCCGACACCGTTCCGGTGGCCGATTCGTACTGGACCTCCACCGCCAGCGCTGCCATGATGCCCCCGTCTTCATCCGAGTCGGACCAGGGGGATCCCGGGCGGCTCACCGAGAAACCGGGCCAGGCCCGGATACCCAGGAGGTCCATATGCGGGGGTTCACAGGTCGACGGATCCGTCTGTCGACACGCTCGGCTGCCACCGTCGCGACAGGTGTGCTGCTTCTCTCGGCGCTACTGGCGCCGACCACGATGGCCGCTCAGCCGAACTCGGGCTTGGCGACGGTCGATGGTGCGACGGGCGATTGGTCGCTCGGCGCCGACTTCTTCGCGAACATGACCGACGCCGGTCATCCCGACGCGGCGGTCCGCGCGAAGCTGTATCTCAAGTACGACTGCGACTCGGAAACGCTGTCCGCGCTCGTGCTCGCCCAGGGTGACGAGCAGGTCCGTCAGCAGCGGACGGACGAGGCGTACATCATGATCGACGGCAAGAAGATCATCGACTCGAGCCACGGTCAGTTCGCCTGGGTCAACGGTGATGGCGAGCTCGCCGACGGGTTCGAAGGCGGCGCCGATCTCGCGGCCGGCAACTACACGTTGCGCGCTCACGTCCTCGTCGCCGACGACAGCCTCGACGGCTACACCCCGATGGACGTGGTCGGCCGGAACGTCCCGCTCGATATCGAGTGCCAGGACGTCCAGCCGACGGCGACGGCGAAGCCGCCGACGCCGAAGCCGACCGACAACGGTGGCGTCGCACCGACGACCGGTACCCACCAGGGTCCGACCAAGACGCTGCCGCCGACCGACACGCTCGGCTCGACCGGCACGTCCTCCAGCGGGATCGGCCTGATCCTGACCATCCTCGCAGTCGGCTCGCTAGCCACAGTGGTCGTCACGCTCGGCGGTCGCCGCCGATCGATGGCCCGTGTCGAGGTGAAGGAACGCGACAAGCGCTGATGACCGAGCGGTGGCGCGCCGCCTGACCCGCGCTACCACGATCGCGGCCGGGGCCCTCGGGGCCTCGGCCGCTTTCGTTGTCGGCGGTCTCGCGCTAACCCGCGCCGCATCACCGGTCAGCGAGCGCGTGCTGAACCGCGTCCATCGCCGCGGGCCCTACGGGGCATCGGCACAGGCCGTCGAGTTGCATCGGTCGCTGACCGTCGTCGACCTCCACGCCGATTCGCTGCTGTGGGGTCGGGACCTCCGCCGGCGCGCCGCGTACGGCCATCTCGACGTCCCGCGTCTCGTCGACGGCGGCGTCGCGATCGTCGGCCTGTCCGCGGCGACCCATGTCCCGATGGGCGCGAACATGGACCGCAACGAGGAACGGGTTGACCTCGTGACGCTGCTCGCTCTGGGTCAGCGTTGGCCCCGATCGACCTGGAGGAGCCGACTCGCGCGCGCGCTCCACCTCGCCGTTCGACTCCGGCAGATGGCGGCAGAGTCAGCGGGCCGCCTCACGGTCATCGAGACCCGCCATGACCTCGACGCCTACCTTGCCCGGCGCGCCATGGATCCGACCATCACGGCAGCCTTCCTCAGTGTCGAAGGCGCGCAGACACTCGACGACGATCTCGGCAGCCTCGACATCCTCGCGGCTGCGGGGTTCCGGATGATCGCCCCGAGCCATCTCCTCGACACGCGCTATGCCGGGTCCGCGCACGGCGTGGTCAAGGGAGGACTTAGCGACACCGGTCGCGAACTCTTGTCTCGCGCCGAGTCGGCCGGCCTCCTGCTGGACCTCGCCCACGCCTCGTCCGCGACGATCGACGACGTCCTGGCGCTCGCGTCCCGCCCGGTCGTCGCGTCGCACACGGGTGTCCGTGCCGCGGTCGCGGGTGTCCGCAACCTGCCCGACGATCAGGTCCGCGGCATCGCGGCGACGGGCGGCCTCGTCGGGATCGGCTTCTGGCCGGTAGCGTGCGGTGGGCGCGACGCCCGGGCGATCGCCCGCTCGGTCGTCAGGGCGATCGACCTCGCAGGCGTCGACCACGTCGGGATCGGGTCCGATTTCGACGGTGCCGTCAGCACGCCCTTCGATGCCTCGGGGATGCCGCTGGTGACGGAGGCGCTGATCGCCGACGGGCTCTCGGAGCGCGACATCGCCGCAGTCATGGGCGGCAACGCGGTGCGGCTGCTGGCCGAAGCACTTCCCGCCTAGATCAGCGGCGCGATCAGGGCCGCGGCTCGCGCCGCTCCATCGGACTCGACGGGCCGATAGTCGACGGGTCGGTCGATCTCCTCGGCGATCGCTTCGGCGATGACCTCCGGGGGTGACGCGTCATAATCCATGAACCGCCCAGCCCCGTACCGCGCCAGTCGCTGGCGGACGTGCCGGTTCTGCTCGAAATGGTTGCGCAGCGGGAAGTACAGGAACGGACGCCGCGCCGCCGCGAGCTCCATCGTGGTGGTAAGGCCGCCCTGCACCACGGCGAGGTCGCATGCTGCGAGATGCTGGTACAGGTCGGGGACGTACGCGCGGACCTCGACGCCGGGCGCCGCGCCGAGCGAGGCGGGATCGATCCGCGGCCCCGCGACGGCGATCATCCGCAGGCCATTCACGCGCCGCGCGGCTTCCGGGTAGCTCGCGATGACCCGTCGCAGGAGCGGCTCGCCGACGCCCGATCCGCCGACCGTGACCACGACGACGCGCTCGTCCGGCCGATAGCCCAGCTCCTTGCGCAGCGCCTCGCGGCCCTCGATGAGCGGCGTCGGGTCGAACCCCGTGATGTACCCGCTGAACTGGTAGTGCTGCTGGGTCCAATCGCGGATCGCAGGCAGGCCGGGGCCGAAGTCATCGGGCACGATGTCCTCGGGCTCCCCGACGAAGATCGCGCGATCGCGGATGCGCGGGAAGCGCTCGACGTGCTCGATCATCTCGGCGTTGTAATCGGCCGTGAGGTCGGCCTCGCGGTCGCCGCCCTCCGGCATCGGGAGCCATCCGACGAAGTCGGTCATCCAGGCGAATGCGGTGCGCTTCAGCTCGTGATGCTCATGGAGGAAATGGTCGACGTCCCAGGCCTCGTCCCCGACGACGAGGTCGTACTCGCCCTCCTCGACCGCGTCCTGGAAGATCATGAAGTTGTTCACGAGGATCTCGTCCATCCGCCGGATGGCCTGGAAGGCGTTGAGATCATGACCCGACGACTCGGCGGTGATGTGCGCGCTCTCCGATGCGAGCTCGGCGCTCAGTGGGTGGATGTGCTCCCCGTGGGTCTCGAGCACGGCGGTGACCGGGTGTTGCGCCAGCCAGTCGATCTCGAGGTCGGGGTGGACCTTGCGTAGCTCGTCCGCGATCGCCACGTCCCGCTGCGCATGCCCGAGCCCGATCGGGGAGGAGATGTACAGCGCCCTGCGGCGGCGGGCGAGGGAACGCGTATAGGTTCGGGCCTCAGCGACCATCGTTCGAAGCCTCCGGCAGCGATCGGATGAAGTCACGGATCAGCAGGTTGGCAAGGACGGGATGACGGCCCGGGATCATGTGGTCGGCGCCCTCGACCAAGACGAGCGGAGCACCGGTGAGCTCGGCCAGCCGCTGAGCACGCGCGGGTCGTTGGCACGTGTCCTCGGTCCCGTGGACGATGAGCATCGGGCAACGGACGGCGCGGCAGATCGCCTCGATCTCGTCGAGCTCGAACGGGAACTCGGCCTCCGCCTCCGCGAGCATCGAGTCGACGTCAGCATCGAGCGCCCAGCGGACAGCATCCTCGATCGCCTTCGTCGAGTGTGCCTCCGACGTGATCTCCCCGAAGAAGAACCGCGCCCAGTCCGCGTAGTCACGTCGCCAGTAGTGCCGGTTGTACTTCGACCAGCCCTCGTAGACCGGAAGCTCTTCCTCGAAGGTCGCCGAGGCTGCCACGTAGTGGTCCTGCGGGGGAGCGAGGCGAGGGACGCCGACAGCAAAGGCGACGATGCCCCGCACGCGATAGGGA
>Ga0136846_1234909_pt1 | contig 16309 bp, 16 predicted proteins | sample HopSoiMetagenom2_FD_96841 | JGI IMG/M metagenome (GOLD analysis project Ga0136846, IMG submission 96841) | Grasslands soil microbial communities from Hopland, California, USA - 2 Assembly 2016 (version 4) | ecosystem: Environmental > Terrestrial > Soil > Grasslands | place: USA: Hopland... | reverse complement strand
GCAATCCAGCCAGTACGCTGTTGAACCGGCTTCCCGACTGCCGCCAGCCGCCGAGCACAACCTCGACCCCTGGGCGGCACTTAGCCTTGACCCAAGTTTCTGATCTTCCCGACCGGTACGGCTCGCCCCGGAGTTTGGAGACGATCCCCTCTAGTTGCATCGCGCACGCGGCTTTCAGCAGCTGCGCCGGCAGACCGACAACCTCGTCGACATACCGAAGGATCGCTTCGACGTGCTCTCCCGCCTCGACCAGGATCTGGCCCAGGCGCGTCTTTCTAGTCCCAAGTGAAAAGCTCCGCAGATCCTGGTTTCGCCCCTCGAACAGCAGGTCGAAGGCGAAGAACACCAGCTCATCGGTTTCCTCGCGCGCGATCGCCGCCCGCAGGGCGGAAAAGTCAGGCTGTCCGTTGTCGCCGATCGCGCACAATTCGCCATCGATGATGCAGTCAGGCAGCTCGCCGGCGACGGCCTCGAGGTGGCGGAACTTCGCGGTCCAGTCGTGCCCGTTCCTCGTCCTGATCCCCACCCGGCCGCCCTCGACGCGGACTTGGAGGCGATAGCCGTCAAACTTCACTTCGTGCAGCCAGGCGTCACCTTCCGGCGGCTTGGAGACCAGCTTACAGAGCTGGAACGGTATGAAGTCAGGCATCGGCACCGCCGCACCTTGATGACGCTTTCGCGCAGCCATTTGCGGGCCTCGGGGTTTGAGTCCGGATTCGAACGACTCCCCACCCTGGAGGTTGCTATGCCCGACGAGCTGACCAATGGCGACGAAACGACCGACGCCCTGGTGGCGGCTGATCGCCTGATCGACCGGCTGAAGGACGACGCTTTCAACGGCCTTAAGCCGGAAGTGGACCAGGACGAGGCCTTTGGCGAAATCGTCGAAGAGCTGGAGACCGCGCCTGAGATCGACCAGGTCCATGATGTGATCGGCAAGCAAAAGGCGGCGCCGACGCAGGTCGGCCCCGGCCTGAAGAAGATGCTGCAGGACGCCGGTCCGGATGACGAGCCTGAGCACGGCGCCTCGGCCGCAGGACCTGCAGTCTAATTCGCCGCGGGAAATCCAAAGCCACGGCCGCGCTGGACGACGTACCCGCGTCGACGTTTGACACGGACCAGGCGCTTCAACGCCGCGATCGCGCCCTCAGGTGTCTCGAACCAGTCATGCCGGGTCTGGCCATTAGCCCCGATCCTGCCCCATCGGCGGACAACACAAGTCTGGCCAAACAGCGTGCGGCCGACGTCCACGGCGTAAAATCGCGCCATGTTCCGCTCAGGATCGGTTCGCCTCATCGTGATCATTTTCGGGCCTCCTCACCCGGCCCATATCAGCCGCCTACGTCAACTCCGGACGTCAGCGGCGGCGGAACCTAAATGTGCGAAAGCGATTTCTCCGCCGGAAGGGAGAGCACAATGGCCGACAACCTGCAGGATCGCGGTCCCCAGGACCGGGCGCGCATCAACGTCAACGAGGTCCACGAAGTCAGATACTGGACTAAGAAGTTCGGTGTCACCGAGGAGCAACTCAGGGCCGCCGTTGCCGCAGTCGGCGTGCGGGCCGACCAGGTGCAAGCCTACTTCGCCGCAAGGCCGCGCTCTTCGTAGCCGACAATTCGCCACGCTGCAGCCGGGCCTAAAGAAGCGGCCCTATCCCTCCCCTGCGCATGTGATCGGCGCGTCGGCGCAATTCATCTGCCACGGCGCGCGCCAACGCCGGCCCACCGTCGTAGGCCTTGGGGTTGGCCTCCGCTCCTCGTGCAAGGCGTTCGTAATCTTCCGGTGCGATCGCCGGCCCATATTCAGCGAGGACCTCGGAGACTTCCTTGGCGACGAGGCTGGGATGCGGATCGGGAATGTCGGGCATGTCGGACATAGTGTGAACGTAGGCGTGCGCCTGCCGCACCGCTAGGCCTCCCGGGCAAGGCGAAATCGACTCCATTCGACCCAGACTTACAGCGGCAAGAGGGTCTGGCCAGCCTTCCGGCAAAGGCGCCGCTCTGCGTCTCCAGCGATGCGGAAAAAGGTGGGGTGTGAGGGAAGGGTTAAGCGAACTTGGGTCAGAAAAAGGAGAAACCCATGATAAGCTCGGCTCCCGCCCTGCACTTCGACGGATCCACGATGACCGCCAAGACCAACAAGTCGGCAAACAGCGATCGCATCGCCGACAAGACCCCATTGGCCGCTGTCGACGTCGACCAGCGGTCGGCCGATTTCATCGCCGCCGGCCTGGCCGGCGCATCGAGCCCTCAGGCGCTGGCCGCGCATCGCGCCGCGACGAACTTCTTCGTCATCGGGTCCAAGGCGGTCTGGGTATTGTGCCTGGTCGCGTTCGTGTGGATCGGCTTGGAGGCTGGAATCGTCTCCGGCATCGCCGCCGCCCTCTTCGTAGCCCCCTTCTGTGCCCTGTTCAGCTGGGTCTGGGGCAAGATCGGAGCCGGCAATCAGCAGGTGCAGAACGAAATGCAAAAACGCGGCCTGATCTGAGTTCGGATCAGGCGACAACCGAAAAGGGGGGCTTTCGCCCCCCTTTTTTTATCTCCGGAAGCGCGCGGACCCGGCCGCCGCCTGTAGTTCCATTGGGGCTGGCATCGGCCTTCCCTCTTCAACGGCCGACGAGTGATCCACCTGGTTCGCACGAAGGGGACTTCCGGCCGCGGCGCTGGGATCACCATATGTCGGCGGTGTATTGCCGTCCGCCGGCGGCGCTCCTCCAAGCATCCTGGCGACTGGGTCCGTCACGCTGTGGACCGCTGAATCGGCGCCTGACAATTCCCATGCGCCCTGCAAATGCGGCGTCTCTTTCGACTCCACTGTAATCCGCGCGGCATCGGTCTCCGCGCGGATAGCATTGCGGGGCTCTCCGCTGAGCTGCTCGACACTCTCGGACGGACCTTTGTAGAGGCTCGTAGCCCCCCCACTGGATGGACCCGCCACATGGCGCAGGCCCGCACCCACACGATCATCCAGGCCTTCTCTGTTGATGGGACCCACGTGCTTGACGTCGGGGGCACTGGAGAAGTCCAGCTTCTGCAGGCTTCCCTTCGTGTCCGCCAGGGCCTCCGGCGTGGCCATTTTCTTGACCTGCTCGTCGGCGAACCGCTGCTGCAGCTCCATATAGGCTTCGCGGCCACCTTCGCCCTGCCCCGCCAGGATCCGCGCGGCCTCTTGCGACGAAACCCCGCTCTCGGCCATGTCCTTCACCGCCCAATCCGCAAACGCGGCGTTGTAGTCCTGGCGGAAGGTCTGGCTGTCGGTCGTGGCCGTCTCGGCCACCTTTTCGTAACGCAGCGCCTGCTGTTCGTAGCTCGACGCCGTGTCCGTCAGCGATTTCATGTTCGAGAACGCGTCAGCCTTTTCGTTCGACGACATCTGGCTTGCGCTGGAAGACCGCTCGAACGACTGCTGGGCGTAGCGCGCCGACTGTTCCGATAGCCCGCGGGTGTAGTTGTCGTTCGACGTCGCTGACTTGAGGGCGCGCGCCGCCGTCTGCTCGGAGCTGGTCGTGCTCCCGGATGCCTCCACGCCGGCCGAGCCACGCACGCCGGCGCTGCCCTTCAGGCCGCCACCGATCCCGAAGAACTCCGGAGCCACCTTTCCTTCGACGCCAGCCTGCGCGTAGGCTTCGGCCGCCATCTTGCCGACGACCGATCGGGCTTGCGTCATGCTGCCGCCGTGCTCGGCCTGGTACGACCGCGAGGCCGTCTCAAGCACGTCATGGGCGGCAGTCTCGGCCTTGCGCTCCTCACTGCCTTCGGCAAAGCGGGACGCCTGGCCCGACGTGAAGCTTTCCGCGTACCGGGCTTGCTCGGACATGGTGCGCGAGACGCCCTGCGACGCGGCGGTGCTCAGATTGTGGCCCGTCTCCCGGCTCTCGTGCGCACGCTCGACAGCCGCCTGCGACAGGACCTTGCTGCTTTCGATCCCGCCCGCCGTCTGCGACTGCGGCATCGAATAGCCGAACGACTGATCGGAGTACCTGGTCGTGATCGCGCCGTTCGGCTGCTGCACGCTGGTCGAGCCCTCCATGTGGGTCGAGTTGGTGTCCCACTTGTTGCCGCTCATGTTGTTGAAGCTGTGATTGTCGAAGCCGGTGTTCCCAAACTGGAAATTGCCCGTCGTCTTCGCACCGGCGGCCGCTTCCGCGCCCGAGCTGAAGTTGCGCATCAGGCTCTCGCCCATGCCCCCGACCGCGAAGCTCCCGCGCATGATCATCGACACCAGCAGCGGCACGGACATCAGCATCGTGCCCGCCAGCGAGGCGACGTCGGCATTGGCCGAGCCGATCGCGTCGAGGTTCGCCCAGTTTATGCCGGCCACCACGCCAGGAATTTGCGCCGAGCCGGCGGCGTCCCTGATCCCCTGCCCCATCATGATCTTGTTTAGGATCACGTAGAGCGGCCCCCAGGCCTGCAGACCGACGAAGCCCGAGATGTAGCCCTTCAGCATCATCGGGCCGGTCTTCGGCAGCAGAAAGGCCGGGAAAAGGATCGGGAAGATGCCGATCAACATCACCTCGATCACGATTTTCAGGATGGGGACCGCCCGCTCGCCGATCCCGCCCATAAGGCCCTGGAGATTGCGAGTGTGAACTTCGGCCTGCGTTTCGGCGAGCACATCGAGCGCGCCGGCGCCGGCGTCGGAGGTGTAGTTGCTGACGCCGCGGCGCATCAGATTGACCAGCATCGCCTGCTGAAAGATCCCGGTGGAATCGCGCGACGCCCCGATGATCTTTTCGTGCATCGACTCCGTGGTGCTTCTCACCCGCGACTGCGCGTCTGCCGCCGGCATCCCCGGGTTCAGCCGCGACGCCTGGGCCGCGACGACTTTCTGCACCTCGGCGTTCCACAGCGGCGTCAAGGTCGCGGCGGCCTGTGGGCAGTCCATCGAAACGCTCTGGCCGGCGTCGTTGACGTATGCCATCGCCACGGCCGGGTTCGGACTGGCGGTGATCGTCGTCCAGATGTCGCCCGTTTCCATCAGGGCCTTCATGCCCAGCTGCTCGGTGGCGACGTCCTGGTAGACGCAACGGGCGATGTAGTTCTGGACGTTGGTCTCGAACGTCGCGTTCACCGGCCGGACCTCACGCAAGCGCTCGACGAGTTTGGCGCCGTAGATCATCCCGGTTTCCGAGTAGCGCAGATCCCCGATGTCGCCGAACGCCTGTTCCGACAAGTCGATAGCCCGCCGCCCGACCTGGCTCGTCAGCGACGCCATCATGCCAACGCCGAGAGGGACGTTGGCCACGGCGCCGCCGGCCATGTAGGGGTTCAGCTCGTCCGTCACCTGGACGGTGACCTTGGGCACCCACATGATCCCGTACATCAGCAGGGCCATCATGTACCACTGGAACAGCGACTTCAGATTGAGGTCGAAGGCCATCTTCAGGATGCCGCCCAGCAGGCCCAGCATCATCGCCAGCCGGATCAGCGACGACATGCCGTTGCTGCCGGCCAGCATGGCCACGCTGTTGAAGACGTCGCGGTAATACTCACCGCCGCCGTAGGCGACGAACTCCATCGGACCCATCGCCGCCCCCTACTGCTTCATGTTGCTGGCGAAGGCGATCGAGGCGCCAACGCGGTTGGCCAGGCGCGAGCCCACGACGCTCTCCATCACCTGCACATTGGCGACGAAAGCCTGCATCGCTGTCGCGCGGACCTGCACCTGGCCTTGCTTTGTCAGCAGGCTCGTGCGGGCCTCGGCCACGCTACGGTTCCAGTCCGAAAGCCTGTCGGCGTCAACGTTCTGCAGGTTCGATGCGCCCCGCTGCAGCTCGTTGACGACCTGAGTGACCCAGCCATAGGTCATGTCCAGGGCGATCACTTCGGCGTACTGCGCGATCGCCGCGTCCGCCCCCTGTTTGTTGTAGGCGACCTGGACCGCCATCATCTTGTGAACCGGCAAGCTGACCATGCCGAGGAACGACTGTTCCTGGGCCGTCAGCGGCTGCTTGTTGCGGATCTTGTCGGTGATCGACAGCAGCATGGTCTGAACCTGCCACTTGAAGGCTGCGCTGGGCGCGATCGTGATCGTTTTCGTGAACTGGGTCGGGTTCAAGCACTTCAGCTGCTCGTCGCACTGGTGAACCTTGACTGTGCCGCCATCCAGGATCGCGGTCAGCGTCCCCTCGTCCAGGGCCGCGGCCGGCAGCATGGAGACGGTGCAGCCGCCCGCCGCGCTTCCGCCTGGGCAGCTATAGATCACCGATCCGGTCAGGGTCATGGCTAGTTCGCCCAGCTCCTTGTTGGACGAGAACAGGGCCTGCTTCTTGACCGCTTCCCAGGCCAGGTTGGTGTTGATCGGGACCACCTCCTTCTGGGCGGCCGACAGGTTGTCCAAATCTTTCTGCGGGCTCTTGGCGCAGCCCCACTTGGCCGCCGCTGCATCGCTGTAGGTCCCGTTTTCGCGGCCCAGCTGCGTGCAGAACTTGTTGGACGCGCCGTCGATCCGGTCGAACGTGCTGCCGACGAGCTTCTGCGCCGCTTCGCACGAGTTGATGTTCAGGGCATTGGCCTTTTGCTGCCAGTCCTGAAGCGTCTCCAGCTGATTGGCGATCACTGGCGAAAGGGACTTCAGCGCGAGGAGAAAGACGTAGCCTGCTGCGTTGGAGGCCACGGCCTTCATGCTGGCAATCAGCTGGTCAGAGCTGATGAACGAAAAGCTGCCCCCGAAGACGTCGATGCCCCCGCATCCCGCCCTGACAGACGGGAGCTGGACGGAGGCCACTTGGGAGGTCATCTGCGGGGTGCGGACCGAAATATTCCCCGCCGAATAGTACCCCATCTTCTGGCCCTTGTAGGCCGTCGGACCGGTGACGTTCGACATCACCAGCGAGTTGTCGAAGAAGGAGTCCATGCTGCTGTTGACATCGCCGGCGACGCCCGGCGTCCAGGCGAGCATGGCGAGTGCGACGCCCGTGGCGATCGCCTTATTGAGCTTGCTGATCATTCCCCTGCCCTCCCTAGTAATCTTTGCCCGGCTCGATCGCGAGCAGGACGTAAAGTCGTTCAGCGATGTCCTCGACCGACATGACCCCGGCGCCGATGTAGGTCAGGCAGCCCTTGGGCTGCTTGCAGGACCGCAGCGTCACGGTGTTGTTCCCCGACAGACGAATGGTGGTCGGCTGCAGGCGGCCAGCGACGACGCGGTCCGGAGCCTGGAAGACCAACATCGCGGGCGTGGCAGGTCCAATGCCCCAGGCCTTCAGCTGGCCTTGGTCGGTGACGACCTTCGCGAAGTTTTCGTTGCCGGCGCCGTCGCCCGACACCGCCGTGACCGGCACGCCATAGCGGTCGCTGAAATTGCGCACGATCGGCGAGGCCACCCGGCAAGCCGGGCAATCGCCACGGAACACGTAGAACAGGCCCACCTTCTCGGCCGCCCCGCGCAGGAACAGGTCCCGATCGCCGTCACGACTGTCTTGCCAGACACGCTTGCCCAGGTTGTTGATCGGGCGCTTGAGCGTGTAGTCCAGATCGGGGTTCTCCCAGATCAGGCGTTTCCAGTTGTCCTGGAACAGCGTCGCCCGATCCAGGGCCACCTGCTGCAGCTCGTAATAGTGGCGGATGTTTTCCGGCGTCGGCTCCCACACAGCGGCGTTTTTCGCCATCTCAAGCTCCTTCTGGAAGGCCTCGAGCGCCTTGGCGTTCGCTTCCATCGGGTCCTCGGCCGGGGCCTCGGGCTTCTTGGCCTGCGGCGCCTTGGGGCGCTCGCAGTAGAACCAGGTCCCGAGCGAACGGCCGCAATAGTCCTCCGCGGCCTGGCCGGCCTCGACTTGATTATCGAGCGGCGAAGCTGCCTGCGCAGGGGCGACTGAGGCCCAGGTCATCGCAGCCAACGCTGCGCCACACACGAGAGCACGAACGCCCATTAGAGACCTCCAGGGATCGCCGTGGACGAGGCGGCCGTTCCCGACCCCATCATCCCGTCGATGCTGCTTTTGATACGGTTGATTGTGGAATTGCTGTCCGGCGACATGACCTTGTTCATCATGTCCTTGGTGAACTCAGAGAAATCGACATTCGACAGGTCCAGGTGCTGGAACTGGTCAACTGTGAAGCCCGAGCAATCTGGGGTCTTCGGCGGGCCCCAAGGCTTGTTGATCTGCTTTCGACCCTCGACCTGGACGATCTTCGCCAGCGTCCCCTCGAACGCGCAGTAACGCATCGACTTCTCGGTGCAGATGCCGATGAAGCTTTTCGACGAGCACCAGGTCCCGACGTAGTAGACGGACTTGGCTTCTTGCCGGGTCATCAGCGTTTTTTCTTCCTGGTCACACTGTGCCAGGCCGAGCGAGACGCCCCAGCCGGAGTCCTTGCAGCAGTTGCGGAAGCCCAGGACGGCCTTCCGGCAGCGCATGGCCGTGCCCTTGAACACGGACGGCTCGAACTGCTGTCCTTCGCCCGCCTGCTTCATGATCGTCAGGGCGGCGATGACGTCGGGCAACTCCTTGTCGGGCTTCTCCTGACCGGGTTGCTGGTAGCACTCCTGGCCGACGCAGACCTTGGTGGTGCAGGTGGTCTGCTCCTTGGTCGTTGACGTGCCCTTCTTGCAGTCGAAGACATTCTCCACGGCCTTGCATTGCGCCAGGGGCACGTTGTCGCCGTCCAGGCATTGCTTTTCCCGCAGCGTGCAGCCGGACGGGGGCGAGCAGTTGTTCGTCTCCGCCTGGGGGCGATCGCAGGTGTAGGTGTCGGTCTCCTCCCAGCACGTCGCCGTGGCTTGGGCCCCGTCGATCGTCCGCGTGCCTCCGCCCTGGGTACAGGCTGTCGCCGGCGGCTTCTGGCAGTTCGGGTCGCTCTTCTGGGAGCAAGCCGCGTCCACGAAGCCGCCGCCCACCTGGTCGACCGGCGTGGCGATCGGCGCGCCCTGCGGGCCGGGGGTCGGGACCTCACAACGGAAGGTGTAGGTGTAGCCCGAGCAGTTGTTGTCCTTGTCCGTCAGTGCGCAGCGCTGGCCCGTCTGTGCGCAGCCCGACGGCGGGCGCGGGTTCGGGCACGTGCTGACGCTTGCGCCCGACCAGCATGTGTAGGTTTCCCGGCGCTTCCAGGGGTCGCGCGTCACCGACAGACCGTTGATGATCTTGGTGGCGTTGCCCTCGACGACGACGTTGCTGTCCAGGTGGCACAGCGGGTCGTTGCGCTGGGCGGCGCACGGGTCGGTCCAGTATTCGCCAACTACGTCATAGACGGTCTGGAGCGGCGTCCCGCCGTTGTTGACCGGGTTCTCGCACCGGTAGGTATTCTCATAGGCCGAGCAGTTCCCGTTTTTGTCGAAGTTGTCGCAGTTCGCCTTGGTTTGCGTGCACCCGGCGAACGGCGCGCAGGTCTCGACGGCCGTCGAGGTCCAGCATGTGTAATCCTGCTGCGCGGCCCAAGGCCCGGCCACCGGCAAGCCGTTGACGACATGCGTGGTGTTGTCGGTGACGGTGTCGCGCACCTTCGAGCAATTGCCATTGCTGTCGAGCGCGCTGCAGTTGTTCGACCAGAAGTCCTGGACGACGTCCCGCGGCATGTCGATCGGCGGCCCCGCCGCCGCAATCGGGTTCTCGCACCGGATCTGGCTCTCCTGCTGGGCGCAGGTCGCAGGCGACGTATAGGTGTTGTTCTTCAGCGTGCATTCGGCGTTCGCGCACGTCTGACCCGTCAAGGTCGTCCCGGCCGGCGGCTGACATCCCGCCGCATCGACACGCCGATTGCAGGCATAGATCTTTTCCCACTGCCAGCAGTCGCGCGTGTAGCTCACGCCGTTGACCACCCGCGTACCGCCCGGGTCCACGCACACCGTCCCGGCCTCGTGGCAGGACGGATCGGCGGTCACGTCCGCGCCGCAGCTATTCAGCAGCCGCTCGCCGGCGTCGGCCTGGCCGTACTCGGTGAAATTGTTCTGATACGAGGCCCCCATCGCGCCATAGTCGGGCGAAGTGCACAGGTAGTCGTCACACGTCCAGCCGGGCGGGCTGGCGGGCGCGAACGGGCACGTCACCAGGGCCTCCCGGATTCGCACCCCCGCCATCCCAGCCTGCCAGGGGCCGGTCCAATTGCCGGTGCAGCCCGCCCCCATCATCGCGTCGGTGTAATACTGGAGGCTGAAGTCGGTCGATGCGCCGATCATCAGCCGGTACATCCGCTTCTGCGTCTGCTGCAGGTCCTGGGTCAGCTGACAGACCTGGTTGATGTTGGTCCCGCTGTAGCCCGTCTGACAGGTGTAGCTCTGGCCCGGATTGGTGGACGTGCAGGTCGGACCCGCCTGGACGTAGCAGCCGGCCTGGCCATTGGCCGAGCAGCCCTGCGATCGGGTGGGCGACGTCTCAGGCTGCGAGATGCTGCAGCCGTAGACATAGTCCTCGTCGACAACGACGGTTCGTTGCCGCGTACAGCTGGCCGGATAAGACGACCAGTCGGTGCCCGTGCGGCATTGATAGATGTAGTCGTCGTCGACGACGACGATCCGCTCGGGTTCGCACACCTTCGACGCGGCCGACCACTTCGTTCCGGCCGTGCACTCGTACACGTAGTCGGTGTCGAACACCGGCACGTAGGTCCGCTTGCAGGTTTCGCTGGTCACCGTGACGGGATTGCCGCTTTCGCAGGTGTAGACGCTCTCCTCGACATGGCTTTCCGTCACCGTCTCGGTCCGACATTCGGTCGTCGGCTTCGTCGACAGGTCACCGGTCGCCGAGCTGGGGTCGCGCAGAAGATCAAACGAGCTTTTCAGCCAATCATCGTTGGCGCTCACCTGCCCTGCCGTCGCGCCCTGGGTGTTGGAGATCAAATCGCCATAGCCGTTGCCCGGCCGCGCCTGCTGGCCGGCTTGCTCGAGACCACTGGGGTTGTTCCACAACCCCGTCAGGTGGGAGACGTCGCCATCGGCGAACGGCACCGTGCCCACAGGTTCCGCGAGGGCGGGAGGTGGATGGGACGCGGCGAAATCGGCCCCCGAGTTGCCCTCCTGGGCGGCGGAAACGCCGAAGGACGCCGACAAGACGACGGCGGCCATGCAGATCGACTGGAACAGGCGGGCGAGCGGCCAGGTCATCAGCGGGCCTCCAGCTTGCGCAGGGCTTCGCGAGCCACTTTCGGCGCACCGGTCCCGCGGCTTCCGAGCTGGCGCAGGGCTTCGCCGGTGGAGATGTTGCCCGCGATCTTGTCGAAGGGCGGCGCTTCGCTCGTGCAGCTCACGCCTTCGGTGCAGGGTTGAATCGGATCGGTGGCGGTGATGAACACCGGCACCTGGTCGACCTTGAACGCGCGGAAGACCTGAGGCTCGATCGCGATGCCGTTCAGCGACTTCTCGTCGAACACCCGGCGCGCCGCCGCCGCCGTCTGCGGGAACGAATTGTTGACCAGGCCGCGAATGACCAGCTTGCCGCCGGCCTTGCTGACGTCCCGCGACAGATCCCGCAGCGCCTGGACAGGCATGGTCAGGCTCACCGCGACGTAGAACGCGCCATCGCTGACCGCCGGCGCCAGATGGCCACTGACGTCCTGGCCGAACATCTTGGAATCGACCATGCCAAGGCCCTGTCGGATCTTGGCGGCGTTGTCGCGCGACAGCTGGTCGGCGTCCGCCGCATAGGGGTTCTCGCGCACCTGCGTCCGGTCCACGAAGCCCTGCAGGCCTTCGGCGGCCTTTTCGACGCGGGCCTTGCTCTGGGCGATGATCGCCTGGATGTCGGCGCCAAGGGCGTCTTGGGCGCGGGCGCTGGCCCACCCACAGGACAGTGAAACGACGACCAGGCCGGCGAAAGCCGCAGCGCGGCTACGCCCGCGAAGGCTAGCCTCCACCAGGAAGGCGCCCCCGCACAGGCCCAAGACGGCGAGGATCCAGCAAAAGACGGAACCGGTGAAAGCCATGTCGCGCACCTATGGGATGACCGTGACGCAGCAGTTTCGCTTGCGCCAAACCAGGTAGCCGTAGTCCTCGCCCTTGATCGGGAAGGACTTGCCGCCCTCGTATGTGACCGAGGCTCGGCCGATGTTCGGGCAAGTGAATTTGCCGCCGGTGTGTGCCACCGGGTTGACCAGCTGGAAGCGGTACTGCCGCTTGTCCATGATCGGCATTTTGTATTTTTCGCAGACCGCCGAAGGCCCGCTAGTGCCGTCCGCCAGCAGCATCCGGTGCATCTTGAACGCGAAGCGCTCAGTCGCCTGCAGGCTTCCCTGAATGTCGCCGTATTCGCCGGCGATGTTGCCGTTTATCGGGTACATCGTGCCCTGGCAGCCAGCGCACCAGAACAGCTCGTGGCGAGATCCGCCGATCGTCGAGGCGGCGCAGTCAACCGAGCAGGCCGCGATCGCGATCGGATTGGCGAAGATCAACGCCTCGGGGTTGATCAGGGTGGTCAGCGTGTCGTCGTTCCAGAGCGGATCCAGTTCGGTCAGGTAAGCGACGTCGAACGAGGTGCGCTCCAGGCACAGGAAGTCGGTCAGGATCTCCATCCAGACCATCACCGGGTAGATGTACCAGTGGACGTGATAGGCCGAGGCCTTGCCGACGCCGTGGTCCATGGAGTTTTCCGATTTCGCCGGAAAGCCAATGCCCGGATCGATCGAAATGCCGCCCAGGTTCACGAAGCAGTATGGCTTGGTAGTCACGTCGGCCATCCGCACCGGCTCCCAGAAGCCGACCGCCAGGCCGATGCGCACGAACAGCGGCGGCGGCGCCGGACACAGGCAAACTGGCGAGCCCGGGTTCGGCGTGTCGGGCTTGTCGCCCTTGAACATCGCGATCGAGCCCAGCGACAGCGGGAACAGGCACGACCAGCACACATCGCTGAACGGGTTGGGGAACTTGCCGGTGCAGGACCCGCCGGCCGCTGCCGGCTGGATACCCAAGGTCAGCGCGGCGACGACACCGATCGCCAGCTGGGTAAGCTTGCGCATAGAGATCATGGCCGCACCTCGGAGATCCGCATCCGCAGGCCGTCGCGCTCGATCACGGCGGGCACCTGGCGCACGCCGAAGTGGCCGGTGATCCGGCCTTCCTGGTCGAAGTAGATCTGCACCTTGTTCTTCCGCATCAGCTCGAGCGGCGCGCCGTTGGTCAGGATCAGTCGACCCCGCTGCACGCCGACCTGCTTCAGCTTCTTCAGGCCGAAGGCGACCTGCGCGGGGTCATCGCCGTCGACCAGGATCATCACCCGGTCAAAGCCCGGCATCCGCTCAAGCGGATTGATCCGGTCGCCGGCGCGAGCGAACACGCGGCCATCCGGGTGTTTGAAGTCCTGCGGAACGGTGATGCTCGGATCGAACAGCCAGGAGCGCGGGGCGTCGGTCAGGCGCAGGCCCATGACGGGCTTGGGACGCTCGACCCGCTTTTTCACCCGCTCGGTGAATTCGCGCTGCATCGCGGGCAGCTTGCCAGCCGCCTTCGCCTTGGCGATCTGGGCGGCGATGTAGTCCAGGATGTCGCGCTCGCCGATCGGGAAGGTGTTTCCCATCGTGCCCAGGTCGCCGGCGGCGGCCGGCGAGGCGATCATCGTTGCGGCGCACAGCGCCAGAGCCGTCTTGCGGAAGTCCATTACATCACCGGCCTTGCCACGCCGCGAATGCGGTCTCGCCGCACCCAGCCGATGTCGGCGTAGCGGCTGTCGTAGGAGTCGACGTGGTCGCCGACGACGAAGTAGCGACCGGCCGGGATGGTCCCTTGCTCGGTCGGCTTGAGCGGTCGGCCGTCCCGCGCCGCCGGCTTGGCGCGACCCACGAAGCGGCCCGCCACGAACACGTCGCGGCCCACCAGACGCACCTGATCACCAGGTACGCCGGCGACCCGCTTCACAAAGGGCGTGCTCGACGGATAGAAGCGATTGGGGGTGGGATAGAACTGGATGTACTCGCCCCGCGCGGGCTCGGTGTTTTCCGTGTCCACCAGGTAGCCCCAGTCGGAGAGACTTTCGCTGAGGTTCACGCCGAACTGGTAGCGGGACGTCATGGCGCCCACGACGAAGATCCCGACCACCAGGGCGGCGAACGTCAGGGCCTTGGTCTTCTTGCTGACGGTCCGCATCATGCCTCGACGAGCCCCTGCAGGTAGAGGATCGCCGCCGGCGTCAGCTCCATGTTCTTGTCGAACATCGGCATCAGGTTCTTCATGCCGATCGGGCCGATCTCACTGGCGACCACCTGCTCCCCGATCATCTTGACGGCCTGCAGGGTGGCGGGCGCCTTGGGCTGACGCGGCCGAAAGTTGAACCGCGACGGCCTCGGGTCTTCGGCGCAGAATCTCAGGAAGGCGAGTTCTTCGGCAGTCAGAACCATTAGCCGCGGGGCTCCTCGACCAGGGGCTTGGCTTCGATTGGAGCGAGGGGCGAGGCGATCGGCGCGCCCACGCCGCTCAGCACGCCGACCGGGCGAACCGGACGCGCGGCTTTCAGCTTTTCCATCGAAACGCTGACGGCCTTGTCGACCTGGGCGGTCCAGTCGTCGGACTCGCCGGCCAGGACGCATTCACGGGCCAGGACGATCACGCCATCCTCGACTGCGACGCGCTTGAGCGTGTCCTGGCTGACCGCCAGATAGGCTTCCATGCTGGCCCGGGCCTCGGCTTCGCCGCGCGAGCCCACGGCCTCGCGCGCGATGAAGCCCTGCGTCATCTCGGTAATTCCGACCGTCACCACGCGCTGCGGCTTGGTGTTCATGATCTTGACCCAGGCGCCGACGTTGGACACGGCCAGGGCTCCGATCACCATGATCGCAACCTGGCCCTTGGTCGGGCCGTACTTCGCCCAGGTCGCGCGCCAGCTCACTCGCGGCTTCTCCGGAGGCTGCGGCGGAGCAGCTTGGGTTTCATCGGTCATTGCGGTCGCCCTTTCGACGGAAGAGGGCCGCGCCGATCGACAGCAGGGCCCAGAACCCCAGGACGACGGCCAGCACGGGCCAGCGTTCGTTGGGGGCTGTGTTTGCGTAGTGGGTCCAGAACGAACCCCAGATCCGGCCAGCGGCGGCGAAGCTGAGCCCGCCAGTTCCCAGAGCCACCAGGTTCATCAGGCCAAGGCCAATCAGACCGTTCTCGACGGCCGCGCCGACCAGGGACAGCGACGGCATACGGCGCGCACGGCGGCCGCCACGGCCCTGACCGATGCTGTGGCCCACCAGGTCGTCGGTTTTTGCGTCGGTCCAGGTCATGCGGCGCGCCTCAGCTGCTGCAGGACCTCGCGAGCGCCACGCTGCGCAACCTCTCGGACACACTCCTCGAGCGGCATACCGCGCGACCGCAGGCCGTCGATCGCGGCGAAGACTTCGGGCTTGGACGAGTAGAGCGTGGCCGAGTACGGATCCAGGATCAGGCGGGCCAAGAACTTGCCGCCCGGCACCATGACGACCATTTCGGAATACTCGCCGTCGACGACCTTTAGCGACTTCATCAGCGCCATGGTCGCTTCGTCGATCTGCAGGCGGGCGTCGTTGCGGAACTGCTCCAGCGCATCCTCCTTCAGGCGAAGGACGATGGTGTGGTCGCTATTCTCGATGCAGGCCTTGGAGCCGGACGTCTTGTAGTAGTCGTTCAGCGACTGCGTGCCGGTGATGATGGCGCCGCCTTCCTTGCGGCAACGACGCGCCATGCCCTCGATAAACTTGCCCGTCGCCCCGTCGGCCAGCAGCTGCCAGGCCTCGTCGATGATCAGGGCCTTCTTCACCTCGCGGCCGCCCTCCTTCATCTTCTGGCGGATGAGGAAGAGGATCGCCAGGATCACAACCGCGCGCAGCGCAGGCTTGCTCTCCAGGTCCTTCATTTCGAAGACGGTGTAGGGGTTGGTGATGTCGAGATTGGCAGGGCCGTTGAAATAGCCGCCATAGGTCCCGCCGGCCGCGTAGGGCTGCATCGACCAGACCAGGTTCTCGCCGCGCTCCCCGTAGCTGCCGCTCTTCAGTTCCTGGATTACCGCGTCGATCGATCCAGTCGAACGATCGCGGTCCCAGACCACGCTGATCGCCTTTTCAAGGATGCCGAGTTCTTCATCCGAGGCCTTGCCGTCGCCGCGGGCCATCTGCTCGCAGATCATCGACAGCATGCTCTTGCACTCGACCAGGTAGGCGGGGCTGCGCTCCACCAGGTCCTCGTCGATCATGCTGAAGGGGTTGATGCAGATCTGCTGATCCAGGTCGAACCGGATCCACGCTCCGCCCTGCATGAGGCAGGAGTTCTTGAAGCTCTCGCCGTCGTCGATCGCCATCACGCGCGCGCCGGCGCCTCGCAGCGACGCGGCGATCTCCTGCATGAACACCGACTTGCCCGAACCGGACGAGCCGACGACGGCGCAGTTGTGGTTGCCCTCGGCGTTGCCGAAGATCGAGTAGTAGAACAG
>Ga0136846_1209337_pt1 | contig 16309 bp, 16 predicted proteins | sample HopSoiMetagenom2_FD_96841 | JGI IMG/M metagenome (GOLD analysis project Ga0136846, IMG submission 96841) | Grasslands soil microbial communities from Hopland, California, USA - 2 Assembly 2016 (version 4) | ecosystem: Environmental > Terrestrial > Soil > Grasslands | place: USA: Hopland... | reverse complement strand
CCGCTTCGGGGGGCGACCAGTCTGCGATTCTGGAAGTTCGCAGTTTTAAACCGATATGGCGCGCCCGGAACGATTCGAACGTCCGACCCTCAGATTCGTAGCGGCTCAAGTCAGTTGACCCATGTATTCGCCACTTTACGCTAGAGCACGATAACTTATTATAACCCCTAGCTTTTCTCACAAAATCATCGCACCCCGGCGAACAACTGGAAAGGGCGACCGGAAGAGTCTGGGGGCGAGTTCCCCAGTACAAACCAGACCCCAGAACAAAAGCTTTCCAGAACAATTTGATTTGTGATCACACCTAGGGACCCGCAAAAATGGACGAGAAGCGTATCCTTCTCACCGACCGTATCGTCGCCCAATTGCCGCTCGCCACGAGCGGCCGCTACAAGGTCCGGGACACCGAGGTCTCCGGCTTCATGGTCATCGTCTGGCGCCGGCGCAAATCGTACACCGCCCAGGCCGAGCGCTGGGTCCACGGCGTGCGCCAGAGCAAGAGCGTGGTCATCGGCTACGCTGGCGAGATGAACTCCCGTGACGCCAGGAGCCAGGCCAAGCTTCTGATCAGCAAGGTCACCACCGGCGAAGAGATCAAGTACCCCAAGAAGAAGATCGTCGAGCCTCAGCCGAACGCCGGCATCACGCTGCGCCAGGCCTGGGAGCGCTATCTGACCTCGCACATGCAGCGCAAGAACCGCAGCCCATCGACCATCGCGGGCTACGCCGACCACGTCGAGCGCCTGATGGCCGATTGGATCGACCGCCCCTTGATGGAGCTGGCCGACGACCCTGGAACAGTCGCCGCTCACCATGACAGGTTGACCGAGGTCAATGGCTCTTCAGCGGCCAACGGCGCCATGCGAACCTTGCGCGCCATCTACAACCACGCCCGCAAGACCCAGCGTTACCTGCCGGCGGATAACCCGACCCTAGGCGTGGACTGGAACCCGGAGAAGCGGCGCAACACAGCGATGGGCTTAGAGGACCTGCCGGCCTGGTTCGTGCAGGCCCGGCTGATGCGCCACCCGGTCCGCCGCGAGTTTCACCTGTTCTGCCTGCTCAGCGGCAGCCGTCCCGGCGCTTTGCTGGAAGCGCGGCTCGAGCACCTCAATGTCCGGACCCGCATCCTCCACATTCCGCGTCCCAAGGGCGGGGCCGACCGCGCGTTCGATATTCCCTTGTCTCGCGCGATGATCCTTTGCCTCATCCGCGCCCTTCGGGCAGGCCGCATGCTGATGCCCGACAACAAGGAGGGCTGGATCTTCATGGGCGAGGGCGAGGAAGGCCGGATGGTCGAACACAAGGAAAACCGCAAGGTGCTCTCCAAGTGGGGCAATGACCTGCGCCAGACCTATCGCACCCTGGGCCAGATCGCGGGTTTGTCGGAGATCGACCTGCATCTCCTGATGAACCACAGCTTGCCAGGTGTGAACGCCGGCTACATCACTCGCGCCAAGCTGATCAGCGGCCACTTGCAGACCGTCCAGGAGAAGCTGACCGAGACGATCTTGTCCGGCGCGAAGCTCGACGCGCGGCGTTGGCCGCACCTGCCGTCCCGTTTGATCGGGCGCGACCGTCGCGACCCGGTCCAGCCCGATCCTCGGTCGAACAAGGCCCGCGAGGCGCGCTTCTGGGCGGTGGAGGCGCCAAAACTGCTCAAGCGCGCGATGCGCGCGGAAACCTCGCTCGACATGGCGCCGGCGTCGATCACAACGAATCTTCCCCCGCCATCGCCCACGGCCCTGGAAGCAGAGGTCTTGATTGCCGCGAGGCAGAACAGCGCGCCCGTCGCCGCCGCGCCTGTCGCGACTTCTGAGCCGGCCGCGTCCTTGCCACTCTCGCCGCGCGAACGCATGATCGCCAAGTCAGCGGCTCAACGTCGGCTGCAGATCGCCGCTCCATTGCGCGCGCTCCCTCCCGCGACGGCAAACCCGGCGGCAACGCCTGCGCCTGCACAGGTTCCACGCCGCCAGCCGAATCCCGGGCCAGCCGGGCACGATCCAATTCGATCGCTCCTGAACATGTAGCCGCCACGGCGAACCTGGAGGCCGGGTCACAAATCTTCGGGAGCGCGCCAGGGACGAGCTCGCCCCGGCGCGTCTTGAGGGGTTTGACCCTCACAAGGCCCGACGTCATGGATTACGAACAATCCGCGCCCCCGTTGTTCAAGGCGGCCCAATATCTTCGGATGTCGACGGAGAGCCAGCACTACTCCCTGGGCGCCCAGGCCGAGGCGATCGCCGAGTATGCGCGCGTGCGCGGCTTAGCCGTCATCAAGAGCGTCGGGGATCGGATGGTCAGAGGATATGGGCTCGACGTCTTGATAGGGCTCAGCCGGCTGGAGCGCCCCGCGAGGCGTTGCGCGACCGGGACCAGCGCTGTCGGCGCGCCGCCCACAAGGCCCGCGCGCCGATCAAGCGGCTAGGTCCACCCTAGACGGGCTTGGCGCCCGGCGCGCCGCATTTGGCGAACTTTCCCTTGGCGTCCTTGCACTTGGTTGGCTTCGCCGGGGCGCTGGCGGCGGGGCACTTGATGAACTTGCCCTTGGCGTCGCGGCACTGAGCGGCGAAGGACGGGCTGGACACCGCCAGGGTCAGCAGGGCGGCGGCGGCCAGGGCGAGGGTGCGGCGCATCGATCTTACTCCGTCGGGGAATCCGACGCCTGAAGCTGGCGTAAGGACGGTGACGCTTTCAAGGCAAAACGCCCTTTCCCCGAGCGTTCGAGGTTTCACTCGCCCTTATAACCAGATAGCGTCACCATAGGCTGACAAAGCCGAGGGTTCACCTTCGGCGCGTTTGGGGGAAACGCCATGAAACTTCTCGTCGCCACTTGCCTGATGCTGCTGCTGGCCGCGCCGCTCGCCCAGGCCCGCTCTCGGACCTATTACGGCGGTGGCCATCACACCGCCAGCCACGGCGGCCATTTCAGTGGCGCCCGCGCGGGCGCCTCCCACAAGGGTGGCCACTACCGCAACGCTCGAACCGGCAACCACTACGGCCGCCATAGATAGACCTCGGCCGCCAAGCGATCGGGGACGGAAGGCTCGGGAAGATGGCTGTGTCGTCGACAACAGGATTTTTGCGGCAGAAGTGGCGCTTCGTCTCGTTCGCGCTCAACAGCGCGATTTTCTATGCGGCCTATGTGTGGGTCACCGGCCACTGGCATCTGACCGGCGGCGGCGAAACGCTCTGGCTCCTCTCGGCTTTGGGGCTCTGGGGATTGGCGCTGATTTCCGCGCCTTGGTATCGCCCGCCCCGTGACGCGCTGAGCGCTGCGCTCGGGGTGCTGCTCGCCCTGTTCACTCTGGATCTGTCGACCGCGACAAGCCTTCAACACGTCGTCGTGCCGGCGACCTCGATCATGATCGCCTACAGCATCTTGGTTGCGGTGTTGGCGGGACTGGCCGCCGCCCTAGAGAAGGGCGGGCGCAGAGAACGCTGGCGGGCGCTGTTTTTCAGCATGGCGAGCTTGCTGGCCCGGGGCGAACTGCTCTTCGGCGCCACGGCCTTCATCAGCATTTTCGGCTTCTACTCCGACCCCACCAAGATCGCGACCCTGCTGGCCCTATGGTTCGGGTTTGCTCTACTCAAGCCGGTCGAAGTGCTGTTGCAGGTGGCGCTGAAGCTGGCCGGCTTTGCCCAGAACAAGTCGGCCTTACCGCTGGTCGGCCTCGTCCAACGGGTCGATCACCCCAACATCGTCAGGGTGACGCTAACGGGCCAGACGCCGTGGGACGAAGATCGCGCCCATATCGCGATCTTGCCGGGCGGGCGTGTCACCTACGTGCTGCCGCTGTTCACCCAGGTGCAGGAGAACGAACTGGTCGCCACAGGCATCTGCTTTGGCGACGCCTCGCCGGAGATCGACCAGACCGACACCGGCGAGGTGTATGAATGCTCGGGCGCCGAGACCCTCGATCGCCTGATCGGCGAACTGATCGGCGGGGATGATCAAGTCGAGATGGTCGGCTTCGTGGTCGAAGGCTCGAACATCTCCTCGATCCGTTTCGAGGTGGCGCGGGAACGCGGCCTTGAGGAAGGCATGGTGGTGTTCTGCAACATGCCAAACGGCCGCGTCTTCTATCAGATCCTGGACGCCCAGACGGCCGAGGAAAGCTTCAAGCAAAACCCTCGCGGCACCCACATCGTCCACGCCGCCCAGCTGGGAACGGTCGATCCGCTCGCGGGCTTCAGGAAATTCCCGTGGCTTCCGCCGATGAACAACCCCGTCTTCAAGCTGACAGGGGATCTGGAGGTCCGCGCCCGGCTGGCGGCCGGGGAATTCGTCGTTGGCACGATCCCCTCAACCAACATCGCGCTGAAGGTCCACCTTCCCGATCTGGTGGAATATCACTGCGCGATCCTGGGCGTCACAGGCACGGGCAAGACGGAACTCGCGCTCGACGTCATCCGCGAGGCCGTCGCCCAGAAGACCAAGGTTTTCTGCGTCGACCTGACGGGCGAATATCGCAAACGCCTGGGCGATCTCGCCCCTAAGACCATGGGCCTGACCCGCAAGGAAACCGCCGACCTCGACAAGCTGTTGTTCGATGTCGAGACCGGCGAATTCGGGGCCAAGGCTGAAAAGAAGGCGCTGAAGACCTTCATCGACGGCGTCAAAGCCCGGGTGACGACGCACGTCGCGGAATTCCTGGAAAGCGACACCGAGTGGCTTGGCCTGTTCGAACTGGCCGAGGTCACCAATACGCGTGCGACCTTGCGGACCACCGAGCTCTTCCTGTCGGAGATCATGGGTTGGGCCAGAGCCAACCGGAAGAAGCGGCGGACCCTGATCGTTCTGGAGGAAGCCCATACGATCATTCCCGAAACGGCGGGTTCGGGGTTCGACTATGACACCCAATGGGTCGTGGGGCGGATCGGGCAGATCGCCTTGCAAGGCCGAAAATACGGCGTCGGCCTGCTGATTGTCTCCCAGCGCACGGCGCTCGTCAGCAAGACCATCTTGAGCCAGTGCAACACCTACTTCACCCACTCACTCATCGACCAGACGAGCCTTGGCTATCTCGCCAACGTCTATAGCCAAGACCATGTGAAGGTGATCCCGAACCTGCGGTTCCTGGAATTCATCGCCTACGGCAAGGCCGTCCGGAGCGAGCGCCCCCTCCTGGTGCGCCGGCCGTTTGACGAAGCCAAGCTCTTGGCGAGCCAAAGCCTCGATGCGGCCGCCCCCGCGCCGTCGGCCGACAAACTCGCCCAGGCCCCAGACGACGTGGTGGTAGCGACACTCCCCGACGGCGCTGGCGTTTGCGAGGCGCCTTCGGAAGATCAAGATCCCACCGCCTAGCCACGGCGGCTAGCAGCGATCGGAGAACCGGTCGTAGGCGTCGATGCGCCGCGCGAGCAGATCGATCTGCCCGCCATAGATCTCCTGGCGCAGGAAGGTCAGTTCACCTTCCTTGTCGGCCTCGGCGACATCGACGTACCAGCAACGCGACGGCACGCCGTCGTCGCCGTTCCAGCGATAGCCGCGCGCCTTGAGCTTGTCCTTCATGGCGAAGGGCGAGTTCTCCGCCCAAATCCGCCAAGTCGGCATGCGCGCCCGCTCCAGCAGGGCGGCCAGGGCCGGAACATTGCTCTTGGGCAGGTCGGTCGCCAGCAGTTCGATGGCCGCGGCGCAGTCATTGACCGCCCGGTGACGGTCATAGAAGAACCCGGCCCCGGCAGCGAGCCAGGCCAGCTTGACCCCTTCGTGGCCTTCGGCCGCCCAATCAACCTGGCTCATCGAGCAGGCCCAGGGCTTGGTGCGGAAGACCTCGCTGAACCGCTCGAGAAAGCGGCGATCGAAGGCGGCGTTGTGGGCGATGACCAGGGCGGCCGGCGCGGCGAAGGCGGCCACGGCGTCCAGATCGATGGCCTTGCCGGCGACCATGGCGTCATCGATGCCGGTCAGGGCGGTGATCTCGGCCGAGATGGGCTGCGCTGGTTCGCGCAAAGCCTGGAACGGCTCGCCAATCTCGTAGATCCGCCCATCCATCCCGTAGCGGAACGGGATCATCGCCAGTTCGATGATCTCGTCGCGCCGCCAGTCCAGACCCGTGGTCTCGACATCGACGAACAGACCCGTGCGGGCGACGACGCCGTCGGGGACTGCGATCGACGGCCGCGGCGCCAACCGGCGTAGCACGCGGTATTGCCCGCTCGCCCGCAACACCGACGCCATCTCGTCAAGATCGACAGCCTGCTCCGCCATGGAATCCCGCATACCACTCCCGGCGATTGCCGCGCCAGCCGCCTCGCCAGAGCGCTGGCCGAGAGCGCGCCCTGAACCTCAACCCTTGCCTCCATCCATCGCGCCGCCACTCGCATACGCGACTCTCCGTGTTAGAGTTTGCCGATCGGGGGACGAACCATGGCGCTGCTGAACACCACTGTCGCGCGGACCTTCCGCCGCCTTCTGGCGGCTGGTTTCGCCCTCGTCCTCGCCACCAGCGCGCCGATCGCCACCTGGGCGCAGCAGACCGTCACGCCGAGCCCGCGTGTCACCCGCAATGTGGTCGTCCGCGCCGCGCCCTCGACCACCACGCTTCCGCTCGCTAGGCTCCTGCCCGGCGAGACCCTGCCCCTAATCTCAGACGAACCCGACTGGTATCGGGTCGGCTTGCCGGACGGCCGGGAGGGTTTCGTCTCCAAGGGGTGGACCGATCTTGCCGGCGCGCAGCTGCTCGCCGCAGGCAAGAGCTTCAAGGTTCACGTGATCGATGTCGGCACGGGGCTGGCGATCTTCGTCGAGGGCGAGGATTTCGCGCTGCTTTATGACGCCGGCAGCCAGGACGACCTGGCAAGCGTTGCGGACAATCGGGTGGTCGCCTACATCAAGGCCGTGCGACCCAATCTGCGGGTGCTCAACCACGTGATCCTCAGCCACCCGCACAAGGATCACCTGGAGCTGATGCCTGACGTTTTCGACGCCTTCCAGGTCGAAAACGTGTGGGAGTCCGGCCGAGTCAACTCGACCGCCGGCTATTGCAAGTTCCTGCAGAAGGTCGTGGGGGAAAGCGGCGTGGTTTATCACGACGCCCTCGCCTCCAACGCTGTTCGGACGGCGGGCTTCAAGGGGAAAACTTGCGGCGGCGGCATCCAGGTGACCGAAGGCCCGATGATGACCGCCGCTCCCGTCGTCCTGGGCGGCCAAGCCCAGATGACCCTGCTCTATCGCGACGCGCACAACTACACCGACCCGAACGGCAATACCGTCGTGGTGCGCCTGGACCTGGGCGGTCATCGCATCCTGCTGGCGGGCGACGCGGAGGGTGGCGAACGGGTGGCTCCGACGACCCCACCCCAGGCCAATTCGATCGAGGCCAAGCTGATCGCGTGCTGCCGGGCCGATCTGGCCGCCGAGGTGTTGGTCGTCGGCCACCACGGCAGCCTGACGTCGTCCCGCACCGCCTTCCTCGACGCAGTCGGCGCCAAGCTCTTCGTGATCTCGTCGGGTCCGCATCCGTATCAGTCGGTCATTCTTCCCGACCCGGCCATCGTCAAGATGCTCAAGGCGCGCGACGGCAAGGTCTACCGAACCGACCGCGATGACGCGACGTGCGCGGCGGACCCGGCCAAGCCCGGCCCGGATGCAGACGAAAGCCCTGGCGGATGCGACAATGTCCTGATCACCATCAGCCCCACCGCGCCGATTGTGATCGACTACTTCAAGCCGGTGGACTGAGCCGGCCTCTACCGGCTCCAGAACACATGGACTTCGTCAAAGGCCGTCTCGATGGTGAAGACCTCGCCGCCAAGCACGGCGTCATGGCCCATGGCCTCCCAGTCAATGTAGAGGCGCAAGGCCTCGGGGATCGTCACGGTCTCCTCGGTCAGCTCTTGGAAGCAGTCGGCGAGGCTGGCGAACTGGCCCCGATACTGCTCGTCCAGGGCGGTCTTCGCCGCCTCAAGGTCACCGCCGACGTGTTCCAAGACCAATCCGCCCAACTCCCCGCGCTCGCGAAGGAACCCGGCGATCTCCACCACCCAATCCAGGCCCGCATATTCGCCGGGCGCGACCGCGCCAAATCCTTCGTAGTCGTGGATGGCGTATTCCTCGGCCCCCGCCGCCGGCGAGGCGGCCAACATCGCCCGCACTTGATCTCGCACCACATCGGCGTCGACTTCGACATCGATCCAGGAGCCATGCAGCCAGCCGTTGTTATAGGCGGCCAGGCAAGCGACGTAGATACGGGGCTTCAGAACCTTAGCGGCGCTCGACATCTTTCCAACCTTCAAACAGGGGTTCAGCATGAACCCTTGCCCGTCGGCGAGACCGGGGGTGCAAGCGGAGTGGCCGGCTTCGCGGGGACCCGGCTGCAGGGCCCGAAGGGACCGAAGCTGGGCGGAAGCCGGTCCGAAGCGCGCCGGGGGCGGAGCCCCAAGCTCAGGCGCGCCAAGGCGCCACAAAACCGGGCTTAGGCTTTGATGTTCGCCATTCCTGCCGATAGCCCCTCGTTGTCGTTCGCGAAGGGGTCGTTGAAAGCCACGCTGCCTGCGATCGCCGCCGCCCGTTGGCCCCCTCGGGGAGCCACGACGAGGGCTCAGGCGGGCGTCGGGCGGCGGCGTCTTTAATAGCGCTTAACTCGGCGAGGGCGTTCGGCTTTGGCAGGCTCTGGAGATCAAGGCGGTCACATCGATCGTCTCCCAGGAACCGTCAAATGTCCGCAACCGCCTTAAACCGCCTGCCGACCGGGCGTGACGACGCCCATATTCTCCGCCGGCTACGCGCGACCGGCGCCGACCACGAGCGCCACCTCAACCATGGCGCCGGCGACGCCGATCCTCCGCCGTCGATCCGCCCGGCCTACTCCGGCGGCCTTGCGGCCTGGGCTGTCAAGAAGGCCGCCGCGCACGTTGACGGCCATCTGGGCATGGCGGTGCGCATCGAGCATGTCGCGAGGCTGACGCGCCTGAGCAACGGGCACTTTGGTCGCGCCTTCAAGGTCAGCTTCGGGGTCACGTTCCTGCAGTTTCTGGCCTTGAGGCGTATCGAGCGCTCCAAGGTCTTGATGGCGACGACGAAGGACAGACTCTGTGACGTCGCCCAGGCCTGCGGCTTCGCCGATCAGACCCACTTTTCGAAGACCTTTCGGCGTCTGCAAGGCGTCACCCCGAGCGCATGGCGGCGCCAACGCGCCAAACGCGGCGGGCCAGTCTGCAGGCGGTGACGCGTGGTCCCGGTCCTGCCGTGGACGCCGCGCAGGGCCTAGTTTGCCTCGAACACCTTTCGACGGCCTCGATGGCCGACCCGCCCTCCCGCATGATCGACGGCGAGAACGCCAGCGATCCGGCTCGAGCGCTCCCGCGCGACAAACCCCTGGGCCAAGTTTTGCGGGATCCGAAGTAAGACCTCCGCGTGGAGCGAGCCGCCGATGCGCCGGTCGACCTCGATGGGGCCGGTGGGCCGATCGCGAGGGCGCGCGCCATCCAGGGCGCTCGGCCGCAGCCGCGTTCCTGGCCACAGAGCAAGATCAGCCCATCGAAACGCAGGTTCTGGGAATACGGCTGAGCTCGCGAAGCTAGAATTCGACATGTGCTCGACCCTACGGCGGGCGCGGTCCTAAGGGGGTCCGGCAGGGGGCGTCGTCCGCGACGACCCGCCGCCTCGCTTTCGACCTTCCAAAGCCGTCGGAGGACTGTCGATGTCTGTTCTCGCAACTGAAGGCGACACCGCCGAGCTCGCGCCGGCCAATCCTTATCTTACCGGCCTGCACCAGCCGATGCGCGAGGAACTGACCTACGAGGATCTGGCGGTGATCGGCGTCATCCCGCCCGAGCTCGACGGCCGCTACCTCAAGATGGGCCCCAATCCGATCGCGCCGAACCCGGCCAAGCACCACTGGTTCGCCGGTGACGGCATGGTTCACGGGATCCGGATCAAGGCCGGCCGTGCGCTCTGGTATCGCAACCGGTGGATCCGGTCGGACGCTGTCAGCAAGGCGCTGGGCGTCTCGCGCACGCCCGGACCGCGTCACCTCTTCGACACCGTCAACACCAACGTCGTGGCCTTCGCCGGCCGAACGCTGGGCCTGATCGAGGCCGGCAGCACGCCCGTCGAGATCGGCGAGATGCTCGAGACCGTTCGCTACACCGACTTCGGGGGAAGCCTGCACGGCAGCTTCACCGCCCACCCGCACGTCGATCCGCTGACGGGCGAGTTGCATGCGGTCTGCTACGACGCCAGCAAGTGGTCGGCGGTTCGCTACCTTGCGATCTCGCCGGAAGGCGCGGTCCGTCGGGAGGTGAAGATCCCCGTCAAGCACGGGCCGATGATGCACGACAGCGCGCTCACCCAGCGCTTCGCCGTGATCCTCGACCTGCCCGTGACCTTTTCGCTGCCCGCCGGCGCGGCCGGCTACCAGTTTCCGTATCGCTGGAAGAGCGCCCACCAGGCGCGGGTCGGCTTGCTGCCACGCAACGGCAAGGCCGGCGACATTGTCTGGTGTGCGCTCGACCCGTGCTTCGTGTTCCATACCGTCAACAGCTTCGACGCCGCCGACGGCCGCGTGATCCTGGACGTGGTGGTTCATGACCGGATGTTCTGGAAGAGCACCGCCGGTCCCGACTCCCGGACTTGTGCCCTGGAGCGGTGGCTCATCGATCCGCTCACCGCCAAGGTTGAGCGGACCGTTCTGGACGCCGATCCGCAGGAATTTCCCCGTATCGACGAGCGTCGCCAGACGCTGCCCTATCGCTACGCCTACACCATGGCCATGATCGGTCCCTTCCTCGGCTCGGCGCTTTTCAAGCACGACTTGGAGACGGCGACCCGGCAGGCGCACGGGTTCGGACCGGACCGGTATCCTTGCGAGTTCGTCTTCGTTCCCGCTCACCCCGAGGCCGGCGAGGACGAGGGTTGGCTGATGGGCCTGGTGATCGACGGGAAGGCCGAGACCACCGAATTCGTCATCCTCGACGCGCGCGGCTTCGAGAACGAGCCGGTCGCACGCATCGGTCTGCCCCATCGGATCCCACCGGGATTCCACGGCGGATGGATGCCGACCCAGAACACCGAAATCACGGACGGATCGCGATGAACCGGCCGACAAGGAGAAGAACGATGAACAAGACCCTGCAGGGCGTAGCCGCCCTGGCGCTCGGCGGCGCCTGCATGGCGGGCGCTGCGGTCGCCGACGCCGCACCGAAGAAGACCGTCGTCCTGGTTCACGGCGCCTTCGTCGACGGGTCGGGATGGGCTGAGGTGCACAAGATTCTGACCAAGGACGGCTATCCGGTGGCGGTGGTCCAGAACCCCACGACCGCGCTGCCCGACGACGTCGCGGCCGCCAAGCGCGCGATCGCCGCGGCCGAGGGCGAGGTGGTGCTCGTGGGCCATTCCTACGGCGGCGTGGTGATCTCCGAAGCGGGCTCGGACCCGAAGGTCGCGGCCCTGGTCTACGTCGCCGCCTTCGCGCCGGACGCGGGCGAGTCGGTGGCCAGCCTCATCGCCAATCCGCCGCCAGGGGCCGCCGCGCCGCCGATCCTACCGCCGCAGGATGGATTGCTGTGGCTGGACAAGACCAAGTTCCACGCCGCCTTCGCCGCGGACCTGCCCGCGGACGTGGCGCGCTTCATGGCCGACGCCCAGGTGCCGTGGGGCGCGGCGGCCGTCGGCGGCAAGGTCACCACCCCGGCCTGGAAGGTCAAACCCAGCTGGTACCTCGTGACCAAGGACGATCAGATGATCCCGCCGCAGGCGCAGCGCGCCATGGCCGGACGGGCGCGGGCGACCGTCAGTGAAGTCGCCGCGAGCCATGCGGTCTACATCTCCAACCCTCGCGCGGTCGCCGAGTTGATCGAGCAGGCGGCCACCGCCTCGCAGACGGCGAGCAGGAAGTAGCGACGGCAAGGATCCTCCCCAGCCCCCGTGCGGCGCCGCCGCAAGGGACCTTGCAGCGCTGCCAGGGGCGGCAGGCCAAGCCTGCCGCCCCGTTCGCTTGATCAATCTCGACGGGGAAAGACCTCGGCGCGATCAGGCGGCCACCCAGCGATCCACCTGGTCCTGGTGGTCTTGCATCCAGACCCTGGCCGCGTCGCGCGGCGCCAAGTCGCCGACGTTGCACAGCCAGTCCATGTGGGTCACCGCCTCCAGACTAAGGCCAATGCGCCCCAAGACCTGACGGGTCCGCGGCGGCAACGCGGGGAACCGCGTCCGCGGCGCGACGAGCGCGGCGCGGTTCGATCGCCCCAGGATCCCCTTCGGGTCGGCCAGAGGCCGGATCTTGCCGCCTTGATTCAGGTACTGCGGCGCCCAGCCTGGAAAGACGATCCAGCGCCCTTCGGCCGCCGCCCGATCATAGGCGCTCGTCCAGGCCTGCGCCGTTCCAGGCCGAACGCCATAGCCGAGACCCGAAAGGCCGTAGGCGTCCATCGCCGCGGCGGCGACGGTGGTGATCGTGGCGCCAGATCCGATCGCCTGGACGGTCTTGTCCATTCGGGCGGCGACGTCCGGCTTGGCCAGATCGGCGATGCTGGCCACGTCGGAGGCCGGAACATAGTCGGGCACGCCGAGAAAGAAGCGGGCGCCGTCGTAGAGCGTCGCGACCTCGAGCGCCTGGCCGCCGAACCGCGACCAGTAGGCGCCGTGGGCCTGCGGCAACCAGACCGCCGCCATCAGGTCGAGCCCGCCCTGGCCGAGAAGCGGGAACATCGCCTCGTGCGGGCCCGACCTCACCTCGACCCGATGGCCCAGCCGCTCGAGCACCTCTTGCACCACCCCGCCGGTGACGGCGTAGAAGCTGAGCTGCACCTGGCCCAGGATCACCGGCCCGGTCTTGGCGACGGCCGAACGTGGCGTCACCGCCGAAGCCGCGGCGCTGGCCAGCATCCGCCGACGCGTGGTCTGGCCGCCGGTGTCTTCAGGAGCGTCCATGGCCGGGTCCCTGCCTAGAAGCCTCCGGGCAAGGGCGCGTCCGCCGCCGCGAGCCCCGACTGGCGCAGTTCACGCCAGAAGTCGTCCGGGACCGTTTCCTCGAGCGCGGCTCGATCCTCGGCCAGACGGCTTGGCCGGCTGGCCCCGGGAATGACCGCCGCCACCGCTGGGTTGGCCAAGGCGAACTGCAGGCCGGCGGCCTTCATGCTGATCCCGTTGCGATCGGCGATCCCTTTGATGGCCGCGACCTTCTCCAGGATCTCGGGCTTGGCCGGCGCGTATTCGAAGTTGGGGCCGCCCACCAGGGCGCCGGAGCTATAGGGACCGCCGACCACAATGCCCAGACCCCGGTCAGCGACCGCCGGCATGACGCGTTGCAGGGCCCGGCCGTGGTCGAGCAGCGTGTAGCGGCCGGCCAGTAGAAAGCCGTCGGGGCGAGGCTCGTTCAGGTCCAGCAGGAGCTCGATCGGCTCGACGCGATTGACGCCCAACCCCCAGGCCTTGATCACGCCCTCGTCGCGCATGCGATCGAGTGCGCGGAAAGCGCCCTTGCGGGCGGTCTCGAAAACGCCCAGCCATTCGTCGCCATAGAAGTCCTGCGCCACGTCGTGGACGAAGGCGATATCGATATGGTCGGTCTTCAGACGCTCGAGGCTGTCCTCGATCGAACGGTAGGTGGCGTCCTCGGAATAGTCGTTCACGATCTTGTTTGGGCGGCCATATTTGAAGACCTCGCCCTTGTCGCCAAGGTCGCGGGCGCTGACGTCCTCGACCTCGTCCAGGATCACCCGGCCGACCTTGGTGCTGATCACGTACTGGTCGCGCGGCTTGTCGGCCAGGGCGCGGCCCATGCGGATCTCGGCCAGGCCCGCGCCGTAGAACGGGGCGGTGTCGTAGTAGCGGATACCGTCGTCCCAAGCCGCTTCGACGGTGGCCAGGGCCTCGTTCTCGGGGATGTCGCGGAACATGTTGCCCAGCGGCGCGGCGCCGAACCCGAGGTGTCCGGGGAGGATGGTCTTGAGCGACATTGTCGTAGGTCCTTGTTGCGGGGGACACGTGGGTTCGGCGCCCCGGGTGGGCGTCAGGCGACCTTGGCCGGTTCCAGCACCAGGACGGTGCGCTCGGCGAGGTCGTTGATCTGTGCGAGGTCGTTTTGGACATGCGCCGTCCGGCGATGGGCGGCCACCGCCGTAGCGTCGCGGTAGGGTTCGTCGAGCACGAAGCGGCAGACCGGCGGCAGGCCGTGCAGACGATCGCGCACCGGCTCGACGAGGCCTGGCCTAGCCACCAGGGTCGCCACGATCTTGACCTTGTCGGACATGGGAGAGGCTCGGTTGGAAAGCGGGCGGGTCGCGGCGCGGTCCTAGGCCGCGGCGCGCGAGCGGTTCAGTGCGTCGAGAAGGACGACGGTGAGCGCGTGGTCCGACCGCGGGTTCTGACCGGTGATCAATTCCCGATCCTCCACGACGAAGGGCGCGAAATTGACGGGATTGGTCGAGACCTCGCCGCCCGCGGCGCGGAGCGCTTCGACCATGTCGAAGTGGAGTTTGACGTGGAGAACGTCGTCTTCCACGACCCTCTCTTCGGCGGCCGAAAACACCGTCATCCTGTAGCCGGCATAGGGCCAACCGGCGGCCACCCTGCGAGCACGTTCAAGGTCGCGTGAAACCAGGGCCGCACGGAACATGTCCGCCTGGTCCATGGCCGCGGCGATGGCGATGGGGCCATGACAGAGCAGCGCCGTCGGCTTTTGGCGGTCGTGGAAGTGACGCAGGATCTGGCCCAACTGGGCGTCTTGCATCAGGTCCGCCACCGGCGCATGGCCGCCCGGCACGAAAAGGCCCGCGAAATCGTCAAGGCCGGCGGCCAGCACCGCTTCCAGGCTGCGCACCTGGTTCATCGCCGGATGCTCATCGAAGAATTTTCGACCGCGTGCGTAGGCGGCTTCGTCGCCGTTGAAATGACCGGCGCTGTCGGACCGGGCGTCGAGGATCGGCTTGGCCCCGCTCGGCGTCGCCAGCACCAGGTCATAGCCAGCCGCCTCGAGCGCCATGGCCGGCACCACCGTCTCATTGAGGTATTGCCCGGTCTCGACGTCGCCGCCGCCCTGGACGTCCAGACGGGTGGCGTTCGAGCCGACGATGAGGACGCGCGGGTTCGGCACGGTTCGATCTCCGATGAAACGACTTGATGGTCGGGCTGCGGGCTGGCCGGCGACACAGGGGCGACGCCGGCCAGCTGAAGGTCATCTGCCCAGCGCCGTCTCGTTGCCGAGGATGCGCATCTTCATCACCTTCACGCCGCCCTCAGCCAGATCCGGAAGCTTGGCGAACCAGGCCTGGACATGCGGAGTCTGGTTGTGAGCCTCGAAGTCGGCCTGGCTGGCGAAGACTTCGTAGAAGATGAAGTGGCCGGGGGTCTCGCGATCCTCCTGCAGGAAGTAGAGAAGGTTGTTGGGCTCGTGGCGAACCTGCGCGACAAGCGGCAAGGTCGCCTCGCGCAGCGCGCCTTCCTTGCCGGCCTTGGCGCGAACCTCGGCCACCACGGCGTAGGCGCCGGCGGGCATGTTGCGGTACGGCGCGCCGGCCGGATCCTTGGCCATGGCCGGAACGGCCGCGGTCAAGGCCACGCCGCCGGCGAGCGCGGCCATCAGGACGCCTTTGGGAAAGAGCTCGAGCATATGGTCCTCCTGTCGATGACGGTTGGGGCGGCGGCTAGCGGGCGACCTGGCGGCGACGCAGAGCCAACGCGTCGTCGAAGGTCTTCTTGACCGGACCCAGGGCCTGGACGAATTCCAGTTGCTCGCCTTCAGGTCCCTTGCAGTAGATCAGCGCCCAGCCGTCGGACTTGCCCTCGGTGATGCGATTGACGTTGGCCGACGCCGGCAGGGCCTTGCGATCAGCTTCCGAGCGGACCGTGACGACCCGGTTGGCCTTGACCTGGGTCATGCCGCGGCGGGCGGACTCGGCTTCCAGGTCGGCGATGAACTCGCCAAAGTCGACGTCGTCGCGCAGATAGAAGCAGATGTGCATCGAGCGCGGATAGGCCGGGCTCATGTGGTCGCGCGGCTCGGCGAAGCTCGCGCCGGTTCCCATGGGCTGGTTGGCGTCGCGATACTGCAGGAGTTCGATAACGACGTTGTCGAACTGCACGAAGCGCACGTCCAGGCGCTGGGCGCCGGTATTGAGGTCGGGCACGCCCATGGTCAGCGGATTGACGCGCCGCTCGCGCGCGACGATCTCCTGGTCGGTGAGCAGGGTGTTGTGGATCCGCTCGCCCTGGAAGTCGCCATCGCGCATGACTTCGGAGCCGCCCAGCACCTCGGTGTAGAAGGCGAAGGCGCGATCCATGTTGTCGACCGTCAGGCCAAAGTGCTGCACGCCTTGCAACCGCGCGCCCAGCGCTCGGCCGCCGCGGGCCGCCGGCGCGCGG
>Ga0136846_1214061_pt1 | contig 16314 bp, 11 predicted proteins | sample HopSoiMetagenom2_FD_96841 | JGI IMG/M metagenome (GOLD analysis project Ga0136846, IMG submission 96841) | Grasslands soil microbial communities from Hopland, California, USA - 2 Assembly 2016 (version 4) | ecosystem: Environmental > Terrestrial > Soil > Grasslands | place: USA: Hopland... | reverse complement strand
TCACCGCCTACCGCCAGCGCGGCCACATCGCCGAGACCCCCCACGGCCACATCAAGCACAACATGGGATTCCGGCAGCTGTCCATGCGCGGCAAGGCCAAATCCGCCGCCGAATGGACCTTCGCCTGCACCGTGCACAACCTGTTCAAGGCCCTGACCACCGGCCACCTCACCCCCCAGGCCCTCGCCAGCCTGGCCAGCTGACCCGACCCGGCCGCACCGCCAGCGCCACGGCAACTGAGGTGACCCGCGCCTTCCGGACCAGCGGTCAATTCCGCAACAGCCCGTATCGCCGGCTCAATGTTCCACCGAACCGGTTCTGGCGCCGACGCTGCCGCCCGTTGCTGGGATAAGTGAGGTCACCGGGGCGGAGGTTGCCGGCCGGGAGGGTGCCTCATTCCCGGGCCAGGGCGAGCATCTCCGCGACGGCCGCCTGTGCGCCGGGGCGCCGGAGGTAGGTGATCGCCACGATGGGGGCGACGGCGCGGCACCAGTCGCGCAGGCGGCCGGCGTCCAGCCCGGACGCGGCGGCCAGGCCGGCGCACCGGGCGCCGATCCCGTGCGCCCCGTCGCGGCCCGCGCCGTCGAGCAGGTAGTCCACGGCGTCGAAGCACGGATCGCCGGTACAAGCCCTCGGAGCGTCGTCACCTGCTCGGCCACGACCGGCAGGTCGGGGCTCAGCTTCAGGACCGCGGGCGAGCCGTCGGAGCGCGTGCACCGGATGGCCACGGAACTGTTTCCGCCGGGGAACGGTTCGCCAAGATCCAGGATCCACTGCCCGGCACAGGAGCGAGCCAGGGCCGGGAGCCGGGCGCACCAGTCCGCGACCCCGGGCCCGAACCGGCGCGTCAGCCGCTCCTGGAGGTCCACGAAGCCCTCAGCGTCTGCGTCATGCCGCGAGGGTATGCGTCATGCCGCGAGGGTAGGCGTCACCGGGAGGCCAGGATGCCGGCCAGGGCCTCGTAGCTGAGCAGGCGGCGCTGGCCGACGACCTCGGTCCAGGCGTCCTTCTGGTCGGCGTTGGCGTGCCTGGCCACGCTGGCCGCCATCGCGTCGAAGGCCACGTGGTAGACCGCGTCCACCTCGCCGGTGCCCCGGGCGATCGAGGCGATCCGGCTCGGCAGCGGCTCGGCGGTCACCGTCACCAGGTGGGGTTGCCGGCCTCGCCGGTGGCGGATCATCTGCAGGCATTCGTGCCGGATGTTCTGCACCCGGTCGGAGCGTATGGTCCACTTGCACGAGATGGCCGCGTGCAGCGGCGGCAGCCAGGACTCGGTGGACACGTCGTTCAGGGCGACGGTGACGTCCGGCTTGATCAGGTAATCCGTGCCGATGGTGACGCGAAGCTCGGGATAGCCGCGTACCAGTTCGTATACTTCACTGAGATGAGCGTACTGATCGAACTTGGTGATGATCTGGCCGCATGCCACGATCCAGTCACGGCTGCCCGCGAGCACGGGCAGCGTGCCGGCCAGGTCGTCGCGGACCGCGAGCTCCAGCGGGGCGCCGGGGTCCTTGGGCACGTCGGAGGCCTCGTCCGGCGGCACGCCGAGCGCGTCGAGGACGCCCGCGGCGATCCGCATCGACTCCGGGTTGTCGACGTCGGCGAAGTTCGGGACCAGCGGCCAGCGGAGCTTGTTCTTCGTGCTCGCCTTCCAGCCCAGCAGGGAACGGGCAAACGGCGCCGTCATGGCGGCCAGAGTACCTATCGTGCGAGAAGATAGCGCGGGGGAAGGGAGGCGCCGTGACCGAGGACCTGGTCGGACAGGTGGTGGGAACCGAGGATTCCACCCCGCTGCAGTTCAACGTGGCGCTGCGGGAAGGCGCGTACCTGCAGCTCGACGACGTGGTGGTCACCCTGCGGGAGGTGCCGGGGATCGGCCCGGTCATGACCAGCGGGGTCGTGACGCAGGTCCGGGCCCGGCACGAGGGCGCGAGCTTCGGCTCCGATGTCTTCCTCATCTCCGACGGCGTGCTGCCCGCCCAGGTGCAGGAGATCGCCGAGGTGAGCACCACCCGGGTCGAGCCCGAGGTCTACGTGCCGCCGCGGCCGGGCGAGGTCGTCCGCCGGGCCCACGGCACCGAACGCGCTCAGGCCCTGTACTTCGACCGGATGGACAGCAAGGTGCCGGTCGGCCGGGGCCGCGACGGCGCCCCGATCTTCGTCAACCTGGACTTCCTGGACGGGACCCGGGGCGCGCACGTGTCGATCAGCGGGATCTCGGGCGTGGCCACCAAGACCAGCTTCGCGCTGTTCCTGCTGCACTCGATCTTCCGGTCGGGCGCGCTCGGTCCCCGGGCGGTCAACGCCAAGGCCCTCGTGTTCAGCGTGAAGGGCGAGGACCTGCTGTTCCTCGACCAGCCCAACCGGCGCCTGGACGACGACCTGCTGGCCGAGTACGCCCAGCTCGGCCTGCCCGCCGAGCCGTTCGCCTCGGTGGGCTTCTACGCCCCGCCGATGCCCGACGACCTCACCGGCCGGCCGAACGTGACCGGACGGACCAGCGGTGTCGAGGCGTTCTGGTGGACCATCGCCGAGTTCTGCGCCCAGGTCCTGCTGCCGTACGTGTTCGCCGACGCCGAGGACGAGCGGAACCAGTACACGATCGTGATCCACCAGGTCGCGGCGCGGCTGCGGCTGGACGCCGTCGCGTACGGCGACGACGGCGCGGTGCGGATCGACGACGAGGTGGTCACCACCTACGAGGGGCTCGTCGACGTCATCACCGAACGGCTGACCGACGAGGTGACCCGGCAGGCCTGGGCCGGGCCGGTTACCGGGGTGGGGACGATCAACGCGTTCGTCCGCCGGATGCGCTCGTCGGTGCGGCCGCTGCGCTCGCTCATCCGCGGGGACCTCGGCGGTGCCGCCCGGAAAAGAGTTTCCACCCAGGACCAGCAGCTGACCGTGGTCGACTTGCACAACCTGCAGGAGCGCGCGCAACGGTTCGTCGTCGGCGTGGTGCTGGCGGCCGAGACCGCCCGCAAGGAAGCGGCCGGCCCGGGCGGGCTGCTGTTCACCATGATCGACGAGCTGAACAAGTACGCTCCGCGCGAGGGCAGCTCGCCGATCAAGGAGGTGCTGCTCGATATCGCCGAACGGGGCCGGTCGCTCGGGATCATCCTCATCGGTGCGCAGCAGACGGCGAGCGAAGTCGAACGGCGCATCGTATCCAACTCGGCCATCCGCGTGGTCGGCCGGCTCGACCCGGCCGAGGCCGGGCGCACCGAGTACGGGTTCCTGCCCGCGCAGCAGCGGACCCGGGCCACGCTCGCCAAGCCGGGGGCCATGTTCGTCTCCCAGCCCGAGATCCCGGTCCCGCTCGCGATCGAGTTCCCCTTCCCGGCCTGGGCCACCCGGCTGGCCGAATGCGCCGCCCCGCCGCGCGCGCCGGCCGCCGCCAACGGGCACAGCCCGAACGCCGATGTATTCCGCCGGCTGCCGGACGTGGACGACGACGACATCCCGCCCTTCTAACGCCCGCCCTTCATCAAGGGGGTTCCATGAAGTTCCTGCACACCGCCGACTGGCACACCGGCAAGACCCTGAAGGGCCGCGATCGCCTCGAGGAGCAGCGCGCCGTCCTCGGCGAGATCGTCAAGATCGCCGAGGAGCAGCAGGTCGACGCGGTCCTGATCGCGGGGGACGTGTACGACTCGGTCGCTCCCTCCGCCCCGGCCCAGCAGCTCGTGGTCAGGACGCTGCTGGCGCTGCGGCGGACCGGCGCCGAGGTGATCGCCATCGCGGGCAACCACGATCACGCGCCGACCTTCGAGGCCTACCGGCCGCTGATGACGCAAGTGGGCATCACCCTGGTCGGCGCCGCCCGCCGGCCGGACAAGGGCGGGGTGATCCGCTTCCGGACCCGTGCCGGGGAGGACGTCCAGCTGGCCGTGCTGCCCTTCCTCACCCCGCGCTACGCCGTCAAGGCGGCCGAGATCATGACCAACACCCCGGCCGAGAACGTGCGCGCCTACGACGACCAGATCCGTTACCTCGTCGACGCCCTGACCGGTGAGTTCTCCGGGGACTCGGTAAACCTGGCCATGTCCCATCTGACCTGCGTCGGGGGTGTCTTCGGGGGCGGCGAGAGAGCCGCCCAGTCGATCTTCGAGTACAGCGTGGCGGCCAGCATCTTCCCCGTCTCGGCCCACTACGTGGCGCTCGGGCACCTGCACCGCCGGCAGACGCTGCCGGCCCACTGCCCGGTTCACTACAGCGGGTCCCCGATCGCCGTCGACTTCGGCGAGCAGGACAACGCGAGCGTCGTGTGCCTGGTCGAGGCGACCCCGTCGACCCCGGCCCGGGTCACCGACATCCCGGTGACGGCCGGCCGCCGGCTGCGCACCGTCCGGGGGACGGTGGCGGAACTCGAGGCGCAGGCTGGCTCGTTCGGCGAGGACTACCTGCGGGCCTGGGTGCGCGAGCCGGCCCGGGCCGGCCTGCGCGAGACCGTGGCCGGCATCCTGCCGAACGCCCTCGAGGTCCGCATTGACCCCGAGTTCGCCGCCCCGGTCCAGTCCGCCCGCGCGGACGCGGCCGACGTGACGAAGACGCCCGGGCAGCTGTTCGCCGACTACTGCGCCGCGGAAAACGTGGCCGACGCCCGGGTCGCGGCGCTGTTCGCCGAACTGCACGACGAGGTCACCAGCGCCGGGACCGCCGGCTGACGTTCAGGAAAGGAGCACCGCGATGCGTCCGGTCATACTGGACATGAACGGGTTCGCCGCCTTCCGGGCGCCGGCCCGGGTCGACTTCACCGACGCCAGCTTCTTCGCGCTGGTCGGCCCGACCGGGTCCGGCAAGTCGACCGTCATCGACGCGATGACCTTCGCCCTGTACGGGTCGGTGCCCCGCTGGGGCCGGCGGGGCATGGTCTCGCTCGCGCTCGCCCCGACCACGGGCCGGGGCACGGTGAGGCTGGTGTTCGAGGCGGCCGGCCAGCGCTACGTGGTGGCCCGGGAGCTGCGCCGGATCGGCACCCAGGTCAGCCAGCGGGCCGCCACGCTGGAGCGGATCGCCGGCCGGGACGGCCTGGCCGGGCCGGGCGAGCCGACGGAGGTGCTGGCCAAGGACCGTGGGGTCGCCGACGCCGTCGAGCGCCTGCTCGGCCTGTCCTACGACGACTTCTGCCAGTGCGTGGTGCTGCCGCAGGGCCAGTTCGCCCAGTTCCTGCACGCCAAGCCGGGCGACCGGCAGGCGATCCTGCTGCGCCTGCTCGGCGCCGAGCACTACAAGCAGATGATGGTGCAGGCGAACCAGCGGGCCAGCGCGGCCGGGCAGCGCGCCGACGCGCTCGGCGAGACCGCGGCCACCTTCGCCGACGCCACCCCGGACGCCGAGCACGAGGCTCAGGCGGCGGAAAAGGCCCTGACCGTCCTGAACGAACGGGTGAAGCAGACCCTGCCCGAGATCGACGCCGCGCACCGGGACCTGGCCGGCGCGACGGCCGAACTCGAGCGGCTCGAGCGGGAGCGAGCCGCGCTGGCCGCTATCCGCGTGCCCGAGGGCACCGCCGCCCTGGACACCCGCCTGGCCGGGGCCCGGACGGGCCTGGAGCAGGCCCGCGCGGCCGAGCGGCAGGCCGCCGAAGCCGACACCGCGGCCCGGCAGGCGCTGGCCGGCAGCCCGCAGCGGGCACCGCTGGAACTCGCCCGTCAGCGCCGCCAGGAGCTGAGCCAGCGCGCGGCCCGGCGGCCCGGGCTAGAGCGAGATACCGAACGGATGGGCGGCGTGTCCCGCCAATCCGGCGACGCGGTCGCGGGGGCCGAAGCCGCTCTTGAGCAGCTGCGCACCGGCCGGGACGAGGCCGCCCGGGCGGCCGAGACCGCCGGGCAGGCGGTCCGCGACCTGAGCGCCGTGCACGCCACCCTGGCCGCCGTCGCCATCCCGGACGGCGTAAGCCGGCTCGACGAGCGCGAGCGGGCGGCCGCAGCGGCCGAGCGGGAAGCCCGCGAACGGCTCGACGCGGCCGAGCAGGCCGACCGCGAGGCCCGGACCGCGGTCGATGCCGCCGTGGGCCTCGGCCCGCTGGAACGGGCCGAGCGTGACCTGCGCGACCTGACCGATCTCGTCCCGGCCCAGGCCGCGGCGCAGGCGGCGGTGACGCGGGCTGCCCAGGAGAGGCAGGCCGCGGACGCGGACCTCGAGTCGGCCGAGTCCGGCCGCCGCGAGCGCCAGCACCAGCTCGACGAGGCCCGCCGGACGCATCTCGCCGCCGACCTGCGCACCCAGCTGGAGCCTGGACAGCCCTGTCCGGTCTGCGACCAGCCGGTCAGCGCGCGCCCGGCGCCCCTGGACCGGCTGGCCATCGAGACGGCGCAGGAACGTCTCGACCAGGCCGCCACGGCGGCCGACGTGGCCCGCAAGCGTGCCGCCGCGGCCGCGGCGGCGGAGGCGAAGGCCACCTCCGGCCTGGAAGCGCTGGCTGGCCAGCGCGCCCGGCACCTGAAGGCGCTCGCCGCCCTGCTGTCCGGGCCGCTGGCAAGGGCGGACCTGACCGCCGTGGCCGAGCTGGCCGGTTCCGACGGCGGTGCCGGCGGTGGTGCGGCCGGCCGGGCCGGGCCGTCGGTCGAAGCCGCACTGGCCCAGGTCTGCGTGGCGCTGGGTTCTCGCCGGGGGCTGGACGATGCCGTCCGGGCGGCGGCCGCCGGGCTTGACGCCGCCCGGCGGCGGGCCGAGGCGTCGCGGGACGCACTCGAAGCCGTCCAGGCCGAGGCGGCCCAGGCGCGCCGTGCCTTGCTCACGGTCCGCGACCGGCTGGCCGGCCTGGGCGCGCCGCCGGCCGATGACGCCGGCCTGGCGGCCGCCTGGAGCGCGCTGTCTTCCTGGGCCGCGGCGCAAGCCGGGGAACGGGCGGCCGAGCTGACCGGGGCCCGGGCCGCCGCCCGGGCGGCCGAGGACGAGCTGCGGGAGATGCGGGACCGGTTCGCCGCGGCGGAAACCAGCCTGGGCCGGCTCCGCGCCGAGGCGGCCCGGGCGGCCCGGGAACACCAGGACGCCCGGACCAGGCTGGAGGAGCTGACGGCCCGGATCGGCGAGCTCGGGCGTCTGCTGGGCGACGCCCCGGACGAGGCCGAGATCATGGCCCAGCTGGCCCGGCGGGACGAGCTCGAGGCGGCCGCCGCGGACGCCGAAAAGCACCTGCTCACGACCCGCTCGGGCCGCGGTGACGCGGAAAGGGCGCTGGCCGAGCTGGAACGGGCCGGATCGGCGGCCCGCGCCCGGCTGTCCGCGGCCCGCGACCCGCTGGTCGTGCTGGGCGCGCCCGCGCTGGATGACGCCAGCCTGCTGGCCGCGTGGACCGCCCTGGGGAACTGGGCGGCCAGCGCGGCGTCGGCCCGGGACGAGGGCATCGGGTCCGGGCGGGAGAAGGTGAACGCCACCCGTTCGGTCGTCGACGATCTGACGGGACGGCTACGGGCCGAGCTGGCCGCCGCCGGCCTGAACCTGGCGCCGGCCTCGGTTCTGGCCAGCGCGTCCCGTGAGGCCGCCGCGGCCCTGGAGCGTGCCCGCGCGGCCACCGCGCGGATTGCCGAGCGGCGCGCCCAGGCGGCCGACCTGACGGCCCGGTGGGAGGCCGCGCGCGAGGAGCAGGGCGTGGCCAGGATGCTGGCCGGCCTGCTCCGCTCGGACCAGTTCCCGCGCTGGCTGGTCACCGCCGCCGTGGACACCCTGGTGGAGTTCGCGTCCGGCAACCTGGCCGGCCTGTCCGGCGGTCAGTTCGACCTGACGCACGAGGACGGCGAGTTCTACGTCATCGACCACGCCGACGCCGACTCCCGCCGGTCCGTCCGCACCCTGTCCGGCGGGGAGACCTTCCAGGCGTCGCTGGCCCTGGCGCTGGCCCTGTCCTCGCAGATGTCCAGCCTGGCCGCGGCCGGCGGCGCCCGGCTGGATTCGATCTTCCTGGACGAGGGGTTCGGCACGCTCGACCCGGAAACCCTCGACGTGGTGGCCACCACCCTGGAAACCCTGGCCCAGGACGACCGGATGGTCGGGGTGATCACCCACGTGGCGGCGCTGGCCGAGCGGGTGCCCGTCCGGTTCCACGTCTCCCGGGACGCCAAGACCTCCAGCGTGGTCCGCGAAGGGCTGCCCGCGGCCGAGGAGGCGGTCCGGTGACCGGCCCGGGGACCGGCCCGGTCATGCGGTTCAGCGTGGACGGGTGGGACCCGGGCTACGGCACCAGCAGCGACCCGGAGGAGGATCTCGGCGAATCCACCGCCCGGGTGGACGTGACCGTGGAGATGCCGGCCGCCCGCTGGCGGGCGGTCGATCCGCCGCCGGGCCTGGTCCCGCCGGCCGCGCTGCTGTTCGTCGACGGGGTGCGCCGCGTCGAGGCCCGGGTCTGGATCGACGACGAGACTCCGGACGGCACCCCGGCGCACGAGGCGAGCGCCGCGCTGTGCGCCTCCTACGCCGCCGGGGTCGTCTGCTGCTGCCGCGGCCAGGCCCACCTCGTGCAGGCGGAGCCGCGACGTGGCCTGTTCACCGTCGCCGCGCATGCGGCCGACATCGCCACCTGGGCCGGGACCTACACGGCGGAGCGGACCAAGCCGGCGGCCGGCCGGCCGCTGGCCCAGACGCTGTCCCAGCTGCTGCAAGGGCGCCTGACCGAGCTCGAGGTGACAGTCGCGGTCGGGGCCCGGTCCGCCCTGGCCGGCCACGGGATCGGTGACGGCGACGACCTGCTCATCGTGGACGGGCCGCTCCGCCAGCGCGAGCACCTGCCCCGCGCGCTCGGCTACATCAAGTCGCACCGGAGCAGCTACCTGCCGCCGGACCTGAACGCGCTGGTGAGCACGCTGGCGCCGGGCCAGCGGACCCCGGTGTTCCTGATGGGGACCAGCTGGGACCGGCACAGCTGGTACCTGCGGCTGCCCCGGACGGGCGGCCCGCCGTGGGCCGGCGTGGTCCGGGTGGAGTGCTCCGCCGACCTCGCGGTCGCCGACGTGATCCGGCTGGCCGGACTCAGCCAGACCTGCCTGGTCCGGTTCTCCTCCACCCGGTACAAGGATCCCCGCGCCCCGCAGAACCTTTACCCGATCTCCGGCCTCGAACGTGAGCTGCGCCGGCGCCTCGGCGACCCGCGGCTGCTCTACCGGGCGCTGAGCCGGTCCGCGGCGGCCTAGTCAGCGGCGGCCTAGTCAGCGGCTACGGCCAGGCTCGCGTGGTGCCCCAGGTCGGTGGCGCCCGGGGCCGGGCTGGCGGTTTCCAGGGCGCGGCGGATCGCGTCCCCCAGGGCCCGGGCCACCGGCGGCGGGAAGGCGTTCCCCACCTGGCGGTAGGCCGCGGTCTTGCGGCCGGAGAACTCCCAGCTGTCAGGGAAACCCTGAATGCGGGCCACCATCCGGGTGGTCAGCTTGGGCATCTGGTCCAGCGGGAAGTCAGCTGCGGGCGGGTCGTAGGCGACCCCGAGCCCGTTGACGCCGAGCAGCTTCCACGCCTCCCGGGCCCGGGTGGGGCCCAGGTCGGGCCCGCCGTGCTTCTTGCTGCCGCCGACGATGGTCGGGGCGATCCCGTGGGCCCGCTCGCACCAGGCGTCCGCTCCCGGCCAGCCTCGTTCGGCGATCAGGTCGCGCAGGACCTGACCGACGGTAGGAGGCGGGACCGCGGATGGCGCGGGCCAGTGGAAGTGGGCAGCCCAGGGCCCGGCGATGGCCACCAGCACGAACCTCGGCCGCAGCTGCGGTACCCCGTGCTCGCTGGCGTGCACGATGTCCCACCAGGTCTGGTAACCCAGGCTGTGGAGCTGCTCGAGCACCTGGGCCCGGTAGGTATCGAAGCGGCGGGCGGCCAGCCCGCGCACGTTCTCCAGCAGGACGGCCCGCGGGCGGATCTCCGCGACCAGCCGGAGCGCCTGGGGAAACAGGTCCCGGTCGTCTTCCTGGCCCAGCTGCTTGCCGGCGATGGAAAAGGGCGGGCACGGCACGCCGCCGGACAGCAGGTCGACACCGGAGAACGCGCGCCCGTCCACGTTGTGGACGTCATCTTCGATGATCTTCCACTCGGATCCGCGGTTGAGGCGGAGCGTCTCGCAGGCGTCCGGGTCCAGCTCGACCGCCGCCGCGTGGCTGAATCCGGCCTGCTCGAGACCCAGGGACGCACCGCCGGCGCCGGCGCAGATCTCCAGACAGGTCAGCTCACCCACGGTTCCTCCAGCCTCGGACCATGCCCCATTGTGCCCGCCAGCGCCAGGCGGCGCAGGTATCCACGCCGATCTCAAACAGGGGAACGAGAGCATGCGCCCCGGTCAGGAGCGGACATAGGCCGCGAGGTGCTCGCCGGTGAGGGTGGAGCGGGCGGCCACCAGGTCGGCGGGGGTGCCCGTGAAGACGATCCGGCCGCCGTCGTGGCCGGCCCCGGGGCCGAGGTCGATGATCCAGTCAGCGTGGGCCATGACCGCCTGGTGGTGCTCGATGACGATGACCGACTGGCCGGAGCCGACGAGCCGGTCCAGCAGGCCGAGCAGTTGCTCCACGTCGGCCAGGTGCAGGCCGGCGGTCGGCTCGTCGAGGACGTAGACACCGCCCTTCCCCCCCATGCGGGTGGCGAGCTTGAGCCGCTGCCGCTCGCCGCCGGACAGCGTGGTGAGCGGCTGGCCGAGGCTGAGGTAGCCGAGCCCGACGTCGGCGAGCCGCTCGAGGATGGCGTGCGCGGCCGGGGTGCGGGCCTCGCCGTCGCCGAAGAACTCCAGCGCCTCGGTCACCGGCATCGCGAGCACCTCGCTGATGTCCCGGCCGCCGAAGTGGTACTCGAGCACCTCCGCCGCGAACCGCCTGCCCTCGCACACCTCGCAGGTGGTGGCGACGCCGGCCATTATCCCCAGGTCGGTGTAGATGACGCCGGCGCCGTTGCAGTTAGGGCAGGCACCCTCGGAGTTGGCGCTGAACAGGGCCGGCTTCACGTCGTTGGCCTTCGCGAACGCCTTGCGGATCGGGTCGAGCAGGCCGGTGTAGGTCGCCGGGTTGCTCCGCCGCGACCCGCGGATCGCGCCCTGGTCGACCGACACCACCCCGTCCCGGCCGGACACTGAACCGCGGATCAGCGAGCTCTTGCCCGAGCCCGCGACCCCGGTGACGACGACCAGCACGCCGAGCGGGATGTCGACGTCGACGGCCTGCAGGTTGTGGGTGCTGGCCCCGCGGACCTCCAGCTGGCCGCTCGGCGTCCGCATCGTCTCCTTCAGCGCGGCGCGGTCGCCGAGGTGCTGCCCGGTGATGGTGCCGCTGGCCCGCAGCCCGTCCACGCCGCCCTCGAACATCACCTCGCCGCCCTTGGTGCCGGCGCCGGGGCCGAGGTCGACGACGTGATCGGCGATCGCGATCACCTCCGGCTTGTGCTCCACGACGAGCACCGTGTTGCCCTTGTCGCGCAACTGGAGCAGCAGGTCGTTCATCCGCTGGATGTCGTGGGGGTGCAGGCCGATGGTGGGCTCGTCGAAGACGTAAGTGACGTCGGTGAGCGAGGAGCCGAGGTGACGGATCATCTTGGTCCGCTGCGCCTCGCCGCCGTAGAGCGTGCCCGCCGGCCGGTCGAGGCTGAGGTAGCCCAGGCCGATCTCGGTGAACGAGTCGAGGGTCTGCCGCAGCGCCTCGAGCAGCGGCGCGACCGACGGCTCGTCTAGGCCGCGGACCCAGCCGGCCAGGTCGCTGATCTGCATCGCGCACGCGTCGGCGATGCTGATCCCCTTGATCTTCGAGGACCGGGCATGCCCGGCCAGCCGGGTGCCGCCGCAGTCCGGGCACGTGGTGAAGGTGACCGCCCGGTCCACGAACTCCCGGATATGCGGCTGCATCCCCTCCTTGTCCTTGGACAGCATCGACCGCTGGATGCGCAGGACCAGCCCCTCGTAGGTCATGTTGATGCCGGCGATCTTCATCCGGACCGGCTCGTGGCGCAGGAAGTCGTGCAGTTCCTTCTTGGTGAACTGGCGGATCGGCTTGTCCGGGTCGTAGAAGCCCGACTCGATGTAGAGCCGCGAGTTCCAGCCGCTCCCGGTGTAGCCGGGGGCGGTGATGGCGCCCTCCCTGAGCGATCTGCTGTCGTCGTAGAGCTGGGTCAGGTCGATGTCGGTGACGGAGCCGCGGCCCTCGCAGCGCGGGCACATGCCGCCGGTGATGCTGAAGCTGCGCCGCTCCTGCACGGTCTTCCCGGCCCGCTCCAGCTTGACCGCGCCCGCTCCGCTGATCGAGGCGACGTTGAAGGAGAACGCCTGGGATGAGCCGATGTGCGGCTGCCCCAGGCGGCTGAACAGGATGCGCAGCATCGCGTTGGCGTCGGTGGCGGTGCCCACCGTCGAGCGCGGGTCGGCACCCATCGGCTGCTGGTCGACCAGGATCGCGGTCGTCAGGCCGTCGAGGACGTCGACGTCGGGCCGGGCCAGCGTCGGCATGAAGCCCTGCACGAATGAGCTGTAGGTCTCGTTGATCAGCCGCTGCGACTCGGCGGCGATCGTGCCGAACACCAGGGAGCTCTTGCCCGAGCCGGAGACGCCGGTGAACACCGTCAGCCGGCGCTTCGGGATCTCGAGGCTGACGTCCTTGAGGTTGTTCACGCGCGCGCCGTGCACGCGGATCAGGTCGTGACTGTCGGCCGCGTGCTGCGTGCTCGTCCCCGTGGCCTTGCTCATCGTGTCTCCATAGGTTAGATCCCCGGCTAGTCAGCGTGCGGCTAGCCGGGGAACGGTCGTCATCGGTCCTGGAGCAGCCCGAGGACATTGCCGTCGGGGTCGGTGACGGTGGCCACCAGACGGCCGCCGCCGACGTCGTGCGGAGCCTCCTTCACGGCGGCACCGGCGGCGGTCACCTCGGCCAGCTTCGCCTCGATGTCCGCTACGTGCCAGTAGGCCACCGGGGAGGTCATGCCCTGCTGGGCGCCGTTCGGCACCAGGCCGATGTGCTGGCCCTCGGCGTCGAAGCCGACGTAGTAGGGCGCGTCGTGCTGCGGCTGCATGCCGAGCAGGGCGGCGTAGACCGCCTTGGCCTTGTCCAGGTCGGTCACGGGATGCAGGACGGTCTTGATGCCCTGGGTGGAAGAGCTGGTCACTGGTCACTCCTCAGGTCGCTGGTCAGGTCGACGGCCGGATCGCTGCGGCTATCGATTTGCCTCTTCCAGGAGTATGCCGGCGGTCACCGGGCGGAAGCTTCTCGATTCCTGACCGGTCGGGTCACCTGCTTCGCCACGCAGGCCGGCATGCCCGCCGTCAGGGCCGCCCCGTCGCGCCGGTAGACGCTGGGGGGCACGCCGACTAGTTCGGTGAAGCGGGTGCTGAAGGTGCCCAGCGATGAGCAGCCGACCTCGAAGCAGACCTCGGTGACGCTGAGGTCGCCGCGGCGCAGCAGCGCCATCGCGCGCTCGATCCGCCGCGTCATCAGGTACGAGTACGGCGACTCGCCGTAGGCGGCCTTGAACTCGCGGCTGAGGTGCCCGGCCGACATGTGCACGCCGCGGGCGAGCGCCTCCACGTCCAGCGGCTGGGCGTACTCCCGGTCGATCCGGTCACGGACACGGCGCAGCCGCGCGAGATCGCGCAGGTGCTCCGCCTCCGCGGGTCTGCTCGTCACCTGCGTATTTTACCCTGATACCCGCCATCGGGTTGTGTCGACCGAACTCCAGGGCCAGGGTTTCACCGTCCTCACCCCGCCCAACCTCCTGCGCGGGGTGGCGGGAGACGCCGCCTACGTCGCATCGTTCCTCACCCAGCGCACGACCGGTCCCGTCGTCCTGGTGGGCCACTCCTACGGGGGCGTGGTGATCACGAACGCCGGCGCGGCGGGCGGCGATGTCAAGACGCTCGTCTACGTCGACGCGTTCATCCCCGAAGTGGGCGAGACCACCTTCCAGATCCTCGGCGGCTCGGGCTCCGCGTTCGACGTTTCCGACCCGGCCGCCGTTTTCGACATCGTCGGCTACCCCGGAGCCCCGGAAGGCGATGCCGAGGCGTTCCTCAAGCCAGCGACCGTGCACGAGTCGTTCGCGCAGGACCTGCCCGAGGCGGACCGGCGGCTGATCGCGGCGAGCCAGCGCCCGGTCACCCTCGGCGCGAACACCGCGGGGACGGAGGCCACGGCCTGGAAGACCATCCCGAGCTGGGCCGTGATCGGAACCGAGGACCGGGTCATCCCCCCGGCCACCCAGCGCAGCATGGCGGAGCGGGCCGGCTCGACGATCACCGAGGTCGCGGGCTCGCACGTCTCGATGGTGTCCCATCCCCAGGCCACGATCGACGCCATCCTCGCCGCCCGCATCGCCGGCGGGAGCGCTGCGATGTCGAGGCACGGTGGGCCGAGCTCCTCCCCGCCTATCAAGCCCTGGCGGCCAAGGTCCGGTAAGGGGCCTTTCCTAAGGGCGGCGAGACCGTCGATCATCAGGCCGATGGTGAAGTCGAAGCGGTCGTGGCCGGTTCCGGCGGTCAGCTCGGCGGCGTAGCGCTTGCTCTGCGGGTAGGTGTCGGGTAGGGCGGCGAACCGGCGCATGAGTTCCGCCCGGCTGACGACCCAGGTGTTCTCATCGTGGTCGTCCACCAGGGAGACTTCGAGGCTGTAGGCGTTGACGTAGAGGAACAGCGAGTCGATCGCCCAGGCCGCAGTCTGCGGGGCGACGCCCCCGGCGAGCAGGATGGCGAGCATTCCCTCGCTGACGCGCATGATGTCCAGGTTGGACGGGGCGACGGCGAAGGCGGCCCGGGAAATGCCGGGGTACCGCAGGTACTGGTCGCGCAGCTGGGCGCAGACGCTGATGGCCTGCTGTCGCCAGGTAGCGGGGTCCGCCGCGGGCAGGTCGATCCCGGCGCACAGACGGCCGATGAGCAGCTCGTCCAGGTCCCCCTTGTTGACCACGTGAGCGTAGAGCGACGACGGGCCGGTCTCCAGCGCGGTCGCTACCCGCCGCATGGTCAGGGCTTCGTATCCCTCTCGCTCCACGATGCCGAAGGCGGTGCTGATGATGGCGTCGACCGTGATCGGCTTCTTGGTCCCCCCGGACGGGCCGCGCCGGGCCGCGGGAGTGCTGGTGCCGGGGTCGGCCTGCTGGTGCCGCTCTGCGCGCCGTCGCAACGGAGTAGGAGGCATGCCAGCATGTTACCCGACAAGCGAACGGTGTTCTACATCACAAAGAACAATGTTCGTATTGACCAGAACACTGATCTGACGTAGAACGGTGTTCGTGTCCACTGACCAGCACTCATTCCAAGCGTCTACCACCAGCAACTTGCCGCTGCGCACCGCATGGCTCGTTCTGGTTGTCGTGGTCCTCGCCGACATCATGGATCTGATCGACTCCAGCATCGCCAAGCTCGCCGGCCCGTCCATCCGCGCCGATCTCGGTGACGGCCAGGTCACGGTGCAGTGGGTGCTGAGCGCCTACACCGCGGCCTTCGCGCTCGGCCTGGTTACCTCGGGCCGACTCGGGGACCTGCTCGGCCGCCGACGGCTGTTCCTGCTCGGCATGACCAGCTTCACCCTGGCCTCGCTGGCCTGCGGTCTCGCCTCCGATGTGGCTTCCCTGATCGTCGCCCGCACGCTGCAGGGCGCGAGCGGGTCGGTCATGATCCCGCAGGGCCTGGCCCTGATGACGGTCGTGTTCTCGCCCCAGAACCTGCGCAAGGCACTGACCCCGGTCGGCCCGGTCATGGGCGTGGCCACCGTAGCCGGGCCCATCCTGGCCGGGTGGCTGCTCCACCTGGACCTGTTCGGCAGCCAGTGGCCCTCCATCTTCCTGATCAACGTCCCGTTCGGCATCATCGCCGCCGCGCTCGCCTGGCGCGTCCTGCCCCGCCGCGGCGGCGAGGACCCGGCCGCCCGCCTCGATCTCACCGGCGTCGGACTGCTCACCGCGGCCTCGGCCCTGCTCATCATCCCGCTCATCCAGGGACGCGATCTCGGCTGGCCCGCCTGGACCTACGTCATGATGGCCGCCGCGGTCGTCCTGCTCGCCCTGTTCGTCGTCTCCGAACGCCACAGCCAGCACCCGGTTATCGCCCCGTCGCTGTTCCGCAAGCGCAGCTTCGTCGTCGGCCTGGGCATCGTGGCCGGGTTCTTCGCCTCACTCAGCGCGTTCGTCCTCGTCATCAACCTGCTGCTGCAGCTGGGCATGGGCTGGACACCGCTGCATACCGGCCTCACCCTGATGAAGCTCGCGCCCGCGCTGCTGCTCACCGGCTTCGGCTCCGGGCTGGTGTTCGTCCCGCTCTTCGGCTTCATCCTCGGCGACGCCTCCAGCGAAGAAGTCGGCACCGGCGCAGGACTGCTCAACGCCATCCAGCAGTTCGCGGGCGCCATCGGCGTCGCCGCCCGCGGCACGGTGTTCTTC
>Ga0136846_1233125_pt1 | contig 16316 bp, 10 predicted proteins | sample HopSoiMetagenom2_FD_96841 | JGI IMG/M metagenome (GOLD analysis project Ga0136846, IMG submission 96841) | Grasslands soil microbial communities from Hopland, California, USA - 2 Assembly 2016 (version 4) | ecosystem: Environmental > Terrestrial > Soil > Grasslands | place: USA: Hopland... | reverse complement strand
CCTCCAGATCATCTAGACAAAGAACCTTGGTCATTTTCCTTCAGGACGACGGGATACGTCGTGCCGCACGATTTATCTTATGCATCTCCAACCTTTACCGCGGACTACGACCGTCTTCACCTCGAAGCGCGGTACAACTATGAAGATCAGGAGACGGGGTCACTATGGCTCGGTTACAACCTAAACTTCGGCGAGAAGTTGGTGTTTGAAGCAACCCCCATGCTGGGCGGCGTTTTTGGAACAACGGCGGGGATTGCTCCCGGTTTTGCAATATCGCTCGCATATAGAAAGCTCGCGTTATCCAGCGAAGGCGAGTACGTGTTTGACACCGGGAAAACCAGTAGCAACTTCTTCTACAGTTGGAACGAGTTGACGTACTCTCCAGTGGACTGGTTTCATGCCGGCGTGGTGTCGCAACGGACGCGGGCCTACCACACCGAGCTAGACCTGCAACGAGGGCTTTTGTTCGGGTTCTCCCATAAGAAGATTGATTTCACAACTTACATCCTCAATGCTGGATGGACCGATCCTACGTTTGTTATATCGCTAGGCTTCAACTTTTGATAGATATTCTGACGAATACATGAGCAAGCACTTCTTCAACGTAATTTAACTGCGCACGCCGCTGTCACAATTGCCAGTTGTCGACGAATCGAATCTCTCCTTAACATTCACTCGTTATAGGGCTGTGTTACCGAACGTGGGACATAGCTTCCCGAGATCAGACCTGATGCGACAAATACCGACGCCGTGAACCATCCGGCAGTGACTTGTCACGAACAAACTATCAAACGTCGCTGGAGGAAGTATGCGCAAGACAATGATTTTGCATTTATCTGTGGTCCTGTTTCTCACACTAGCGGTGGGCTGCCGCAGTCACCCTACTGACGAGGAGATCCAGAAGGATATTCAGGCAAAAGCTGCCGCCGATCCTAAGACCAAGGATTCGGACATCACCGTTGAAGCCAAGCAAGGGAAAGTGACCCTGAAGGGCAAAGTCAAGAGTGCAGACGCCAGTGAGGAGCTGAAATCAATCGCAAAGGCGGAACCCGGAGTTTCAGGCATTGATGACGAAACGTCACTCGAGTCGACGTCCCAGGCTGAGATGTCACCAGACGCAGGGCTGACATCCGCTCCGACGAAGCGATATGAGCCACCACCGCCGCCGGTCGTAGTGCCGGCAGGTACGGTTCTTACAGTCCGCTTGGGACAAAGCCTGGGTTCAAAGACCAGTCAGACCGGAACAGTGTTTAAGGCGAGCATGGCAAGCCCCGTAACGATCGACGGAAAGATGGTGATCCCGGAAGGATCGGAAGCTGCAGGTGTCGTTCGGGAAGCTAAAAAAGCAGGCCGATTCAAAGGGGCGGCCACCCTGGGTTTGGAAATTACCAGGCTAACAGTACATGGGCATAGCTACGATGTGCAGACTGAGCCGTTCAGCCAGACCTCGACAGGTAAGGGCAAGCGAACGGCGGGCATGGTCGCGGGCGGAGCGGGCGGAGGCGCCGCGATAGGCGGTTTGGCTGGTGGGGGCAAAGGAGCCGCTATCGGTGCCTTGGTCGGAGCGGCGGCGGGCACCGTTGGAGCTGCGACCGGCAATCGCGACATTGCGCTTGCGGCAGAGTCTGCAATGAGCTTCAGGTTGGTCACCCCGATCACTTTGACGCCGTGAATGTCGAGAGTAATTAGCTCCTGTGGAGAGTTGCTTCGAAGCACTCTCGCGCAACGTGCTCCGGCTCCTGGGCGTGAGCAGCACGAAACCCTGGGCATATGGATAACCGTCCCGTGCCCAGGTGCGATCCCGATGCATAAGGACGCCCCCTTGCAATAATCCTGCAGTCCTTCTCGGGCGTTCCGTCGCTCAGGTTATTGTGGGTGCTGAAACCTGTGTTGGGCTTTCATTGCGATTTAGGCGGCGCGTATCCCCGCTTGTAAAGGGCTTGCAGCGGCGATTGCAAATTGACGGCTCCTACTCGTACTCTGATCTTTCTCCAACTTCCGTCGTGCACCAGGTTACTAGGCTGATAGCCAAGCACGTACTGGGCTCGCATCTCCCGGCTGATCGTGGCGGCCGCCGCCGGCACCCGTGCGAGATTGTCGACGATCAGAGTATGCCCACCATTGGCCTCCGTGATCTCGTCCAAGCAGCGTTTGCGCATTTTCTCGTCTAATCCTTTCAGGATAGGCAAATTGAAGGCGTCGAAGATGCCGATTGCATAGACGATCACATCAGATTCCTGAACCAGGCTCTTGATCTCATCCAGCCTGTACCTGCTGTGGTTATCGCCACCATCGGAAATGATTAGGAGCGCGCGACGACGATAGGTCGCGGAGCGTAGCTTCGAGATGCCCATGGAAACTGCGTCGAGCAGGGCAGTATTGCCATCGGGCTTGAGTTCATCGAAGCGCGCTTCCAAAGTACCGATCGACTGTGTCGGATTTGCCAGCAACTTGGGCCGGTTCGCAAATGTGACGGCGAAGTACTCGTCCTGCGGGTTGGCGTTATCGAAGAATTCTCGAACCGCGGCTTTCACCATCTCAATCTTATTCCGCATGCTCCGGCTCACATCAAGTAACAATCCGATTGAAATTGGGGAGTCCTCGATTGAAAAATATCGAATTTCTTGCAAATGGCCGTTTTCGTAGAGCTGAAAGTTTGGCTTTTCCAGATCTGTGATTGGCTGATTCCGCAGGTTTGTCACCGTGACTGGAACGAGTACGAGATTCACGTCGACCCGCAACGTTTTTAGCCCAGACTGCGGGTGTGATTCCTTGCGGACGATTAATCCATCCGCGACACCGCCGCGCGCGTCGGTCGTGGAGGGACGTTGGATACGGACGTCATCAGTCTGCGCGCATAGAAAAGCACAGAAATTGAAGATAACTGGAGCAAGAAATGATGGCCGAAGCATATGTTCTCCGGAGAACTGGGCTGAGGATGTTTACTGGGTAGGATGAAGACCAGATTCGATGACGCTTTCTGGGCCAGCGAGGGGAAGAGCGCGATGTCAGAACGGCGCAAGTGCCCGACGCTTGGATCGTTCCACTGCATACTTCTCAGTTGTCCACGCTCTGCTTGGTAGTTCTAGTTCACTTTACTGGCAGTCTGTTCCTCGAGACGCTTCTTGAGTTCAAGTTTTTGTTCTTTCCGCAATTGCTCGAGTTTTTGTACCTGCTGCTCCGAGAGAAGCGGTTTGATCCTTTTGTCAGACGCTCGCACTATCTCCTCAAGCTTCTTAAGCACTTCCTTGCGGGATAATACCGGGTTGTTCCAAAACATTCGCAATTCACCTGCTTCACTTTCGAGGATAGGTTTGATTTGGGCTCTCTGATCATCAGTGAGGTTCAAAGCTCCCGAAAGATGTTCAAGCTTGAGGCTGAAATACTGGCTTGGAGCCTTAGACCAATCGATGCTGCTCTGGGCTGGAAGCGTCTCTCGCCGAATGATCGGAACTTCGGCGGCTCCAACTCCGCTCCGGTTGAAGGTCAGAGTGTCATCTCCCACTAAGACGAGGAAGTCGAGGCCGGGGGCATACTCGCTAGTGTTTGCTCCGCTGGGTGGCGTAAAGAGAACAACGTAGAGGGTCTTGGCCACCTTGACCGAAACGTCATAGCGAGTGATGTCGCTGGCCTGCTCCCCCGGTGTGGCCTGATGGACCGCAACAGCTGTGACAGTGCCTGGTTCATAGCGGGAGGAAGTCTGCTGACAAACACCGGAAACAGTCACCGCAAAGATTAGCGTTGCAACGAGCGGTCGATACATATCTTTCCTTCCGGCGGCAACTTACTAACGATGCGCATACGGGAAATCGATGGTCCGCCTGTACAAGAGCTTATGTGTGCAAATACAACGAGAAACCTGTCAACACTGACAGGAGCGACTCCTCTGGGCTGCCCCATTTCGTGCTTCGATTGCTGTAATCTCGATGCGTCCGTACAACTGGATCGTGCGACGCGTGACCATACTCCTCCACTCGCGACTGGCGTGAGGAAAGCGATCCCGCAGCGTGTTCGGATGTTTCCCGTGCTGTGCGAGCGCCATATACTTCGGGCCAACTTTCCTGGCTTGTATCGCTCAAGCGTGGTGTCCTCGAATGCGGGCCAGATTCATCAGACCGCGACACTACTCCACGGCCGCATTATTCGTTGTCCTTAATTCACGATCTGTCAGCCAGCGAAAAGCCGCTGGCAGTAGTGACAGTTTTCCCCGTGGCACAGCCTACCTAACATTATTGAAATTGTTTTTCAGGTAGGGAAGATGAGGGACCAAGCCGAGGGCAGGCATACCAGTCGTTCATTACTCGCGTTTATAGTAGCTGCCCTAAGTTGCCTCGCATCAGCACAGAGCGCGACCTTAGGAGACGAGATCGTTGCTCGTCCTTTGCCCGACGTGATGTATCTCTTCGACAACGAAGGCTCTCCACCTCCCGCGCCTTCCCTGAGCGTAGTTCACGATTCCAAAATTCGGAATCACATACCCTCAAGCTCCGGGGCTATGAGTACACTCAAGCCCGAAAGCACGGTTGCGTCAGAGACAGCATCACTCGATGGCAATGCAATCATTCGAATGGAAGAGAGTGCCTCTGAGCCCGTGGAATGGAAATCGTTGGTCCTTCACTCGAATGTTTTCCTGGGAATAATGCATTCGTTTCGGATCGGAACGGAGCCGTCAACCCGGCACGGTTTGCACAGCAGCGTCTTCGGGGGGTACTTCAAGTCTCTGGGAGCGATGCACGGCTGGTCGGACGGTGACGGGTACTATGAAAACTATCTTGGACATCCTATTCAGGGGGCCGCGTCCGCATATCTCTGGCTTGCTCACGATCCACGCTATCGCACGACGCAATTCGGCTTAAGCCGGGACTATTGGATGGGGCGTATACGCGCTATGGGTTTTGCCTGGGCGTTCAGCGAGCAGTTCGAAATTGGGCCGATCAGCGAAGCCTCTATTGGCCAGATCCAGCGATATTGTTGTGCTTACGGTTTTGTGGACCATGTGATCACGCCAACTGCAGGTCTCGCATGGATCATCGGAGGAGATGTTCTCGATAAATATCTTACTCGCAAAATCGAACACCGCACGCGCAACCGGGCGATTCGCATGATCGCCCGCATCGGCCTAAACCCACCCCAGAGCTTTGCGAATGTAATTGCGTTTCATCCACCATGGGATCGTACAAACCGCCCCGGAATCGTGAGTTCCGATGGTGAACTCTACCTACGACCCGCTCAGCCGCCGCGAGACACGGGAAGGTCACAGGTTCCGAAGTTTGAACTCGCGGCGGAGTTACCGGGTACTCTGCAATGGGGAAGTGGTTCATGTTTGGGAGGTGGTGCTGTCGGCGCAGTGAGACTTAGACCTCCTTGGCAATGGACATTCCAGGTCGGCGGATGCAGCTTGCGGAACATGCCGAACAACTGGAGTGGTGACTCGCTCACTTTCTCGACTGGTCCGCAGTGGATTATCCAAGGTCGTGGCCGGTGGAGCCCGCATGCCCACGTACGCTTGGGCGGGCAGAAGGTTACGCAGGAGTACGTTGACCCTGTCATTAAAGAGGCGGCTCTCAGCGAGTTAGAACCTGGAGAGAAATCCAATTCTGCACATGCCGTCTATGCCAAAAATTTCGAGGCCACCGGATTTTCAATGTCTGTTGGCGGCGGGGTTGATCTGGCGCTCAATCGCGCGTTAGCTGTTCGGATCGGAAATGTTGAATATGTCGGATCCTGGCTGGGACGTGTTAACGGGGCCGATTTCGACCGGGCCTTCCGCTTTAGCAGCGGGATTGTTCTTCGTATTGGCACGTGGTAAACAAGGCATCTCTCAGCATCAGGCTTCTTGCTCCTACAAAAGCAATCACCCCGGATGGGTTCCTGCTTTTCAAAAGATCCGGCCTACACGAAAAAAGAATTTATGGTGGCCCGTAGCCCCATATGCGCCTCCAACCAACACCGGTCCAAAAAGGGTGTTCACAACGAGTGCGCCGCTGACATCGGTGGGCAGCGAGGAAACATTATTCGGCATATCGTAGACTTTGCCGACTTCGTAAGTAGCGAGGGCATAGATGTTTTCGCCTATCAAGGGTGGCAACTTCCACAATTGACGGATGTAACCACCCTTAAACAAAACGTATTGATTGGTAAGAAACTCATTATTTCCGTAGGCGACCAGGTTTTGACTTCCTCCCAACGAGAACGGTGGGAACCCAGTCTGGTGATACGTGAATGTAGTGCCGCCGAACGCCGAGAAGAACACCGAAGAAGGCTTGCTCAGGGGCTTGAAAAGGAGAATTTGGGTTTCGGCTAAAGGAAAGCCGGACTTGGCTGCAGGATTCGCGTCGTACCACTGGGTTCTGAAGTGAATGTCCAGACCGCGGCTGGGGATAATCGGCTTATCGCGACCTAGCACATCGTATCGAAGAGATGTTGTCCCCACCCGTCCTTGGAGAGTTCCAAACGGTGCGGCGCCGATTGATGGTGAGAATTTTTGCTGGGCGGCCTCGTAGCCGACTCGCAACTCGCTGCTGCGGCTGAATGCATATCCGACGTCAAATGCCCCTCCACCCTGCCGCTTGCGATACTCTGCTACCGCCGTACTGCCCTTGTAAAAATTTGCCTGTACATTTTCCGCAAATGCACGGGGAGCGATAAACCAGCGGAGGCTCTGCCCCAGTGGACGGTAGAACTCCGATCTCACGCTGTGTTCGGATCCCAGGGTCACATCATTTCGCCACTCCGAGCCAAAACTTCCAACATCGAGGAATGTGATGCGGGCACCGATCAGGAATTGCACTCGGTTGTATTCGGAGCCGTCAATGACAACTAAAGGTCGAACAATGGGTGGCCCGTATTCTTTCTCATCGGCGACCAACAAGAGCCCCTGCCGCCCGTTTTTCTCAGCCATGCGGTATCCGACGCGAGAGTAGCGCCCGACTCCAGATAAATAGGTGACCTGGCGGTCAAGATTGTCGGGATCTACCGGCTTACTCAAATTGTCAGACAACTTCTGTTCTATTTCTTTAGAGAGCGCTGGTTTGGTTCCAGTGACTTCGACGAACTGGGGAATCGGGGTGCTCTTTCTCCGAGAGTCACGGTGAGCCAAATAGTCACGCCAGCTGACTTCGTCAACGCTGAACGCCGACAGTATTTCCGCCTTGCTCGCAGCTGCTTCATAACCTGCTTGAATAATGTTGTTGCTTTTCTTATAGTCACTGGCGCTGTACCCTTCAAGGGGCACAGAAATGAGGATCTCGGCTTTTTCCATGCTTCGGAGTTCGTTGGCGGCGATGACAACAGAAATGGACTTACCCAATACGCCGAACGATGAGAGAGCTTCTTTAGCCTCTAAGGGTTTGACTTGCAAATGAACTGCGATAACCACTTCAGCTCCCATGGCTTTGGCAACGTCGACGGGGAGATTCTCGAGCAGACCACCATCAACCAGAATGGAATCACTGGCTCTCACAGGAGTGAATACGCCGGGCAGAGACATGGTTGCCCGTAAGGCACGAGCTAAAGAACCTTCCCGAAAGACATGCTTTTTGCCGGAAACCAGATCCGTGGCGAGGCAGGCAAATGGAATGGGAAGATCATCAAAACTTTTCATTTCTGAATAAGGAAGCGAAATTCGGTCTAGAATCAGGCCTACCTGATGTCCTGAATTAAAGCCTTCGGGAAAACGAACTCCGTTCTTGATTCCGAATTCAAGTCCGTTAGGATATTGCTCCGCATCCTCTTTCCGCCGAAAGGAAAGATCTGGATACGGAATCTCCCCTCGTAATACCTCATTCCAATCGATACCATCCACGGTTTCGCGGATCGCGGCAGGAGAATTCCCAGTCGCGTAAATGCCGCCAACCAGTCCTCCCATGCTGGTTCCGGCAACGTAGTTGATTGGTATTCGATGTTCTTCCAGCCACTGCAACACTCCGATATGTGCGAGGCCGAGCGCTGCTCCTCCTTCGAGAACCAAGCCAAGCTTCGGGTGCTTGGCCGCAGACTTGTCCTCCTGCGGAAGCGCGAAAGAGTTAATGAAGGCAATGATCGCAAGAAGGAAGCTTGCTCTAAACTTTGGCCCCATCGCTGTTCACCTCACGCAAGAGCAGGATCCGTTTCAACTTGGTCCAGCCGGAGTTTGTTTTGGCCGACGGACTAACAACACGCTCCGGCATATTCCAGCTGCCGACAGAGTACCGCCAGCGGAGTTAAATCTCGCGAAGCGTGAACAAGGCTGGTGAGTACTTCAATCGGCGGGGCTGCTGTCCATACAAGCTCTGTGGTTCCGGACATGATTTTCTTATATCAGCGGGATCATCGCGACATGCCTGTAACTTCTGCCAGTTTGCCTCTCCTGGAACCCTGTCTAGCCTTGGTGCGAAGACCGGAGCTTCATGAATCAGACCTCCGCTGGTGAGCCGCTGCGCCGGGCGAGACTCTCTTCTTGCGAGCCGCGTCCATAGGAGAGTGCCAATGCAAACCGAATCTGACCTTCGCATGAATTCTTTACCTCTGCAGGCTGCAGAAAGGCGCATAGAAATCGGCTGGCACACTCGGTGTTATCGATCGACCTTGGCTGTCCTAATTCTCTTTCTGTTTTTGCCTTTATTAGGGTGTGGTGAAAAGACAGCATCTTCCGCGGCGGCGCCTCCGGACGTGGAAACGACCGGCGTTGTGGAGCAGGACGTCCCAATCTACGGCGAATGGATCGCGACTCTGGACGGGTACGTTAATGCGCAGATCCAGCCTCAAGTCACTGGTTACTTGATGAAGCAGAATTACCAGGAAGGCACGCTGGTTCACCGCGGGCATGTGCTTTTCGAGATCGATCCGCGACCTTTCGAAGCTGCACTTGCGCAGTCTAAAGGACAAGTTGCTCAGGCCGACGCGCAACTGGGCAAGACGAACCTCGATGTGCAGCGGGATACACCTCTGGCGAAACAAAGCGCGATTCCCCAGGCGCAACTCGATAACGACATTCAAGCAAACGAATCGGCCAAGGCAGTTGTCGCCGCCGCTCGCGCTCAAGTCGAGCAGGCGCAATTAAATCTCGAATTCACTAAAGTGCGCTCGCTCGTTGACGGCATCGCAGGTCTAGCCAAAGGACAAATCGGCGATCTGGTTGGACCAACAACCCAGCTCACCACCGTATCGCAGGTAAACCCAATCAAGGCGTATGTCTCTATTAGTGAGCAGGAATACATGAGAGCCGCCGCCAGAATTAATTTGATAGCGCAAGGCAAAAAGGACCGCGGATACGGTCAGTAGAATCTGGAACTAGTCCTCTCCGACGGAAGTATTTACCCGCACAAAGGTTGGCTGGTATTTGCTGATCGCCAGGTGGACGTGAAAACGGGAACGATTCGAGTCGCCGGAGCTTTTGACAATCCGCAAGGCCTGTTACGCCCCGGGCAATTCGGGCGAGTCCGCCTCGCCACTCGTGTTGAAAAAGGTGCTCTGTTAGTGCCACAGCGATCGGTAGTTGAAACGCAAGGTAGTTACAGCGTCGTTGTGGTGGGCGAGGACAGCAAGGCTACCATCCGTCCCGTGAAAACGGGTGAGCGCGTCGGCCAGATGTGGATCATCACTGAAGGCGTAAAGCCTGGAGACCAGGTCATTGTAGAGGGAATGCAGAAAGCCAGAGAGGGTACCGTGGTTCGCGCGAAGCAGACGACTGCGTTGCAAAAGGGAGAATAACCGTGGCGAATTTCTTCATCCGACGTCCAATCGTGGCCATGGTGATCGCCATTCTTATGGTGCTTATTGGAATTGCGGCCATGCTACGCCTGCCCACCGCGCAATTTCCCAACATCGCACCGCCTGAGACTCAGGTGAAAGCTACGTATCCCGGAGCGGATGCGCAGACGGTGGAGCAGTCCGTGGCCACGCCCATCGAACAGCAGATGAGCGGTGTGGACAACATGAACTACATGTATTCCAACAATGCCAACAACGGGCAGATGACCCTCACGGTGAATTTCGATATCAAGACCGATCCAAACACTGATCAGATCCTCGCACAGATGCGTACCAACCAGGCGAATTCGCAACTGCCTGTCGATGTAGTGAATTACGGAGTTACGGTTCAGAAGTCCACGGCGGCCCCCTTGATGCTGGTTAACCTGTTCTCGCCGAAGGGGACCTACGACAACGTCTTTCTGGCCAACTACTCCTATATCAACCTCAACGATCAACTGACGCGCGTGCCGGGAATTGCCAGTGTCACAGTATTCGGAGCCGGTCAATATGCTATGCGCTGTTGGGTTAAACCCGACCTCCTGGCAAAGCTCAACGTCACAGTACCCGAGATCGTCAAGGCCATCCAGAGCCAGAACACAGTAAATCCTGCCGGACAGATCGGTGGCGAACCAGTTCCGAAGGGTCAAGACTTCACCTATGCAGTACGTGCTCAAGGACGTTTGCCCTCGGCCGAAGAATTCGGCCAGATCGTAGTGCGCGCAAATGCCGATGGTTCCATTCTTCGCTTGAAGGATGTCGCGCGACTGGAACTTGGTGCCCAGACGTACAACCTCGTAGGCCGGTACAGCGGAAGGCCGGCCGCGGTTATCGCCGTTTACCAACTTCCTGGTTCAAACGCTGTGCAGACCGCAGCTGGGGTCCGCAAGCTGATGAAAGAAGCACAACAACGTTTTCCGCAGGACCTCGAATATGACATTGCCTTGGACACTACGCTCGCGGTTACCGAGGGCTTGAAGGAAATACAGCACACGCTGTTTGAAGCCATTATTCTCGTCATCTTAGTTGTGTACATCTTCCTGCAAGGTTGGCGGGCGACCTTGATCCCCTTGCTGGCTGTGCCTGTTTCGCTCGTTGGCACGTTTGTCGTCTTTCCGATGCTTGGTTTTTCGATCAATACTCTGTCTCTTTTTGGGCTGGTACTGGCCATCGGACTTGTGGTAGACGATGCAATCGTGGTGGTCGAAGCAGTAGAACACCACATTGAACATGGCATGTCTCCTAAGGACGCGGCGTTCAAGGCCATGGAAGAAGTTTCAGGGCCTGTGATTGCGATCGCGCTCATCTTATCGGCGGTATTTATCCCGACCGCGTTTATTCCTGGAATTACTGGCCGGCTTTATCAGCAATTTGCCATCACAATCGCTATTTCTGTGATCTTTTCTGCCTTCAATGCACTGTCCTTGAGTCCGGCACTTGCGGCTTTGTTACTGCGTCCCCGCAAGCAGAGCCGTGGACCGTTGGGAGCGTTCTTCCGCTGGTTCAACCGGATGTTCGGCCGCACGACAGATGGTTATGTCAGCCTCTGTGGGACTCTGATTCGCAAGGCGGGGCTTAGCATGCTCCTGCTACTGGGAATGGCGGGGCTGGCCGGATGGATTGGATCCCGCCTGCCAAGTAGCTTCCTCCCCGACGAAGATCAGGGATACGTTTTCGCGGGTTTGCAGTTACCCAACGCGGCATCGCTCCAGCGCAATGATGATGCATCTCGGAAGATTGAAGAGATGATCATGAAAACGCCGGGCGTACATTCGGTGACGGCCGTGCTGGGTTTCAGCATGTTGAGCGGAGCCCAGAACACCTACAGTTCTTTCTACTGGATCACACTCAAAGAGTGGGCGGAACGCAAAGCACCTGAAGAACAGTACGAGGCCATTAAGAAGCATTTAAATCAGGGGCTTTCGAAGGTCACCGAAGGGGTGGCATTTTCCTTTCCACCGCCAGCAATTCCCGGCGTAGGAACGTCCGGGGGCTTCACCTTTATGTTGGAAGATCGTGCGGGAAAGGACCCTGAATTCCTGGCACAGAATCTCGCGAAATTTGTGGCGGCGGCCCGCAAACGACCCGAATTGGCGAGCGTCACCACGACTGCGCTGCCAGTGGTACCGCAGGTGTTCGTGGATGTTGACCGTCCTCGCGTAATCGCACAAGGTGTCCAGCTCTCTGACGTCTATAAGACGCTGCAGACGTTCATGGGCGGGGTGCTCGTCAATTACTTCAACCGTTTCGGACGACAGTGGCAGGTGTACGTCCAAGCCGAGGGCGACTATCGAACTCGGGCAGAGAACTTGGGCCAGTTTTACGTCACCAATGATGCCGGACAGGCAGTGCCCATGAGCGCTTTGACCCACATCAAATCCGCCTCTGGCCCCGAATTCACACTACGTTACAACCTCTATCGAAGCGCGCAGATCAATGGTAGTGCCGCGCCGGGCTATAGCTCAGGCCAGGCCATGTCGGCACTGGAAGAAACGTTCAAAGACACCATGCCCCCGGAGATGGGATACGACTATATGGGAATGTCGTACCAGGAAAAGAAGGCCGCTGAAGGGGTTTCACCGGCAGTAATCTTCGGCATGTCCCTGTTATTTGTCTTCCTTATTCTGGCGGCGCAGTACGAGAGTTGGTCGCTTCCCTTCAGTGTGCTGTTGGGAACTCCCATCGCGGTCTTCGGCGCCTTCCTGTTCCTGTGGGCGCGTGGTCTTGATAACAACGTGTATGCGCAGATTGGTCTTGTCATGCTGATTGGTCTGGCGGCGAAGAATGCAATTCTGATCGTCGAATTTGCCAAGATGGAATTCGATAAAGGCAAGTCTCCAGAGGAAGCCGCGTTGATTGCCGCGAAATTGCGGTTGCGGCCCATCTTGATGACTGCCTTTGCCTTCATCTTAGGATGCGTACCCCTGTGGGCAGCATCGGGCGCGGGTGGTATTTCGCGACGCGTGCTGGGCACCGCGGTCATCGGAGGAATGCTCGCCGCATCCGTACTGGCCATTTTCCTTATTCCAGTGAGCTTCGATCTCGTCGAGCGACTTGCGCACCGAGGCAAGAAGGAACACCCGCCTGCGTCAGCGCCGGCCATCCTGCCATCGGAAGGGGATTAGCCCATGATTCGTAAACACTGGCTGATAGGGCTCGCGCTAGTACTATTGACCGGTTGTGCTGTGGGTCCGAAGTACAAGCGGCCCGCGGTCAGTACGCCCGAAGCTTACCGCGGCCTTGCTCCCGATGCAGGGCAGCAGACCAGCGCTTCACTGGCCGATGAAAAGTGGTGGACCGTTTTTCAGGACCAACAACTGCAAGAACTGATCCGAACAGCACTGGCTCAGAACTACGATGTTCGCATCGCAGCCACGCGCATACTGCAGGGACAGGCGATTCTGGGCATCACACGTGCCGACCAGTACCCGACAATAGCGGCTGGTGCGAGTGCGGCCAATATACGCGCGCAGCGAACCAGGGTGATCCCGGAGTTTAATACCAGCGCCAATGAGGTCAACCTGTCGCTCGCCTGGGAACTGGATTTCTGGGGTAAATTCCGAAGAGCTACCGAGGCGGCACGCGCTAACTTGCTCGCGACAGAATGGGCCCAGCGCGCGGTCATGAGCACGTTAGTGAGCAATGTGGCGACAGCATATTTCCAATTGCGCGAGTTGGATTTGGAACTTGAGATCTCCAAGAGCACGTTAGGCTCGCGCAAGGAGTCGCTCAATTTGGTCGAAATACGCGCCCGTGGCGGGGTCACAGGTATGCTCGACGTACGCCAGTCCGAGCAACTTGTTTACACTGCAGCTGGCTCAATCCCCGATCTGGAGCGGCGCATTGAGCAACAGGAAAATTTCCTCAGCATTCTTTTGGGTAATAATCCGGGCCCTATCACACGTGGAAAGTCTTTGGTTGAAACTCCGATACTGCCGACAGTTCCAGCAGGTCTGCCTTCCTCGTTACTGAACAAGCGTCCCGACATTCAGGCCGCTGAACAACAGTTGATTGCAGCTAATGCGCGGATTGGCGTCGCTAGGGCGGCCTATTTCCCGCAGATCACCCTGACGGCTGTTGCCGGCTATCAAAGCCCGGCGCTTACAGATCTGTTTACCGGGCCGGCGGGCTTTTGGAATCTGGGCGGCCAGTTGCTGCAACCGATCTTTACCGGCGGACGGATACGATCGAATGTTCGGTTAAGCGAAGCGCAAAAGCAGGAGACTATCCTGGTTTATCAGTCCACCCTCCAGCAGGCATTTCGGGAGGTCTCGGACTCGCTCGTGGCGTATCGCAAAAATCAGGAGTTCCGGCACCAGCAGGAGTTGTTGGTCACGGCGGCGCAAGATGCTACGAGACTGGCGGGAGTCCGCTACAGCGGTGGAGTCAGTAGCTACCTGGAAGTCCTCGACAGCGACACCCGCTATTTCGATGCTCAACTCGTCCTCGCTCAGGCGCAGCTAAATGAGCGAGTGGCTCTAGTGCAGCTCTACAATGCATTGGGCGGAGGCTGGGAACAATAGACCTGTATCCTTAAGTTATAGCTTCGAGTCATCGATCTCGCCCGCCTCGATCCATCCCAATCGGCCCCATTACGGCGCTCGTGAGTCAAGACGTCCTCATGCCCAGCTGTACCCCTGTCGAAAAACGTACTCCAGCGGGCTGGGAAACACCCTCGATGTAACAGGTGAAGAATTCGAAGCCTACGGGCCCGAGTTGCCGCCTTCCGGCATCAAGGCGATCTACTTAATCAAACGACGAAGCCGAAATCACATTCGCTGCTTTGCCGGCGAGAATCGTTTTAACACTCACTTCTAGTAATTCTGACAGTGGTCTGCGTACAGAGCGTGACTTAGTTTTTCAAGTGTGGACTCGACCACGTTTCAAAGTTGAGGTCTGGGTTGGTGTCAATATGGTCTTACTAGTTCGCTCCTCCGCTGCGCTGCACTCCCAAGCTGAGAAGTTCAATTCTGGATATTCGCACAAGGCGGTTCTGAGCGTGATCTTAATTGTTCTTGGGGCATCGGGTGCAGTTTTCGGTCAGTCCCAGGACTCGAGCACAGCGCAGATCCAAACTCTGCAAAAGCAGCTCGACACCCTCCAAAACCAAATGACACAAATACAGGGACAGATCAATCAACTGTCGGGAAACCCCGCTTCGCCTGCTAGCGCGACTACGAGCGGGGCCATTGGCACGCAATCTGAAAAGCCGTCAGAAGCAGAAGTTGAACTAAAGACACAGGCACAGGACGTAAGTAAGGCCACCGGGACTTATGAAACCACATCGCAGGATCCGGTAGCTGCCCCCCGAGTCAACAACGAGCCGCTCGATCCACGGTATCCGGGATATTTCCGCCTGCCGGGCACAAGTACGTTCCTGAGAATCGGCGGGTACTTCAAAACCGACTTCATATATGACCTGAAGCCTGCCGGAGATGGGGAACGCTTTATCCCCGCCAGCATACCCATTCCATCCCCTGTGACTGTTAACAACACGACTGTCTCCATCCGTCCTACGAGGCTGAATTTGGACTTCCTGATTCCTACGGAAACCTTCGGCAAGGTTAGGTTCTTCATTGAAGGCGATTTTTTTGGCTCCAGTTCCACCACGCCAAGGCTCCGGCACGCGTATGCGCAGGTTAGAAATCTTCTGATCGGCCAGACTTTTTCGAATTTCATGGATCCCGACTCGGGCCCTGACCAACTGGATTTTCAAGGACCGAATGCTCAGGTTTCTATTCGAAATCCGCAAATTCGATACAGCATCAAGGTTCGACCAAAAACGACTTTCAGTCTTGCCGTTGAGAAGGCCTCATCCGATATTGCCTTTAAAGTAGCTGAGTTCAGTGCGCAGCCTAACAGCCCAAGCCCGGACGGCACGCTGCAACTTCGTCGTGAGATGGATCGCGGGCACCTTCAGCTCGCCGCCCTTTTTCGAAGCGTCTCCGGTTTTGTTAACACCGGAGGAGGAACCAGTGGTCCCACCGATTCTGTTTTCGCCTGGGGATTCAATTTCACGGGTTCGGAAAAGGTATTCGGCAAAGATACAGCGGTGTTCCAGGTCGAATACGGCAATGGCATCGAGCGTTATCTCAACGATACCTCCGGTCTCGGTAGTGACGCTGCTTTGAAAAGTATCGCCGACCCCCGTCTGAAAGCGTTGCCTGTGGTCGGCACCTACGGAGCGTACCAACACTTCTGGACTTCGAAGGTGCGCTCTTCTGTCATTTATGGATTCGCTCAGATCCAAAATACGGAGTTTCAAGGAGGCTCTGCCTTCCACCAAAGCAACTACTCGGCCGGCAACATCATTTGGAACGCGATCGGTTCACTGAACCTGGGAGCCGAACTCCTTTATGGGTGGCGAGTTAACAAAGATGGGTCCACAGCTAACGCGCCCAGGATCATGCTCAGCGCAAAGTACAACTTCGTGAAAAGCCCGGCGACAAAATAGGTCGGGAAAAACCAAGCGCCCGAACAAGCTTCAGACCTCAGAGCAATTGAAAGGAATAAATAATCCATGAGTACCGCGACAACGACGCCGAGCACTCGAGTCGACCAATTCTTTACCGTGGCCGAAGCACGCT
>Ga0136846_1212673_pt1 | contig 16321 bp, 12 predicted proteins | sample HopSoiMetagenom2_FD_96841 | JGI IMG/M metagenome (GOLD analysis project Ga0136846, IMG submission 96841) | Grasslands soil microbial communities from Hopland, California, USA - 2 Assembly 2016 (version 4) | ecosystem: Environmental > Terrestrial > Soil > Grasslands | place: USA: Hopland... | reverse complement strand
GGCTTCCCGTTGCTCGCCGGGTACTGGACCAAGGACGCCATCATCGAGGCGACCTTCGACCGCGGCGACCTCACGGGCTGGCTGCTCGGCGGAGCCGCGGTGGTCGGTGCCGGGCTGACCGCCTTCTACATGACCCGGCTGATGCTCATGACGTTCTTCGGGCGCCCCCGCTGGGCGGAGGGCGCGCATCCGCACGAGTCGCCGGCGGTCATGACCGTGCCGATGATCGTGCTCGCCGTCGGCTCCGTGCTGGCCGGCTTCCTCCTGGTCGTGGCCTTCCCCCTCTCGGGCTGCATGGCCCCGGTGTTCGGGGAGCCGACGGAGGCCGAGCACGTGATCGCCCCGCTGACCTTCGGCATCGCGATCACCGCCGTGGCGCTGCTCGGCGTCGCGCTCGCCTGGCTGTTCGTCGGCCGCCGCGAGGTTCCGGTCACCGCCCCCGCGCGGGTGTCGTTCGTGACACGGGCGGCGCGCAACGCGCTCTACGCCGACACGGTGAACGAGTCGCTGTTCATGCGCCCCGGCCAGTGGCTGACCCGCGCGCTGGTCTTCTTCGACAACCGCGGTGTCGACGGTGCGGTCAACGGGATGGCCGCCGCGCTCGGCGGCTCCTCGTCCCGACTGGGCCGCGCCCAGACCGGCTTCGTCCGCACCTACGCCCTCGGCATGCTCGGCGGCGCCGTGCTCATCGCCGGCGCTCTCCTGGCGGTGACGGCGGGATGAGCGGCCTGCACACGTCCTTCGGAAAGGGATCCCGACCGTGAGCGACCTGCCGTTCCTGCTGCTCATGATCGCGGTGCCCGCGATCGGGGCGGCCGTCGTCGCTGCGCTTCCCCGGGGTCGCGACCTGCTCGCCAAGCAGGTCGCCCTGGCGGTCAGTCTGCTCGTCCTCCTGCTGGCCGTCCTCGCCACCGTGGCGTTCGACCCGGGGGGGAAGCGGTTCCAGCTGACGACGTCGGTCAGCTGGATCGCCGACTTCGGCGTCCGCTTCGCGCTCGGCGTCGACGGCATCGCCCTGGTGATGCTCCTGCTGATCGGCGTGCTCGTGCCGCTGGTGATCGGCGCCTCGTGGGCGGACACCGCCCCGGTGGACCGCTCGATGAAGGCCTACTTCGCCTGGCTGCTGCTCCTCGAGGCGATGATGGTCGGCGTCTTCGCCGCCACCGACATCTTCCTGTTCTACGTCTTCTTCGAGGCGATGCTCGTCCCGATGTACTTCCTGATCGGGAGCTTCGGCGGCCCCCGCCGCCAGTACGCGGCGGTGAAGTTTTTCCTCTACAGCCTGGTCGGCGGGCTGATCATGCTGGCCGCCGTCATCGGGCTCTACGTCGTGAGCAACAGCCAGCTGGGGGAGGGCACCTTCGCCTTCGACGCCCTGCGCCAGCTCGACATCACTCCCGGCGTCCAGAAACTGCTGTTCCTCGGCTTCTTCGTGGCGTTCGCGATCAAGGCGCCGCTGGTGCCCTTCCACACCTGGCTGCCCGACTCCGGTTCCGAGGCGCCCATCGGCAGTGCGGTGCTGCTGGTCGGCGTCCTCGACAAGGTCGGCACGTTCGGCTTCCTGCGCTACTGCCTGCCGCTGTTCCCCGACGCCTCGCGCTACTTCGCGCCGTACGTGCTGGTGCTGGCCGTCGTCGGCATCCTCTACGCGGCGCTGCTGGCCATGGGGCAGAGCGACATGAAGCGGCTGGTCGCCTACACGTCGATCTCGCACTTCGGCTTCATCGCGCTGGGCATCTTCGCCTTCACCACCGAGGCGGGCACCGGCGCAGTGCTCTACATGGTCAACCACGGCATCGCGACCGGCCTGCTGTTCCTGATCGTCGGCATGCTCATCGCCCGGGGCGGCTCGCGGCAGATCCGCGACTACGGCGGGGTGGCGGCGCAGGCACCGAAGCTCGCGGGGGTCTTCCTCATCGCCGGCCTCGCGTCGCTCGCCCTGCCGGGGACCAACAGCTTCGTCAGCGAGTTCCTCGTGCTGATCGGGTCGTTCCCGTCTCGGCCGGTGTTCACCATCATCGCGACGGTCGGCATCATCCTGGCCGCCCTCTACATCCTGCTCATGTACCAGCGCACGATGCACGGCCCGCCGCGCGGGGTGCTGATGGCCGAGGACGACGACGCCACGCCGGTTCCGGTCGGCGGGGGCGCCACGGCGGTCGCCGCCGCCCCCGCGCGCACTCTGCGGGTGCGCGACCTCGACCGGCGTGAGCTCGCGGTCGTGGCACCGCTGGTCGCCCTGATCCTCGTGCTGGGCGTGTACCCCCAGCCGCTGCTGAACCTGATCGAACCGGCCGTCAGCGCCACCATGAGTGACCTCGGAGGGTCCGACCGATGATCGAGGCCCCTGACCTCTCGCTCGCCGCGCTGGCCCCGCTGCTGTTCGTCTTCGGAGCTGCCTCCATCGGCGTGCTCGTGGAGGCGTTCGGTCCGCGGGAGCACCGCCACCCCGTCCAGGTCGCCGTCGCACTGCTGGGAACTGTCGGCGCGTTCGTGTCCACCCTCCTGCTGGCGGGACACCGCGAGATCACCGCCGGCGGTGCGCTGGCCGTCGACGGCCCGGCCCTGTTCCTGGAGGCGACGATCGCCGGCCTGGGCGCGCTGGCGCTCCTGTTGTTCGCCGAGCGCTCGCTCGACCCGGCGCGCTCGGCGTTCGTCACCTCTGCGGCCGTTCCGGTCGGCAGCCCGCGCGACCGGGAGCTGGCCACCTCGACCCTGGTGCAGACCGAGGTCTATCCGCTGGCGACCTTCGCCATCGGCGGCATGATGCTGTTCGTCGCGGCCAACGACCTGCTGGTCATGTTCGTGGCTCTCGAGGTGCTCAGCCTGCCGCTCTACCTGATCAGCGGGATGGCCCGCCGCCGCCGTCTCCTCTCCCAGGAGGCCGCGGTCAAGTACTTCCTCCTGGGGGCCTTCGCCTCAGCCTTCTTCCTCTACGGCCTGGCGCTGGTCTACGGAGCCACCGGCAGCGTCCGGCTCAGCGACATCCGGGCCGCGGCGATCTCCGAAGGCACCGACGTCCTGCTCGTGCTAGGGCTCGCGTTGCTCGTCGTCGGACTGATGTTCAAGGCCAGCGTGGCACCGTTCCACACCTGGACGCCGGACGTCTACCAGGGCGCACCCACGCCGGTCACCGCCTTCATGGCGGCCTGCACCAAGGTCGCCGCCTTCGGTGCGATCCTGCGCCTGCTCTACGTCGCCTTCGGCACCAGCGAGTGGACGTGGCGCCCCCTGATCTACGGGATCGCCATCGTCTCCATGATCGTGGGCGCGGTGCTCGGCCTGACTCAGACCGACCTCAAGCGCATGCTCGCCTACTCCTCGATCGCGCACGCCGGCTTCCTGCTGACCGGCGTCATCGGGATGCAGGCCACGGGCGGCAGCTCCGGGCTCGGGGCCACGATGTTCTACCTGCTGACCTACGGGCTGACCACGATCGGCGCCTTCGCCGTCCTGACCCTCGTCCGGGACGGCGACGGCGAGGCCAGTCACCTGTCCCAGTGGGCGGGCATGGCGTCCCGGTCCCCGCTCACCGCTGCTGTCATGGCGTTGTTCCTGCTCAGCCTGGCGGGCATTCCGCTCACCGCCGGCTTCACCGCGAAGTTCGCCGTGTTCCGGTCGGCGATCGCGTCGGGCGCCTGGCCGCTGGTCCTGGTCGCGCTGCTGACCAGCGCCGTGGCGGCGTTCTTCTACCTGCGGGTCATCGTGCTCATGTACTTCTCGCAGCCCGCTGCGGACGGTCCCACCGTCGGCGTTCCGGGCCTGCCGACCACGATCGTCCTCGCGCTGACCGCCACCGCCACTCTCGCGCTGGGCATTCTTCCCGGGGCGGTGCTCGATCTCGCCGATCGGGCGGCTATCTTCGTCGGTTGATGACCGGAGCCCGTGCCGCAGTCGACGGCATTCCGAGCGAGGGCCGTTCCGGAGGCGTGCCCTCGGGCAGGTCCTCCGGGTGGCACCGGGGCTCCGCGCCGGCGTCGATCATCGGCCCGTGGCTGCCCGAAGGAAAACTGGGGACGGCGCTGGCCGAGGGGCTGGCCAGGGTCGAGGCCGACCTGGCCGCCGCGGTCGGCAGCGAGCATCCCTTCGTCCGTGAGGCCGCCGGGCACCTGATGGCGGCCGGAGGCAAGCGGTTCCGCCCCATGCTGGCCCTGCTCGCCGCCCAGCTCGGCGACCCCCACGCGCCCGAGGTCACGCAGGCCGCGGTGGTGTGCGAGCTCACCCACCTCGCGACGCTGTACCACGACGACGTCATGGACGAGGCCGCCGTGCGACGCGGGGCGCCGAGCGCCAACAGCCGGTGGACCAACAGCGTCGCGATCCTCACCGGCGACCTGCTCTTCGCCCGCGCCTCGGACCTCGTCGCCGACCTGGGCCCGGACGCCGTCCGCATCCAGGCCCGCACCTTCGAGCGCCTGGTCACCGGCCAGATCCGGGAGACGGTCGGGCCCCAGGCCGGCGAGGACCCGGTCGACCACCACCTCGCCGTCCTCGCCGACAAGACGGGGTCCCTCGTGGCCACCTCCGCCCGGTTCGGGGCGAGCTTCGCGGGCGTCGACGAGGCGCTGGTCACCGCCCTCACCGCGTTCGCCGAGGAGGTCGGCGTCGCCTTCCAGCTCTCCGACGACCTCCTCGACATCGTGAGCCAGGGCGGTGCGTCGGGGAAGGCGCCGGGCACCGACCTTCGAGAGGGCATCGCGACCCTGCCCGCGCTCTACGCCCTCGCCGGGCACGACCCGGCCGAGGCACGGTTGCGCGAACTGGTCGCGGCTCCGGTGACCGACGAGGACGACCACGGCGAGGCTCTCGCCCTGCTCCGGTCGTCGGCGTCGCTCGCGCGGGCCACCGGCGTGCTGCGCGAGTACGCCGACCGCGCCCGCGCCCGGCTGGACGTCGTCCCCGCCGGCGACGTGCGCGAGGCGCTGTCGGCACTGTGCGATTACGTGGTCACGCGCACCAGCTGAGCGCAAGGACCCCCATGCCCCCCGCCGCTCGCAGGCACGGCCCCGCCCGGAGGCCGGCCGCGAGCGGGCGAGGAGTGAGAGGGGCGAGGTCCTTCTGCTGCATGGCGGCCGCACTGCTCCTGGCCGGGTGCACCGGTTCGCCCTCCGCGCCGGTGGCTTCCGGGTCGTCGTCGCCGCCCGCGTCGTCGTCCTCCCCGCCGGCGGACGCGCCCGCCCTGCACGTCGACGTCGTGCTGGACGGGCTGGATCACCCGTGGGACGTCGCCCAGGCCCCGGACCGGACGCTGCTGGTCGACGAGCGGGGCGGGGGCTTCACGGCGGTCCTGCCCGGCGGGCACTCGAAGGAGGTCCACGCCGACTTCGGCGACCTCGTCGCGCTCGGAGAGACGGGTCTCATGGGGCTGACGCTCGATCCGGACTTCGCGGCGAACCGGCGCTTCTACAGCTGTCAGGGGATGCGCAGCGGATCGATCGCCGTGGTCGCCTGGACGGTCGCGTCGGACTGGAGCGCCGCGACCCGCGTCGCGGACCCGCTGGTCGGCGACATCCCGCTCAACCGGGCGTCGGGCCGGCACGGCGGATGCCGGCTCCGGTTCGCGCCGGACGGGGCGTTGCTGATCGGCACCGGGGACAACGCCGTGGGCACGAACCCGCAGAACCCGTCGTCCCTGGCGGGGAAGGTGCTGCGTGCCGACCCGGACACCGGCGACGTGGCCGTGTGGAATCTGGGGCATCGCAACGTGCAGGGGCTGGCGGTGCGCCCGGGCAGCGGTCAGGTGTTCTCCGTCGAGCACGGCCCCGACCGCGACGACGAGGTGAACCTTCTGCGGGCGGGTGCCAACTACGGCTGGAACCCGGTCGGCTCGGGCGAGTACGACGAGAGCGTGCCGATGACCGACCCTGACATCCCGGGCGCCGTTCCGGCGGTGTGGTCCTCGGGGTCGCCGACGCTGGCCACCAGCGGCGCGACCTTCGTCGAGGGGCGGCAGTGGGGCGTCGACGAGGGGCTGCTGCTGATCGGTCTGCTCAAGGCGCAGGGAGTTCTCGCGCTCCGCCTGGACGACGCCGGAACGCTGCGCCAGCAGTTCCGGCTGCCCGAGCTGGACGGCGCCTACGGGCGGATCCGGACCGTTCAGATGGGCACCGACGGCGCGGTCTACGTCACCACGGACAACGGAGGCGGCGCCGACCAGTTGCTCCGTGTCACGCCGGGCTGACCGCGTTCCGGTTCCGGCCGCGCCGCCATGGGGCGGCGGCGGCGCGCCTTGATGCCGCGCACCTCCTGAGGTATTCAGGGATGGCCCTCGGAGCGACCTGCGGGAGGCCACCATGAAGAAGCCCGTTCGGTTGGCAGCTGCCGGTCTCGCCATCACTCTGCTCACGGCCGGATGCGCCGAGATGCCCCGCAGCTCCGGTGCTCTGCTGACCGGAAGTACCGCCCCGGTATCGAGGGCGTCGACCAGCCCATCCGACTCCCGCCAGGAAACGGACGTTCCGGCGCCGGCGCCGGACGTCACCGCGCAGGAAGCGCAGGCCACGGCGCTGCATGCCGTCGGCGGTGGATGGATCCTCGAGACCAAGATCGAGGAACGGGATGGCGACAACGCGGACAGCAACGACCGGGAGAACACCGGCCCGGGCGAGGGTGACGGTGCGTTCGTGGCCGCGGTGGACGTCTGGGAGGTCACCGTCGTCGGTCCCGACGGCCTGCGCCACAAGGTGAGCGTCGCCATGACCGACGGCAGCGTCCTCGACAGCCGAGTGGACGACTGACCCGAGCGCTTCGGCTCGCCGATGAGGGAGGCGCCATGCGCCTGCTGGTGGTCGAGGACCAGCCGAAGATGCAGCGACTCCTACGCCGCGGCCTCCAGGAAGGCGGCTATGCCGTCGACGCCGTGTCGGACGGCGTTTCTGCCCTCCACCAGGCGACGGAGGTCGACTACGACGCCATCCTTCTCGACGTCATGCTGTCCGGCATGGACGGCTTCGAGGTACTGACCCGGCTGCGGGAGGCGGAGCGCTGGACCCCGGTTCTCATGCTCACCGCCCGGGACTCCGTGCCCGACCGCATCCGCGGACTCGATGACGGCGCCGACGACTACCTCGTCAAGCCCTTCGCATTCAGTGAACTGCTCAGCCGGGTGCGCGCGGTCATCCGCAGGGGACGCCCCGCGCGACCGGTGGTCCTGCGCTGCGGCCCGCTGGCCCTGGACCCGGCGACACGGACGACCGTGGTCGGCGACACCGACGTGCCCCTGTCACCGCGAGAGTTCGCGCTGCTCGAGATGCTGCTCGACCGGCGGGGCGGAGTCGTCACGCGGACAGAGTTGCTCGACCATGTCTGGGACTCTTCGTACGACGGCGTCTCGAACGTCGTCGACGTCTACGTGCGGAGCCTGCGCGACAAGATCGATCGTCGATTCGGTGTGCAGCTGATCCACACGGTGCGGGGGGCGGGCTACCGAGTCACGGACTCCCCGTGATCTCGCGCTCGGCGATGCGGAGCGCGGTCGGGCGCCTCCCCCTGAGCGTGCGGCTGGGCACTGCCTTCGCGTCCGTGTTCCTCGTGGTCCTGACCGTTCTCCTCGTCTTCGCGTACTGGGACCTCGGGCAGACGTTGCGCGGCGACCTCGATCGAGCACTGGTCGACGCCCTGACGCAGGTCGACACCAGAGGGGTCCCCCTGCGGGAGATCGACGAGCGCGAACTCGGTGGTGTCAAAGGCTCGAAGATCCAGACCCAACTTCTCGACCGGTCCGGAACTCTTCTCGACACGTCGGACGACAAGCTGACCACCCCGCTGCTCACCCCGGCGCACGTGCGCACCGTGCTGAGCGAGGGTGCCCTCTTCGCCGACGGCCACGACCGCGATGGCGAGCCTCAGCGCGTTCTCGCTCGGCCACTGCCCGGCGATTCCGGTCGGGTCGAGGTGCTGGCCATCGAGACGGACAGCGTCGCCGAGGGCCAGGACCTCCTTCTCGACCGCGCCGCTCCGTTGGCCGCCTTCGCGGGGCTTCTCGCAGGGCTGACCGGGTGGCTCGTGGCCCGGCGCGGACTTGCTCCGGTGACCGATCTCGCTGCACAGGCACGAGCCCTCAACGCGCGGGACCTCTCGCGCAGACTCGAGCTGCGCCGGTCCGAGAGCGAGATCGCCCGGCTGGGAGAGACCCTGAACGAGATGCTGGGCAGGATCGAGGACGCGCGGCTGCGCGAACGACAGTTCACCGCTGACGCAGGCCACGAGCTCAGGACACCGCTCGCGATACTCCGCGCCGAGCTGGAACTGGCCCGCGGGCAGGTGACGGTCGATGCCCGGCTGCGTGATTCGCTGGACAGCGCACTCGAGGAATGCGATCGGCTGACCGATCTCGTCACCGACCTGCTCCAGGTGGCCCGGGCCGAGGCCGACAGGATGGACCGAAGCGGACTCGTGGACGTCGCGGAGATCGCCGACGCGCTGCTGCCCCGCTTCTCGTTCCTCGCCCGGCGACGGGGCGTGACACTCGCCCGGCGGGGCGATGCCGCCGTTCGGGCTGATGGACGTGCGCTCAGCAGAGCCCTGTCCAACCTCCTGGACAACGCGATCCGCCATGCCCGTCCGGGAGGCCACGTCGACCTGGAGATCGAACAGAGCCGGACGGGTGTCAGCCTCACCGTCACCGACGACGGTCCCGGAGTCGACGCCGCCTACGTCCAGCGCGCTACCGAGCGCTTCGCTCAGCTGGACCCCAGCCGGTCCGAGGGGGGCGGAGCCGGGCTCGGGCTCGCCATGGTCGCCTCGATAGCCGCCGCGCACGAGGGGACGGTGCAGCTGACCACGCCGCCCAGCGGCAACGGCCTCGCCGTGACGCTCCGGCTTCCAGCACCCTCGGACGGCGAGTCGACGCGCTAGCCACCGTCACCTCGGGCCCGGCTCGGGGCGGTAAATCTTCATCAAATTCTCATGATTCCTTCAGGTTCGGTTCACGTTCCGTCACGCCGCTGGGTGCGTCGTCATTTGCCTCGTTCTTCGCTCCGCGTCCCGTTGTCCACCGCAACCGTCGTCCCTAGAGTCGCCGACCACCGCACGACCTCCGGCACGGAGGCGTCACGGATGACCTCTTCCGGGGGGGCTGACGTGGGTTGCATATTGGTGACCGGGACCGCCGGGTTCATCGGAAGTCATCTCGCAGAGTCGTTGGCCCGGAACGGGTGGTCGGTGCGGGGCATCGATGCGTTCACCGACACCTACGCCCTCGAACCGAAGCGGGACAACGTCGCGGCGGTGTTCCGCTCGTCGGCGCTCGACCTGGTCGTCGGTGACCTCGCCCGCGACGACCTGCGACCGCTCCTCGACGGGGTCGACGCCGTTCTGCATCTCGCCGGGGAGCCTGGAGTGCCCGCGTCGTGGGGACCGGCTTTCGGAACCTACGTGGAGCGCAACATCGTCGCGACGCAGCGGCTGCTGGAGGCGGCCACCGCTGCGGGAGTGGCCCGGTTCGTCTACGCCTCCAGTTCGTCGGTCTACGGTCCGGAGAACAGGCCACTGGTCGAGTCCGCGCTACCGCGACCGCTGAGTCCCTACGGCGCGAGCAAGCTCGCCGCGGAGGTGCTCGTGGGGGCCTACGCGCAGGAGCGCGGGCTCTCCACGGTCTCGCTGCGGTACTTCTCCGTGTTCGGTCCCCGGCAACGACCCGACATGGCAGCGCACCGATTCATCGAGGCACTCCTGGACTCCCGCCCCATCCGGGTCTTCGGGGACGGGCATCAGGCCCGCGACTTCACCTACGTCGGCGACGTCGTCGCTGCGACGGTCGCGGCGCTCACCGCGCCGGTTCCGAGCGGGTCGGTCCTCAACGTCGCCAACGGCGAGCCCGTGGAGGTGGGCGACCTCATCGAGCTGCTGGCCGAGGAACTCGGCGTCGCACCGCGCATCGAGAGCCGACCGGAGCGGACGGGCGACACTCCACGCACCGAGGGGTGCGCGGACGCGGCCCGGACCGTCCTTCGGTGGGAACCCCGCACTGACGTCCGCACCGGTCTGCGGCGCCAGATCGAGTGGCACCTGCGGCGACGGCGAGAGGCGGCCGCGGCACCGCCCGACGCTGTTCCCGATGCGGCGTCCTACCCCTCGGCCGGCGCGCCTCTCGACCCTCGGGTCGCTCCGGATGCGGTCGGGGTAGGCAGCGACGAACTCCTTCAGGGGCAGGCGTGAGCGGCCAACGCGAGCCACGGCTGCTCATCTACTCGCAGGACGGACTCGGCCTCGGCCATCAGCGTCGCACGACGCTGCTGGCCGACGAGTTCCTGCGGAGATGCCCGCGTGCCAGCGCGCTCACGGTCTCGGACTCCCCCCTGGGAAAGTTCTTCTCGTCGGGCGCGGGTCACGACTACTGCAAGCTGCCGTCGGTGCAGAAGGTCGGGCCGGGGAACTGGCGGCCGGTCTCGCTGTCCTCCTCCTTCGCCGACGTCCTGGACATGCGACGCGCGATGCTGCGGACCACGGTGCAGGCGTTCCGCCCCGACGTGCTCCTCGTCGACCACATGCCGCACGGCGCGATGGGCGAACTGGTGCCGACACTGGAGCTGCTGAGGAGCGAGTCGACCGTCGTCGTCCTCGGCCTGCGCGACATCCTGGACGCGCCGGGCGTCGTACGGGAACGGTGGCAACTCGAGGGCGCGTACGAAGCCGTCGAGCGCTATTACGACCGGGTCCTGGTGTACGGCTCGTCGGACGTCTTCGACGTCGCCACCGAGTACGACTGGCCCGACGCCCCGAGGTCGAAGATCCGGTACTGCGGCTACGTCTGCGCCCCACCGCCGGTCGCATCCGAATCCGTACGGTCCCGGAACCTGGACGACTCGAGAGACGGCGCTCTCGTCGTCGCCATGGCCGGGGGTGGAGCGGATGCCTATCCGCTCTTCGACGCCCTCCTCGACGCCGTGCCGTCGATCCAGCAGGCCCGCTCCTGCCATCTCGTCCTGGTCACGGGCCCGTTCCTGCCCGCCGAGCGGCAGCGCGACCTCGTCCAGCGCGCCGAGGGCCTTCCGGTCACCGTCCTGCCGACGGTGCCGGACGCGGTGAGTTTCGCCGCGTCGGCCGATCTCGTCGTGGCCATGGCCGGGTACAACACCACGGCGGAGATCCTCTCGGTCGGTACGCCGGCGCTGCTGGTCCCTCGTTCCGGTCCGAGCGCCGAGCAGCAGATGCGAGCCCAGCTGTTCGCCGAACGTGGGTGGGTCGACTGGCTGCCGCCGGCGGACCTCTGCGCGGAGACCCTCGGCCGCGCGGTCGTCGACGCCCTCGATACCCGGTGGGCCATGACGCCCGTTCGCCCGCCCGACCTCTCGGGGCGCACGACCGGGACCGAGCGTCTGATCGAGTCGTTCGACCAGGCGGGTTCCGGCCTCATGACCGCGGTCGAAGGTCTTCGGGACGACGACTACCTGCTGGCGTGACGATGCCCGCGCCGCCCGCGGTCCGCGGATCCCCGTCCGCACTGGACCGCGCACTCGGCGTCGGGGAGGGGCCGGGCCCGGTCGCGCGCTTTCTCGGCGAGGTCGCCCCCGATGAGGTGCGCAGCGCCGTCCGGCGCTGCCTGCCGGCGGACGGAACGGACCCGTTGGTGCACCTGGTGCGCGCCAAGCTGAAGCCCGGGCGCACGCTCACGGCGGAGTACGGCGTCGTGCTGGGGCAGAACGGGCGGGAGCGTCGCCTCTCGGTCACCTGGGTCGCTCGTGGCACGACGCCTCCCGGCCGGTCCGCCGGCAGCGAGGTGGAGGCCCGGCGGCGGGGGGTGCTCGCGCCGTTCCGCCGCGCATGGGTGGCCACGGACGACGGACGGATGACCGTGTCCGTGGCTCCCGTCGACGAGGCGTTTCCCCAGCTGGTGCGGCTGCACGACCGGGCACATCTTCTCGCCGTCCTCGCCGGGGCGTGCCCGGCCGCGGGCTTCGACGATGTCGCGACGAACGATGTCACCGTCGAGACGATTCGGTACCGACCCGGACATCGCCACGTGTTGCGCGTGGTCGTCGGTCGGGACGGCCCGGCCGTGTACGTCAAGACCTACGGCGACGACATGGGACAGCGGACGGTCCAGGCGGCTGCGCGGGCCGGGATCGCATTCGCGGCAGCGAAGAACGACGCGGTCGCGGGTCCTCCGCAGTCGGCCGGGTATGCGGCGGCCGACCGGGTGGCGTTCTGGCCCGAGGTGGTGGGCCTGCCGCAGTCGAAGGTGATCACCCTCTCCGGTGCGGCCGCCGGCGACGTCGTCCGTGCGGCCGGGGCAACGATGAAGGTGCTGCACGACGCAGGGTTCGCCGAGGAGCTGCCGAGCCGGCCCGACGCCGACGGCCAGGCCCGCGAGACGCTGCGAACGGCCGAGCTGGTCGACCTGCTCGCACCCGCCGTGGGATCGCGGATGCGCCGCACGGTCGGCCGGGTGCTCGAGTCGCTCGCCGGGCTACCCGGTGAAACGCCCACCGTGGTGCACGGGGACTTCAAGTGCGACAACCTCGTGGCCGGCGGTTCCCGGGTGCACCTGCTCGACTTCGACCGGTGCGGCCGCGGAGATCCCGCCGCCGACATCGGCAAGTTCCTGGCAGATCTGCGCTGGTGGTCGGCGGGGGACGACGCTCTGGCGGCGCGGCTGCACGAGGCATTCCTCGACGGGTACGGCGTGCTGGGCCCCACGCGAGCCGCGCGCGCACGGGCGTACGACGCACTTCTGCAGTTGCGGATGGCCGCGCGTCGCGTGCCGGTGCAGGACCCAGAATGGGAGGGCCGGGTCACCCGCCTGGTGGGCGCGGCCGAGGCCACGCTGGCCGAGGAGCGTCGGTGACGGCGCCCGTCGCGCTGGCGTCCACCCTGGACCCGCTGCTCCCCGGCCTGGCCCAGGCGCTGTCCGCGCAACCGCCCGGCACGGCACCCGAGGACGACTGTCGGATCCGTCATGTCGAGTGGCTTCCCCGTCGCCGGTGCCGCGTGGTGCACGAGGTCCGTGCTCACGGGCGGAGGCCGACTCTCGTCGTCTACGAGGTCACGCCTACAGGAACGACGGTGCACGACATGGCGGAGGATCGGGACCTCCCCGGCCTCGCCGCCGCGCTGAGCCCGTCCTGCGTGCGGGACCGCATCGCCGAGATCTACGGGACGCCGGTCCAGACCTGCCTCGTCACGGCGGTTGGCTATCGCCCCGCCAGTCGGGCGGTCGTGGCGTACGACGTCGAGCTCCGGTCCGGACGGTCGAGGCTCTACGCCAAGGTGCTCCCCGACGGCTGTGACCGGTACGCAGCGGCGGCCGCGGCGATCTCCGCGTCGGCACAGCAACTGGGTGCGCCGGCTCCGGTGCCCGACGTCGTCGCGGTGTGGCGCGACCTGGGCGCGGCGGTCCAGCGCGCGGTTCCCGGGCGCGACCTCTCCGCGGTACTCCGGGACGACGCACTGCCCGAGCGGCAGCGTCTCGGGTACGCCGAACTCCTGGGGCAGCTGCTCGCCAGAGTCCACGCGACTCCGGTGGAGACGGGGCCGCGGTGGAGCGCCGAGGGCGAGCTGGCGGCCCTCGAGATTCTGCTGGTCCCGACGAGCCATGCCGAACCCGCGCTCGGGCGCTCGCTCGCCGCGCTCGTGGACCGCCTTGCCGACGTGATGCCGGAGGATTCGGATCCGGTGTTCTCGCACGGTGCGTTCCGTACCGGCCAGGTGATCCTCTCCGGCGGCGCGCTCGCTCTGCTCGACCTGGACACGGTGAGCACTTCCGACCCCGCCCGTGATGCCGGGAATGCACTTGCCTACCTGTCGTGGGCCGCCGTCCGCGGAACGCTGAGCCCCGGCCTCGCCGCTGCCCTGGAGGAGGCATTCCTCGCCGGCTACGCCGACGGCCGGGCTCCGCTGAGCCGACCGGCCGTCGCCTGGTGGACCGCGGCGGCGATGGCGAAGATCGCCGGCCGTCGCTTCCGGAGCCTCGCCACTCCGGAATGGCGCTTCGTCCCCGAGCTGCTGAGCCGCGCCGGCCTGCTGGTGGTTCCGGTCCCGCCCGTCGCCCTACCTGGGCTCCCCGGCACGGCGGAACGCCCCGGGCGGTCATCCGACCCGCTGGACGCCGATCGGATGACCGAGGTCCTGCGCGAAGCGCCGTCCCTGCGAGCCGCCGAGCGCCTCCGCGTCCTCGACGCGCAACCACTCGCCGAGGCGGCGGGACGGCGGCGGGTCGTCCGGTACGAGGTCGAGGGACTCGCCGACGGCCCCATCCAGCTGGTCGGGAAGACCTACGCCGATCGGCACCGGTCCTCCCTCGCCTACGACAACCTCCGGCTGCTCCACGATGAGGTCTTCGGGGGGACGCCGGACCTCACCGTTCCCGCGCCGATCTGCCATCTCGCCGCGCATCGCATGCTGCTCTACCGGGAGGTGGCCGGCACCACGCTCGACCGAGCGATCGCCGGGACCAGCGGTCCCGCGGCCGGCCTGACGGCCCGTTGGCTGGCCACGCTCCACGGCTCCGGAGCCGTGCTCGCTCGTCGCCTGGACCTCACCCACGAACTCGTGGACGTCGAGAAATGGGCGGAGTGCGTAGCGGAGAGGGCCCCGGACGCGCGCCCAGCGGTATATGCCCTCGTCGAGCGGCTCGCCACTGCCGCGGCGGGAATGCCGGCCCTGCCGGGGGTCCCGATCCACAAGGACTTCCACGCGGGTCACGTGCTCGTCGTGCCGGACGGGGTCGCCGTTCTCGACCTCGACGAGGCTCGCATGGGCGATCCGGCGCTCGACGTCGCGCATCTCGTGGCCTATCTCGACGCCTCTCCGTGGCCCGAGGCGGTCGAGGTGCGGGCTGCGTTCCTGGCCGACTACGGAGCGCTACCCGGACCCGCGCCGGAGCTGCGGACGGCTTTCTTCGCCGCCTACACCAATCTGAAGATCGCCAAGCAGTTCGTCACGGGCCGCGGCCCCGTGCTCCCGGCCCGCGGCCAGGAGCGGGCGACGGCCCTGACGGCCGTGCTGCGGAGGGGGTCGGCGTGCCTCGACGTGTGATGTACCTGGTGCGCAGCTGGCCCCGGCTGTCGCAGACCTTCATCGTCAACGAGGTTCTCGCCCAGGAGCAGCTCGGCACCCGGCTCGCGCTGTCGAGCCTGACGCGCTCGAACGAGCGGCTCGTGCAGCCGCAGGTCTCGGCCGTGGCCGCGGAGGTGCAGTACCTCGACGATCCCCGTCCATTCCGTGCCGCTGCAGCTGATCACGCGCTCGTGGTGGGCTCTGCGCCGCTGGCCTATGCGGCGACGCTGCTCTTCGCCGTCTGCCGGCCGTACCTGGCCCGTGGCTACGCGACGCTGTCGACCCTCGGGTGCTTCTCCGCCGCGGTACGGGTGAGCGCGGCGATCCAGCGGGCCCGGCGCCGCGGTGCGCCGTTCGACCACCTGCACGCGCATTTCGCGCACGACCCCGCACTCGTGGCACTGCTCACCAGGCGGCTGACCGGGTTGCCGTACAGCATCACCGCCCACGCGCGGGACCTGTACCAGATCCCGATCAGCAGCCTCCGCACCCGTGCCCGCGACGCGACGGCGGTGGTGACCTGCTGCGCCGCCAACGTCGACTACCTGCGCGCGGCACTGCCCCCCTCGCTGCATCCGCGCCTGCACCTCGTCCATCACGGCGTCGAGATCGACCGTTTCGTCCCGGCGCCGCGGGCGGACGGCGGATCGCCGGTCGAGATCGTGTCGGTCGGACGGCTGGTCGAGAAGAAGGGCTTTCCCGACCTGTTGAGCGCCTGCCGGGAGCTGAGGGACGCTCCGGCGGAACCCTTCCGGCTGCGCATCTACGGGGACGGTCCGATGCGGGAGGAGCTCACCGTTCTGCGGGATCGGCTCGGACTGCTGGACGAGGTGGAACTGGTCGGGGAGCGCAACGGGAACGAGATCCTTCGCGCCTATCAGCGGGCCGATATCTTCGCCCTCACGCCCTGGGTTCCGGCCGACGGCGACCGGGACGGCGTGCCGAACGTGATCGTGGAGGCGATGGCCTGCGGTCTGCCGGTCGTCACGACGGACGCGGGCGGGATCACCGAGGTCGTGCAGCACGGCGTCAACGGGCTGGTCGCCCCGCCGCGCGACATCGGGACCCTGGCCGGGCACCTCGTCGAACTCGTCTCCGACGGAGCCCGCCGACGGGCTCTGGGCGATGCGGGACGCCGCGTGGTCGAGGAGGGCTACGACGTCCGCTCGGCCGCTCGCCGGCTGTCCGCCGTCTTCGCCGGAGGGTCCCCGCCATGACTCGTCTGCGGCTGCCCGGCACCTCGACGCACGCGGTCCACCTGCGTCGCGTCGAGGAGATGATGAACGCCCGTCTGATGGGTCCTCGCCTCGGCGCCACGCTCGGC